>Ga0172363_10003970_pt1 | contig 11985 bp, 9 predicted proteins | sample LakKivs2_kivu2a2_FD_114541 | JGI IMG/M metagenome (GOLD analysis project Ga0172363, IMG submission 114541) | Sediment microbial communities from Lake Kivu, Rwanda - Sediment s2_kivu2a2 | ecosystem: Environmental > Aquatic > Freshwater > Lake > Sediment | place: Rwanda: Western Province, Lake... | reverse complement strand
GTAGAGGGCGATCATGGCCAGAATGGCCTTCTGCAAGTCCCTGGGCAACTTGTTCCACGGTACCATTTTCCACCTCCCTCAGAGCGCGTCTGAAAATTCACCACAAAGGTACCAAGACACTAATCCGTTGCAAGTGAAATCCCTGCACATTGGGCAAGGAATTTACCACCAAGACACGAAGAAACATAAGGAAACTTGGTGTCTTTGTGACTTTGTGGTAAATCCTTTTTGGTTCCGGCTTGTCCGGGTTAGGAAATACAAGAATTGCTTACTTTTTATGGTACTTCGTGCCTTTGTGTCTTGGTGGTTATATTCCCATCCCGATTTTTCAGGCCTCGCCAGGGCGTAGTCCCTGCACACTGCGCGCCATCCGCGCTCTCCAGGCCATAAGTGCTGCCTGCACCTGCAAGTCAAACAGATTAACACGGCTGGCCCAGGTCGCTGCCTGATCGTTGACCAGGTCCGCGTCGTAGATGTTCCCGTGCAAGGTGAAATCAAACATCTCTTCCAGCGTGGCCAGCGAATGATTGTTCACGCGAGCCACAACGTGGCGCAACTGCTCACTCAGCGTTGGATCGGCGTGCTCCCCCAGCAGGTACTTGTACATCATCAATTCGTAACAGGCAATCGAACATTGCTTGGCCAGCCCGTCGTTGGCGTAGTGGCGGTGGCGCATCGTGGCAATCATCAGGCGGAACAACATTTCGACGCGCGGGTCGGCGATGGTGTAGTTCCACGCCAGGTAGTTGCCGGCAAGCCGGCCCTCGCTCTGCAAGCGTTCCAGAATCGGCGTCCCGGCGTAGACTTCCATCCGCCCGAAACTCAAGGGAGCCTGGCCTTCTCCAGCCATTTCGTGGAAGAAGTCGAGGTTGGCGCGGACGTCCTCGGCGGTACTTTCCGGGTCGAAGAAGATCAGTCCAAAGTCGGCCAGCATCCCCACCTTGTGCAGCGTCGCCAACGCCTGCCGATTTTGAGCCACGGTGGTCTTCTTGTTGAGCGTGCGCAGGCTGTGGTCGGACCCTGACTCGACGCCCACGTAGGCGCGCACGACTCCCATTTCCAGCAACCGGCGAAACAGGTGCTCTGTCACGTCGTCGGCGCGGCACTTGATGCTCATGATCACGTCCAGTTCGCGCCGCCTTAGCTCGCTTTCCAGAGCCGCCACGCGCCCCAGGCGGGCCTTCCCCGCCGGAAACCACTCATCGTCGTTGAAGACAAAGAAGCGCACTCCAAAAGTGTGGTACAGCATCTCCATCTCGTCCACGAGGTTCGGCACGCTGCGAAAGCGCTGGACCTTTCCGCGGCTGGCCCGGTAGAAGGAGCGGATGCTGCAAAACGCGCAGTCACGGTAGCAGCCCCGGCTGCCTACGATGGGCGAGAAGCCGATGCCCAGGTGATGCTGGGGTGGTGTGTCGCGGGCGGGGAAGGGTAAACTGTCCAGGTCAGCGACGAGTGGCCGGGACGGATTCTCCACTATGCGGCCGTCTCTGCGAAACGAAAGGCCGGGGATCTTGGACCAGGTTTCCGGTGACTCCAGCCTTTGGGCAAGCTCTAACAGGGTAAACTCACCCTCGCCGCGCACCACAGAATCGAGAACAGGATAATCGCGCAGCAGGTCAGAAGCGGCGAAGGTGGGAAAGTGCCCACCGGCAGTGATGTGCACTTCGGGCAGAACACGGCGCAGATCGGTGGCCAGGGTCAGGAACTCAGGAGCGCGGTACTGGAAGATGATCGAGAGACCAACCAGCCTCGGTCGGGCCAGTTGCGCCCGCCACACGACGGTGTCCATGTCGCCGGCGGTACTAAAAGGGGCCAGTTCCACCGAGTAGCCGTGCTGGCGAAGCACTGCCGCCAGGTAGCGGGTGCCCAGGTTCTCGAGTTCTTCAGCTCCGACCAGAAGTGCGTCTAACACCAGAGTCCTCCGGAGTATCGAGGGAGAACTAATGAACGGCCATGCCGAGAGAAGCGCTAAGATTGCGCCGCGACTTGGCACGCTCCGCCAGAGCGCTCCTTCGCCAAAAGGGAGAGCCTTCCCTTCTCAGGCCAGGTTGTCCAGTTCTTCATAACGGTCACTCACCACTTCCAAGAGCGCCTGGCGCAGCGTCTCTCCCTGCAAATCACGGTTGCCGATCTTGCGCACACGGCGGGCCAGTTCACCGTCACGGAGTACATCTTGTAGCCAGCGTTCAAAATCCCCCCGTCGTAGATGATACTGAAGAGAGCCAGCGGACAGCTCGCTCAGTGTTTCACGAAACTCCCATAGGCTGGCAGCGGCACGACCCAGGTAGCGTCCAGATCCGTCGTGGAAGTAGAACCGTTTCGGCTCGGGCAAGGGTGCTCGCAGGTACTTGTGCAAGTGCCGGATATGAGGTACTGCTCGTGACTCAACACGGAACTTGATACACCCTTTCGTAGACAGTGCCGATTGCCCGGAATCGCCGAGGCACAGGTAAGCCTGGCCCACTGGCAGCGCCGACAACTGGGAGAGAGCCGCAGACCCACTAACATGCTTGATCAGGAAAGGCTCTAACGCCTCGATCTCCTCTCGCAGTCTTAAGTGTGTCACCAGCCAATAGTCCAGCGCCTCTAGAATGGCAGGGGCTATCTGGCTGGGGCGATAACTGACCAGACTGAAACCGCCCCCTGGCATGGCCTCCAGGAGCAAGTCGGTCAGCTGGCCCCCTTCCGGCGGACAGAGGCTCTGTACCTCATCCACCAGGAACCAGTGTGGTCTGCCGCGCCGGGCGCGGAGGCCTCGCAACGCACGCAGTAGCTCCAGAATGTACGCTGCACGCTCCACCGCAGCGCATACCGAAAGGTCCAGCACCAGACTGACACAACTGCTCTCAAAGAAGTTGACCACATCCGCTACTGACGGCAGTCGCGTCTCCGGCCCACCCATGAGCAAGGTATGAGGACCAGCTCCCAAGGCCCGGTAGTCACCCTCCGGATCGATGATGCACACCTGATACCCTTGCTTGAGCAATTCCTCCGCCAGCAAGCCAGCCAGCCAGGACTTGCCACTGCTGCTGGCCCCAAAGATGCCCAAGTTGCTATTCACCAGAGCAAAAGGGTCCAGGTGAACTGGAGTCCCCTCTGTTCTATGACCTAGCAACAGGCGGCGATTGGTGCGCGGCCGGTAGGCCGGGACACGTCCGGCCAGAAGATCGGCGATAAGGGCTCGCACACCCGCTCCATTGGCCTGGGACAACACAACGTCTGCCAGCGCAATAATTTCGGGCAGTGCGTTGGACACGGCCACCGCGAGTTCGGCCATCTCGAACATGCTGCGGTCGTTCTCGGCGTTACCACACGCCACCACGCTATGGGACGAATAGCCCAGCTCGTACAGGGCGTAGTTCAACCCTGCACCCTTGGTAGCTCCCGGGGGCAGGACCATGACAGCACCCCGGTTGTACTCCACTGTTACCCCGCTGCCCACTTTGCGCAGCACTTCCAAAATTGCTCCATCGCAAGGCACGTGGGTCGCTGCAATGGCTTTCCCCTTCTTCAGCGGCACATTCAAGGCCTCCAGGAGTTGTAGCACCACTGAGTCCAGGCACCCAAAGGGCAAGGCCACGCTGTCACGCCGGGGGAAGTACACCACGGCACCGTCCTCAGCCACGATGGCCTCGCATAGCTCGGCATAGGGCCCCTCGGCGGCAAAACTATCCAAAGTGCGGCCAGTGACAAGAATGATGGCCAGGCCAGCGATTTTAGCCTGGCGCAGCATCTCCCAGGTTTCGGCGGCAACCTGGCCATCCTCAGCCAGCGTGCCGTCCAGGTCACAGGCCAACACAGTGAGATGCGCGGCCTTTTTCCTATCCACCTCCGCCATATCGGTCGCGTAGTGGGGCGCGGCCTCACTTCCCGCAGACGAACTCTTGGGGGCGACAGGCTCGCCCAGGACACGCTGGATAATCCGGATCATATCGTGCAAGAGAAACGGCTTGGGGAGATAGGCGTTTGCCAGGCGATGCGCTTGCTCCTCGACCTGCGGCGATCCGAAAGCGGTGATGAGCACGCTGCGCGTCTCCGGGCTGATCTGACGGGCACGTTCGAGCAACTCCAAACCATTCATGCCCGGCAGGCGCAAGTCCGAGACCAGCAGGTCAAAGTGAGCATCGCGCAGCCGTTCCAGGGCAGCTTCTCCCGAGTCACAGACTTCCACCCGGTAGCCACCGCCCTGGGAGAGGCTCAAAGCCCGGTTCAACGCCCGGGCCACACCCAACGAGTCTTCGATGATGAGAATGCTCTCTTTCCTCACCACACAACTCCTTCGGCTGTCCCCTACCCCTCCGTGGGCCGGATGATGGGCAGTGTTATGGCAAAAGCCACGCCCTGATTGCCTCTCAGATTTTCCACGCTGATTGTCCCGCCGTGTTGCTCTACGATGGTGTGGCTGATAAAAAGGCCCAGGCCGGTGCCGTCCGGTTTGGTGGTAAAGAAGGGATCAAAGATATGCTCGATATGCTCTGATGGGATAGGGGGACCATCGTTGGTTAAGGTAAGCACCACCATATCTCCATCAACGCGGGCCGTGATATGCACGTGACCGCCATCAGGCATGGCCTCGGTGGCGTTGACAATCAGGTTGAGCAAGACCTGGACGATCTGACCAGGCACGACCAGAACAGAGGGCAGGTCGGCGGGAAAGTCGGTCGTTACCTGGGCGTGAGCATGTTGCAGTGGTTTGCCGACCAGGGCTAAAGCCCGTTGCACCAGGTGGGCAATGGAAGCCGGGCTGGGTGCGTCTCTGGCAGGTCGCGCAAAGCTAAGCAGGCGCTCGGTGATCTCGGTCAAGTGCTCGACTTCCTGGTAGCAGAAGCGCAGGTACTCCTCGCGCTCGTCTGGCTCCAGGCCGAAGTCCAGTACGAGCTCCAGATGGCTGTGGATGGCCTGCAGCGGGTTCTTTATCTCGTGAGCCAGTGCCGCTGCCATGTGTCCCATAGCCGCCAAGCGCTCGGTGCGGAGCACATATTGCTCCATACGCTTGCGCTCGGTGATGTCCTGCACCGCGCCGTAAATGTGCACGACACGGCCCTGGGTCTCATCCCACACCGGGCGCCCGTAATCGCGCAGCCAGTGCACCTCCTCGCTTTTGCTGACAATACGATACTCAGCCACATCCGGCTGGCCAGAGAGGTGTACCTGCCAATGCCGGAGGACAATAGGCATGTCATCGGAATGGACCAAACTCTCCCAGCCCCCGCGCGCGTATACCTCGTCTGAGGTGAAGCCGGTGATGCGGATGAAGGCTTCGGTCGCCCACTCGGGCACAAGCGCGCCACCCGGTTCAACGCGGATGGCGTAGGCAAAGTCTGAGGTGAGTTCAGAGACGGTGCGATAACGCGCTTCCGACTCCCGCAGCGCCTGCTCCGCCCGCTTGCGCTCCGTGATGTCCTCTAGACTGCCCTCGTAGTAGAGCACCCGACCATCGGCGTCACGGACGGCCTGGGCACTATCTCGTACCCAGATGGTCGTTCCGTCACGCCGGCGCGATTGCATTTCAAAATCACGCACGAGCCCTTCCCGCTCCAGCAGAGCCTGCCACCGCCTGCGGTCCTCGGGATTCACGTACACGGTGGCGGCGTCGTCCGCCAACAGAGACTCCCGGTCCGGATAGCCCAACATCCTTACCAGTGCCAGATTAACGTCAAGGATCCGTCCCTCTGGGGTGGTCCGATAGAGCCCCACGGGCACGCCGTCAAACAGACTCCGGTAGCGCTCCTCGCTCTCCCGCAGAGCCTTCTCCGCTCGTCTGTTGGCAGTGATGTCTCGGAGCACATGCACAAAACGCCAGAGCTCGCCTTTTTCGTCGCGCAATGGGTAAGCCGAGGCCTGGAAGATACCGCCCAGGTTGGTTTCCTCCCACTCAGCCCTTTCTGCATGTCCGCTGTCCAGCGCTTTAAGGAAAGGACAATTGTCCGGTGGGCCGGCCGAGCGGTGAATCACTTCGTAGCAGTGGCGACCGAGCAAGGCCTCGGGGGTAGTGCCCAACCGTCCGGCCAGTGCCTGATTGACGCGCACGATGCGGAAATCAGCATCGTGGATAAAGATGCCATCGGCTATAGCGTTGAAAGTCGCTTCCCATTCCCGCTTACCTCGGGTCACTGCCTCGTACAGGCGGGCGTTCTCCAGAGCGGTGGCCATCTGGCTGCCCACAGTGGACAGCAAGCTCAGGTCGCCCTGAGTGAAGGGCCTGCTACCGGCCAGGCGGCTGAGGTTAAGCACCCCGACGACTCTCTTCCTGGTGCGGAGCGGCACAAAAACGGCGGTGGCTATATCCGGCGGGACCAGCAGCACCCGCAAGGATGGCTCCAGGCCATCCTCCCCATCCACCACCAGCGGCCCTTCCCCCAGCAGCGACTGGCCGGCCATGCCCTCTCCAACCGGAATCCGCGTCGTGTCTACCATTTCGGCTGGCAGACCGATGGCTCCGGCAATGTACAGTTCGTCCGCCTTTTCATCCAGCAGCATGAGCGAAGCCTGGTCGGCGCCCAGTTCCCGCACCACAGCCTCTAACAACCGCCCAGCCATACAGTTCATATCCTCCTCAACCATCAGCGCGTGGGAGATCTCCAGGATGGGCAACAGGGCCCGCAGACGCAGTCGCTCATGTTCCTTTTGCTTCTCCTCCAAAGCCTCGTTGACCGCCAGCAGGATGAGCTCTGGAGGGTCAAAAGGCTTGGGGACGAACCCTCGCGCCCCGGCGTGCAGAGCCCCGATGGCGTTGTCCATGGTGACGTAAGCGGTCATGACCACGGCTGTCAGGTTGGGATTCAACTCTCGTCCCCGGCGTAATACCGTCAGCCCATCCACGTCCGCCATCTTGATGTCCACTACCAGCAGGTCGAATGATTCCGCTTCCAGACGAGCGATGGCTTCCCACCCACTGGTGACCCCTTGGACCGCGTAGCCCTGTTGGGTCAACATCTGAGTACACAATCGCACTATATAGGGTTCGTCATCTATCACCAGGATCCGCCCATCAGGCATTTTCCACCTCCTCATGCACCGTCCCCGCCGGCAGCCACACCGTGATACATTCCCCGTGTTCCTGCACGATCCCCAGGATGATCGAGAGGCCTGGGCCGGAGAATTCCGTCGTGAAGAAAGGTTTGAAAATGCAATGTGACTGTGCACTCACAAGCAATGCCACTACCAGGATCGAGCTTCCTTCCGAGTTGGCTTTGATACAGCAAGCGCCAACACCGAGCGGGGCGCTCATGGTTGGCGCTGTCCATCTCCTTTGCACTTTCTGCGGGGGTGTGTACAGGCAACACTTGGACTCTCCGAGCTGAAATACTCCGTCGGCAACCAGCGGTTTCCAGACTCACTCCCGTCTATAAATCAAGTATACCACATAGCGAATGATGCGGCAAGTGACCTTGCGCCACATTTCCACTTGGCCGACTCGCCCATTTCGTAGTTTCACTACCGGACACTTTTTGCGAAAGTCCGAGTTTCAGGGTATGATAGGCGCCATGTGAAGCGAGAGGAGCCTACCATGAGCGAAAAGCGAAGGAAACCTTCTTCCCCGATCAGGAAAGCCGAGATTTCAACTTACACAAGAGTCACATCTCGGATCATGAGCGCCTGACTCGACTCATGATCGCCGCGTGCCTGGCCTATAATCTGGATCATTCACCTGGGCGTGCTCGCCAAACGAGACAACTGGGTTAAAATCATCCACCGAACGGACCGCTGTGATTTGAGCCTTTTCCAGCTGTGCTTGGACCTACTTGAGCATTTCCTCGATGAGCATTTGCCCATCCCTGTGGCGTTCCAAATGCCTGCTCTAACAGAAAGTGTCCGGTAGTGAATAGGAGCTTAATCTGTGACCAATGCGCTAAACCCTTTACCTGGAAGTTCACCACTTGTGTCGTGTTCTGCCCTCAATCCTACGGTGCCTCTAGCAGCGCCTCAGCGGGAGAAGGGGCGGTAAGCACGCTGGCGACCCGCTCCCGTTGTTCCTCGTCTAGGGTGACCAGGGTGCTACCAAAGCGCAGGGCGACGGCAGCATAGACGGCGTCGCTGCCTCGCAGGTGGTGCTGGGCCGCCACATCTACCGACTGCTGGGCCAGCGCCATATCCAGGGGGACTAACACCAAGTGGGGTAAACGGCCCAGAGAGGCGGCGAACTTCCGTGCCAGACTCTCATCCTCCCGCCCGCGGCTGACGGCAGCGGACACCTCCGGCAGCAGCAATGTGGGCACGATGATGGGTATCGCCTGCTCCTGCAGCCGGGCCAGCAGGCGATTGCTGTCCTCGTGGCCCATTTCGCAGGGATTGAAAGCATTGAGAAAGACGCTGGCATCTATGGTGTAAAGTCTGGCCACCGATCACCTCCTATCGGCGCATTTCCGACAGCAGTTCGGTGCTGGTCAGGGACGAACGCCAGCCCCGGCCGATTTCCTCGCCCAGCCGGGTCAACTCCTCCCAGGCGGTCATGACGGACTCACCCACAGGAGACAGGGATGCCGCCCTCGCCTCGTCCAGCGGCATCAACAAACCCACTGGCCGTCCCCGGTGCGTGATAATGTATCGGGCGCGCCGCTCTCGCACGTTTTGGATGATCTCCGAGGCGTGAGCTTTGAGTTCTCGTACACCTATTTCGGGCACAACTCCTCCTCGTAAATGTAGTCTCTATCATGACTACATTGTATCCGAATCGAGGGAAAATGTCAACTCGTCTCGCCAGGCGGAGTTTCAGCAGTCGCCATCACGCCACCCGCCTTGATGTGTATCGCTCCGATCTGGCGAACTGTGCCCTCATGGCAATCAGGAGACGCCAGAAGGGATTACCCTACAGTATGCCACCGCCCTGTAACGCAATGCTACCCCTCCCGGACACAAAAGCTCCCGACCTGAACAGGTGGGAGCCTTTTGTATTCACGGCGGGCTGTCCTCGCCCGCTGCATCACCCTAACGATGTCTGTGAGGCTGGGGGACGTGGATTCGAACCACGGCTGACGGATCCAGAGTCCGCTGTCCTACCGCTAGACGATCCCCCAGAACAGGCAGTGAGCCATTTGTTGCTGGTATTCTATCACCACCTCTCTTTCTTGTCAAACGGTGACTGCTCAGCCGGGCGATCGGTTTGCTTGGGCCTGCTCTGTCAACGAATAGCCAGCGAATAAACGAATGGTCCGCCATTCGTTGACAGCAAAGTCAAACGACCAATCGCTGAGGGTCTCAGACGTCACTCCTCAGTGGCGGTCACGGCTTCCAAGATAGCGTATTCCCGGCGACGAAGCAACCGGGCCAACGGCTGGAGGGTGGACACGTAGAGTCCCAGGCAGTAGACGGCCCCTAGCGGCAGGGTGAGCACCAGTCCAGGTTTCCAGAAGATGTAGGGGAGCACGATCAGGGCCAAAACGGGCAGGGCAGAGATGAGCCAGGCCAGTATTCCCCACAGGTTGCCCCGCTGGCGGCCTCCGCTGAACTTAAGTTGGACGCGGTAAGGGCCGATGATCGCGGCTAAATTGTAGGCCGGCGCGCCACCGATTTGCAGGCACAGCCCCAGGTATAGGCCCAGAGGCAATACCACCCAGGAGTTGGTCAGGAGGGCAATCCCCAGCAAAAGCACCAGGAGTTGTACCCCCGCGTATAGCAAGACGGCCAGATTGGCGGAAAGGATCACGAGACGCCGGTCCGCAGCAGAAAACGCCACCGTGGCGAATCCCTCGCGGTCAACAGTGCCAAAGTAATTGGCGGTCATGGCCAGGTTGATGACCATGCTGACCATGGTGACGACAAAAGCGCCTGTGATCAGAGGCAACGCCTCGCGCACGGCGGGATTATCGCTTTGGGCCATGCCCCGCGCCGGAAATACCATTGACACAGCCATGACCAGCGAAGAGAAGATCAACCGCCGGGGCACGGGGCTGCGCCATAGGTAGAACCAATCCTTGCGGAAAAACGCCCAGAAGGCTGGCGGGCCAGGCAATCGCAATCCCCATCTGCGACTGCGTACCCTTTCCGTGCCGACGCGCAGGGCCGCTCCTTGCATCAGCCGCCGGGTGATCCCGGCGTGTACCCACAGGAGAAGGACGACGAAAGTCGTCGAGAAGCCCAGGAGCAGGAGTGCCGGCCCCCACTCTCCGCTCACCGGCAACCCCATCCCCGCCGTCGTCCATCCCGGCGGCAGCCAGAGCAGCAGGCGCGACAGTTGCAGCATCTCCAGAAACTCACCAGGCCCGCTCGCCTCGCCTAATTTTGCCAGCCCTTGCAAGAATGGTATCCGGGTGACTTTCGGCAAGTCCTGGGCGGCGTACTGGACTATGTACTGTCCTGCCCAACACAGCATGAAAGGGAGGGAAAGCAGAGTGAGCACCACCGCCCGCAAGCGCCGGTCTCCGGCCACTAAATCGAAGAAATCGTCCATGATGCGGCCGGTCAGTATCAGCAAGGCGAAAGTGGGCAGCGCGCCTAGCGCGATCAGCGGGAACGCCAGTGGCTGGTGCCAAGTCAGGCCCACGATCTCACCCAGAATGAGGGGCACTGTCCACAGGCCAGTCATCGTCAGCATTGACATCAGCGTGCTGCCGACGACGATAGAGCGGAAGCTGATGGGGTGCGGGAAAAGGCGCGACATCTCAAAGCGCTCAATCAACTGCGAATTGTACGAGGCGGGCAGCAGCAGCCAGATGAAAAACAAGCCGGTGTTGACGATCATCACCAACTCGTAGGCGGCGCGGGGCGAAAAGAAAATCAATCCCACAGCCAATCCAACGCCCATCAGCACAAACATGGGGAGAGTGAACAGGAATTGCAGTATGCGCCCTAGCAGCCCCAGGACGCGCAGCCGGTCGCCCAGGCGACGGCTGCGAAACATAGAGCGCGTCAGTTTCCATTGAAGCCAGAATAAGGTCCTCAGTTCAAGCCACATCGTTGCTCCATACACGTCTTGAGCTGCGACGCACTTCCCAGGTGCGTCGCAGTTCATTTTTCGGTCAGCCAGCCCAGCAACACCTCGTCCACCACCTCCGCGCCTACAGTGTGGATAAACACGTCCTCCAGCGGCGCGTCGTCGGGCAATCCGGCGCGCTGGCGCAGTTCGGGGATGCTGCCGACGCCTGCTAACTGGCCTTTGTTAATGATGCCTACCTGGTCGCAAAAGCGTTCGGCCAGTTCCATCACGTGCGTGGAGAAGAAAACCGTCGTCCCGCGCTGGTTTACCATGTCGCGCAGCAACTCTTTGATAGCTCTGGTGGAGATGGGGTCTATGCCCTCGAAGGGTTCGTCGAGGAACAGGATCTCAGGAGCGTGCACTAACGCGCAGGCCATGGCTGTTTTCTTCCGCATTCCGTGGGAATAGTCGAGGATCATCTTGTCGGCGCTATCCTCCAGTTCCAGCAGTTCCAGTAACGACGGGATTCGCCGTGAGATCTCGGCGTAGCTAAGCCCATGCAAGCGCCCCACCAGTTCGATTTGCTCGCTGGCGGTGAGTCGCTCGTAGAGGCTCAGGCCCTCGGGCACCACGCCAATGCGTCGTTTAACCTCTAGCGAGTCCTTCTGAATGTCGAACCCGCCTACTTTGGCTGTGCCTGCAGTGGGTGGCAACAGGCTGGTGAGCATGTTAATGGTGGTGGACTTGCCCGCGCCGTTGGGACCCAGAAAGCCGAAGATGACCCCACGGGGTACGGCCAGGTTGAGGCGGTCCACGGCAGTAAGATCGCTGAAACGGCGCGTTAAATTTTCTGTTTGGATGGCTGGCGCAGAATTGTTCACAGTGTTTCCTCTCTCATTACTGACGTTGTGCAGGTTGTTCCGATTATACGTGCATCGGAAAGGATGTCAAATAAACTGACCCGGAGCTTGCGCAGCGGTTACGCGTGAGTTCCAACGTATTGGGCAAGAGACCCTTGCATAAATGGGTCGCCAACACAGCCCGACACGGATTCTGGCACGGATTTCACGGATAACGGCCATTTTTCCCGTGTATCCGTGTAAAAATCCGTGTCTGGCTCACCTTGATGC
>Ga0172363_10003969_pt1 | contig 11985 bp, 10 predicted proteins | sample LakKivs2_kivu2a2_FD_114541 | JGI IMG/M metagenome (GOLD analysis project Ga0172363, IMG submission 114541) | Sediment microbial communities from Lake Kivu, Rwanda - Sediment s2_kivu2a2 | ecosystem: Environmental > Aquatic > Freshwater > Lake > Sediment | place: Rwanda: Western Province, Lake... | reverse complement strand
TCTGGCCCTTTCATCGAGAATTAAACGATACACCTTCTCCACCTCACGGCGACACAACGCCTCATTGGTGTGGCTATAAACCAGGCGGACTAATTGGCTAAAAGGGGGATAATTGAACTGGCGCCGATAGTCTATTTCCTTACGATAAAAACCAAGATAATCATGCCTAGCAGCAGCTTCAACAACGTAGTTATCGGGAGAATAAGTCTGGATGATAACCCTTCCTGCTTTAACCCCACGCCCAGTCCTGCCAGCTACCTGACACAGGAGTTGAAAAGTGCGTTCGCTGCTTCGGAAATCGGGAAAATTCAGGCCGGTATCGGCACTGATTATCCCCGCCAGGGTCACTTGAGGCAAATCCAATCCTTTGGCTATCATCTGGGTGCCAATAAGCACATCCGCCTTATGGTCCCGAAAGTCCTTCAGCAACTCCTCATGAGCATATTTTCTGGTAATCACATCCCTATCCCAGCGAAGTAACCTTGCTTCAGGAAAGAAATACCCCATCTCTTCCTCTATTCTTTGTGTACCAATACCCATAAAGCTGAGATGGCGCTGAAAACACTGGGGGCAACTCTGGGGTACTGGAATAGAATAGCGGCAACGATGACAAATCAGCCTTTTCTCCAATGAATGATAAGTAAAGGCTATGGAGCAGCGGGGACAACAAAAAACAAAGCCACAGCTACGACATCGCACAAAGGTAGCTGTACCCCGACGGTTGAGAAAAAGAATTATCTGCTCGCTCTGCGCCAGAGTTTCTTGCATGGCAGCTAGTAAGAAACGGCTAAACAAACTTGTGTTTCCAACTTTAAGTTCTTCCCTTAAATCTATTATGCTTACTTCGGGGAGGGGAGAATAACCACGAGGCGTAATTCTTTCTTTTAGCTCCACAAGTTGATATTCACCTTGCTGTGCTTTATGAAAACTGCCAACATCAGGGGTAGCACTGCCCAAAATGACGACAGCGTTGCTGAGTTGAGCCAATTTAATAGCCACGTCTCGGGCATGATAGCGAGGTGTCTTATCTTCTTGTTTGTACGTCCACTCATGCTCTTCGTCAATAATAATAAGACCAAGATTGGACAGAGGGGCAAATAAGGCACTCCTCGGTCCGATGACGACATCACAGTTTCCTTCCATTATCCATTGCCATTCGTCAAACTGTTCTCCCTGAGAAAGCCCACTATGCAGTACAGCTACACGCCCAGGGAAGCGACTAGCAAATCTCTCTACTGTTTGTTGTGTCAAAGCGATTTCCGGAATAAGACAAATACCTCGCTTACCTGCAGCAATAACCTGGGCTAATGCCCGCAGGTAAATCTCAGTTTTGCCGCTGCCAGTAACGCCAAAAAGGAGAAAAACCGGCGGTCTGCCAGGTTGCTCCCTCACAATGGCGTTATGGATCGACTCCGACGCAGCATGTTGAAATGAAGTGAGAAGCGGAGCAGGAGAAGTTGTGAGATTGAGATGAGATAGGGGATCACGTCTTACCCTGAGCCTTTCCATTGAGATCAAAAGACGCCTCTCCATGGCTTTGATGGTAGCAAGAGAACAATTGAGTCGTTTCTTCAGTTCGCTGACTGAAATAGGTTGAGTCTGCTTGGTTAGAAATTCCAAGAGCTCCGCCTGTTTATAAGCTCGAGACTTATTCAGTCTAACCTTCGCCGCTTCAATTTCTTCTGTGTTAGCTAGTAGCCTTACATAAGGAAGGGTTTTGGGCTTTATCTTTGCCTTCTCCAACTCCAGAGTTTGGGAAATTAGCTGACAGTCCAGCAACTGATCGGTGATTTGCCCGGCTTTTCTTTTGCCGATTGCCTCTTCCAGTTCAGGCAAGCTTATCTTCTTTTTCCTTCCCATAATACGAAGGACTTGCCTTTGCTCCGCCGTTAGGGAAGATAAACCTAATCGGGAATCTGTTAGCTGAAAGCAAGTAATAGCCTGCCTCTCAAATCCCGGAGACAGCATTAAAGCCAGGGCATCGAAAAGGGGGGCAAAATAGCGTTCGCTTATCCACCGGCCAAGCTCTATTTGTATCGGGGAAAGCAAAGGATAATCAGCAACAATGCCAGCGATTTCCTTAGTTTCTGCAACCGATGGCTCGTCTGACAGTAGGAGCACAATTCCTTGAATGACCCTGGAGCCAAAGGGCACCCATACTGCTTGCCCGGCACTAAGATTGAGCCCTGGCGGTATGGCGTAGCAAAAGGTTTGACCCCAATGCAATCTGGGTGAATTGACTGCCACCTCGGCGTAGCTCATTCAGAGGTCTGTTCTGCTTCCTGTTGTTGCTCTTCTTCTTGAGGCATGGCTTGTTCTATTACCTTCTCTCGCCTTTCTTTAAGTCGAGCCCGCTTAGCGCTGAGCCTGCGCACATAATAGAGCTTGGCTCGGCGCACCTCTCCATGCCTGAGTACCTCTACATTTTGTACCGAGAGAGATTGCAAAGGGAAAGTACGTTCCACTCCAATGCCGTAAGACACCCTCCTCACTGTAAAGTTTCCACCATCCACACCCTTCCTCATTCTAATCACCACACCCTGGAAGTGTTGCAGTCGCTCTTTATCCCCTTCCACAGTCTTCAAACTAACCCTGACTGTATCGCCCGGGGAAATTTGAGGAATGTTGGGATTCATTTTGGGTTTAACAAATTCTCTAATATCCATTTCTTTTCCTCATCGCAGAGATTGCCCTTCTCCAAGAGGTCAGGGCGTCGCTTTGCCGTCCGCAGAATTGCCTGACGGCGTTGCCATTGAGCAATTTCACCGTGATTGCCCGAAAGCAAAACCTCGGGGACTGGCCACCCCCGATATACCGGGGGTCTGGTATATTGGGGATATTCTAAAAGTCCGCTGCTGTGAGAATCACTGTTGGCTGAATCCTGTGAGCCAAGCACTCCCGGTATAAGTCTAACGATAGCATCCACCACCACCAAGGCAGCTAATTCCCCCCCACTAAGCACATAATCTCCGATACTGATTTCATCAGTAGCTAGATGTCCGCATACTCTCTCGTCTATGCCTTCATAATGGCCGCAAATTAACATCAGACGGGGGAGGAAAGCTAACCCCTGAGCGATAGCTTGAGAAAAAAGCCTGCCCTGAGGGGTGAGTAGTATGATAGGCGTCTCACTCACACCAAGTTGCAATTTTATCGCATCCGCTGCTTCAAAGATAGGCTCAGGCTTGAGCACCATGCCAGGTCCACCGCCATAGGGATAGTCATCAACAGTATGATGTTTGTTATGGGTGTAGTCGCGAATATCATGAATCACGATATTCACCAATCCTCGCTCCCGAGCACGCTTGATGATGCTCTGTTCGAGTGGAGAGGCAACCATTTCAGGAAAGAGGCATAAAATATCAATACGCATCGATTTCTTTAATAAAAACCTTCAAAGTGCATATCTTATCATGTAAGCGGCGACAAAAGAAAGTCGCTTGCTCCCCACTAATTTTGGCTCTCGGGGAGTAGTATTTCTATTGGGCTATATTTAGCACCGCCCTTTTCTTAACCCTCAAGACGAAGATTGCTCAAAATTTTTTAAAAAAACGCCAAAGGGTATTGACAAAATAAAAACAGGGTTTATAATGAAGTAGTGGGGAAAAATGGTGAAAAATGGGAGTAATGGTCTAAGAATAGAGGGTAATGGATGTCATATCATTAATTGCGTTATGAGGTTTTATATCAGACCTTATATCCATATAACGGTCCCACTGCGACTCAAACACGAGTTGCTCTGTGGGGTAATACAAGGGGATCACTTCGAGGTCAAAGAATGAATTACGAAGCTGCTTCAAACCGCGTCTCCTTTAATAGAGAAGGGGGAAAGGAGTGCGATATGTCAGAAGGTGTAGACAAAGAAGTATTATCGTCAGTTTGGGATAATCAAAAACACAGCTTAAACAAATTGCGAGTGCTCCTTTTTTGCATGAAATATCCCAAGCTGAAGTTCACTATTGAATGCGTTGCAGTGAATCAAGGAGAGGACAAAATTGTTTTAGACGATGAGATACAGAGTCTAATCAGCCAAGGAATACTGGGCAAGGGAAATAACGCAGGTATTACCTACTATTGTCTGAATAAGACGCAACAGGAATTGACGGAATTAACTGAGGGATTTCTTAAAGATTGGCACTTGCATGAGATTGGAAATAAGACCTGAAAGGGCTTGATATGTTTTTTGGTGAGTATCCATATAAGGTTGATGAAAAGGGCAGAGTGCCTCTGCCGCCAAAATTCAGGCGACAGATGAGAGAGGGCGTGATATTAGCTAAGGGGATGGGAGAGAAATGCATTTCTGCTTACCCTGTAGCTGAGTGGAAAAGGTTGTCCGACAGCCTGGCTGCCAAGGCAGTAACTCGAGCTAACTTAAGGAAGTTGAATCGCGCTATCTTCGGCTCCGCCTTCAGCACCTCCTTCGATGGACAAGGCAGGATAACATTGCCAGTCCCCCTGCGTGAGTATGCCGGGATTGGTGACGCAGCGATTGTTGTTGGTGCTAATAACTGTGTTGAACTCTGGTGCGAAGGTGAATGGATGGCTGAGAAAACATCTGCCGAAACGCAGGCGTCACAGATAATTGAGAGTTTAGGTGAATAGCGAATGAACCTTACTATGTCTTTGCCCATCCATATCCCTGTTTTGTTCGATGAAGTCATAGAAGGGCTGCAGCCTCAGCCAGGCGGCTACTTCGTTGACTGCACCGTTGGTCTGGGGGGACACGCAGCAGCCATGCTAGACAGAATTTCACTCACAGGAAGACTTTTGGGCATTGATGCTGATCCTGAAGCCATCAAAATAAGCCGAGATAGGCTTATAGATTATAGCGAAGCAGTCACTTTGGTTAACGACAACTTTATTAACCTTGAGGCTATCTGCGAAAGATACCGTTTTCATCCAGTTGATGGTATTCTTTTCGACCTTGGTATTTCTTCTCTGCAACTGGATACAGCCGAGCGCGGCTTCAGCTTCCACCTCGATGCTCCTTTAAATATGAGGTTCGATTCCGGGCAAGGGTTAACTGCATCGGATATCGTTAACAGCTTCCCCGAGCAAGAGTTGGCTAAGCTCATAGAAAAATACGGTGAAGAGCGTCACAGCCGGCGGATAGCGCGGTACATCGTTCAAAATCGTCCCATCGCTACCACCGTGGAACTTGCCCGCTTGATAGAGCAAGTTTCAGGCGCCCCTGCACGTCGCGGTAAAATTCACCCTGCCACAAGAACCTTCATGGCGCTTCGCATTGCGGTCAACAGTGAACTACAAAATCTGGAGCTGGCTCTCGAACAGACTATTAACCTCCTTCGCCCTGGGGGGAGATTAACAGTCATTAGTTATCATTCTCTAGAAGACCGTATAGTTAAGCAATTCATGCGATACGCAGCCAGTAGCTGTGTATGCCCCCCGGGAACAGTAATATGTCGCTGTGGGCATGTGCCAGCCTTGAAGCTCATTTCACGGAAGGTTATCAAACCTACCTCGTTGGAGATGGAATCCAACCCACGCAGCCGTAGCGCCAAACTAAGGATAGCCGAGCGACTCAACTAGGTAGCATTCTCAGCTTAAAAAGGAGGTGAAAATGGCAAAAAGAATCATTTCAGCTATTGACGTGGGCACCACTAAAATAGCCACCATTGTGGCTAATGTCAAGGCAGAAGACGACATTGAAGTTTTAGGAGTGGGAGTCATTCCATCTCACGGTCTACATAAAGGCGTCGTAGTCAATATGGATGAAGCCAAAGAGTCCATTGCCGCATCAGTGAAAGAAGTTCAAAGAATTAGCGGCATACGTATAGATTCTGCCTATGTTGGGGTTACCGGAAGACATATAAGCAGTCTGAATAATCGAGGGGTAGTAGCTATCCCCCGAGACGATCGATTAGTGCGTACTCAGGACCTTAAACGGGTGCTATCTGCGGCTCGTAATATCACCGTCGCGGAAGGAAAGAAGGTGCTCCATGCTATTCCTCGATATTACGCCCTGGACGGACAGGAGGGAGTGAAACAGCCAGTAGGCATGCACGGGTCAAGGTTAGATGTAGAAACCCATATCATCACTGCTTCAGTGACTTCGGTACAAAACTTGGCTAAATGCATCCGCAGCATCGGTATTGACGTTGATGACCTTATCCTCGAGCCCCTGGCTAGTGGAGAAGCAGCATTGACTCCGGAGGAAAGAGAATCAGGTGTTATCATGGCTGACGTCGGGGGCGGGACCACGGATATAGCGGTATTTAAGAATGGCAGCATCTATCACACCGCTGTCCTTACAGTAGCCGGTTACCAGGTAACCAGCGATATTTCCATAGGCTTGGGCTTGCCTTTTAATATTGCAGAAAAGATGAAGAAGAGATATGGCAACGTCACACCTCATCTAGAGATGGACGAAACGGCCCAAGTGGGTATCGAGAATGGTCATAGTGCCTCTTATAAAGACCTATGCAATATTATCCGGGCTCGCGTGGAGGAGTTGCTGCAACTTATCTTAATGGAGATGCCCACAAGCGATTACCAGACTTTGGCACCTTGTGGTCTAGTGCTCACCGGTGGCACATCCAATCTGGCCGGGCTTGACGAGTTAGGACAGTCACTGTTGCGAATTCCAGTGCGTAGAGGCCGACCTTTGAATACGGGTATTTATGGCATCTCTGATATCCTTAATGATCCAGCTTATGCTACCACACTGGGACTGATTTTATGGCAGGTACGAGGCAAAGAAGGATCAACTTACAGAGAAAAAAGAGCTGGTACCTGGAGCAGCTTCATGAGTTTAGTTAGAAAGCTGTTTCGTGTCTGATTTGTGAAAGGAGGTTAAAATGGCAAAGCAAATTTATACTCCAACAGCTGCAAGAATAAAGGCCATAGGCGTTGGTGGCGGCGGTTGCAACGCTATCACTCGCATGGTTCGGGAAGGCATAAAAGGCGTTGACTTCATAGCTATGAATACCGATGGCCAGGCACTGGCTCTAGCCGAGGCCCCTACCAGAATTCAACTGGGAGAGAAATTGACCAGGGGTTTGGGTGCTGGTGGTGACCACAAAGTTGGAGCTAAGGCCGCGGAAGAAAATCGCGCGGATATAGAGAACATCCTTGAAGGTGCTGACATGGTGTTTGTTGCCGCAGGTATGGGCGGTGGCACAGGCACAGGCGGCATTCCTTTGGTAGCTGAAGTGGCTAAGCAGAGTGGCGCTCTCACCATTGCAGTGGTGACCAAACCCTTCACCTTCGAGGGGATGCACAGAGCTCAAGTAGCCGAAGAAGGACTGGTTAACCTCACGAACAGTGTTGACACACTTATCATCATACCTAATGACCGCCTTCTTCAACTCTGTGATGCTAAGACCCCTGTGGATAGTGCCTTCAGACTGGCCGATAACGCCCTTTTCCTGGGGGTTAAGGCTATTTCTGAAGTCGTTACCGTCCCGGGACTGATCAACCTGGACTTCGCTGATATTAAATCGGTAATGAAGGGTGCTGGTCCAGCCTGGATGTCTGCGGGTAGAGCCAGCGGGCAAAATCGTGCTGCCGAAGCTGCTAAAATGGCCTTAGCGAGTCCTTTGCTTGATGTATCCATAACTGGGGCTAGAGGTGTTCTGTTTAACGTAACCGGTGGCCCAAGCCTTACTCTATTTGAGTGCAATGAAGCCGCACAGGCAATTGCTCAAGCAGTGTCCCCTGAAGCAAACATAATCTTCGGTGTAGTGTTTGACTCCAAGATGGACAGTGAACTTCAGATCACTATCATCGCGACTGGCTTTGTTACTCAATATGGTAAAGCAGGAATTCCTGCTGAAGAGCTTCGCCGCTTGGTAAGAGGTGGTGGTGAAACTCTCGATGTCCCGTCATTCTTGCGTCGTCAGCGCATGCCTTCTTCTTTGCCCTATCCTGCGGCAAAAGCTAGCGCTGGGACATCAACCCCCTTGTCAACTGTGCCACAACACCAAATTTCTAAGCAGTAAACCTAAACCTTATTTTGAAAAGGGGGTAGCTATAGCTACCCCCTTTTCAAAAGTCCGAGGAGGTCTTAAGAACAATATTCCAAGATAGTCACCGATCAACAACAGTTGGCAGTTACCGGGTGCGGGTAAAAAGTTGCATTATTTTTACAATTGTGGCACAATAGTTAGCTAGACCTTTAAATCAGTCCAGTGAGGCTGGTAAGGGGGAATATGCTTAAGCAACCTGCAATAGAAGCACCGATTGAGACCTCTTGCCAGTTTGAAGGCAGGGGGTTTTTTGATGCCTGAAAAGGTTCTCTTGACCTCGAGAGAGATAGGGCGGGCATTGGTTCGTATTGCTCACGAGATCGTAGAAAAGAATAAGGGTGCGGAAGGCGTTGTGCTCGTAGGTCTGCGAACTCGGGGAGTGCCTATAGCCAAGCGCATAGCTGAAACAATTGAAGGCTTTGAAGGAATCCCGATCTCCGTGGGTGCTCTGGACATTGACCTTTATCGCGATGATATTGCACCTTCGGAATTAAAACAGGCGAACAAAAGCCACACTGATATCCCCACCAGCATCACCAATAAGCGAGTAATCCTGGTTGACGATGTTCTCTACACTGGACGGAGCATTCGCGCCGCTATGGATACTCTAATGGACTTGGGGCGACCGAGCTCTATTCAGTTAGCCGTACTTATCGACCGTGGCCATCGAGAGCTTCCCATCCGGGCCGATTACGTAGGCAAGAACATACCCAGTTCTAAAGACGAGGAGATACAAGTTCAACTGGAAGAGGTTGATGGTGTAGATGAGGTAGTAATCGGGAGTCTGACCAAGGGGCAGCTATTCAGAGGAAATTGAAGGAGAAGACAATCATGAATCTGACAAATAGAAATCTGGTGACCATAGACAATATATCCAACGGGGAAATCGAAGCGCTGTTTTCTCTGGCAGACGAGATGGCAGACTCCATAAATGAGCAATCCAGGCTATGCCAGGGGAAGATTATGGCTAACTTATTTTTTGAGGCAAGCACCAGGACAAGGCTTTCTTTTGAAGCTGCGATGCTCAGGCTTGGGGGTCACATCATAAGCGCAGTTGACATAGGAGCAAGCTCCCTAGCCAAAGGAGAAAGCATTGCTGATATGGCAAAGGTAGTCGGGAGTTATGCCGATATCATTGTTATCAGGCACCCTTGGGAAGGAGCAGCCAGTGTGGTCGCCGACTACGCTGGCGTTCCCGTAATAAATGCTGGTGACGGGAGTCATGAACATCCCACCCAAACCTTGTGCGACCTCTACACCATTAGAAAAGAAAGGCAGACCATCAAGGGACTCAGAATTGCTCTGTGGGGCGATTTGAAACACGGGCGAACAGTACATTCCTTAATCTATGCCTTAGCCAGGTTTGGTGCCACTATCCTTTTCTATCCTGGCCCAGGGCTTGAGATGCCAGAGCACGTTCTAAATAGGTTAAGCATAGAGTATAAAGGTGAGTTGAAAAGATGTGGGGCTCTCAACCAAGAACTTGACGGGAGTGTCTTCCCTATTGATGCCATATACATGACTCCAAGCAGCCCACACCAACTTGCTATGCTGCCTGACATAAGCATCCAGGTGGAACTGAAGGCAGGGGTTGACGCCCTTTATGTCACCAGGCTTCAAAAAGAAAGGCAGTCGCCTACGGTGGAGCAACAGGAGTTGGAAAAAAAATACCCGCTGGTGGATAAAAAACTCCTCAAGGGAAAGGAATTTAAGAAAACGCTTGTTATGCATCCGCTACCTCGTGTTGACGAGTTGGCTTGCGAGGTGGATACTGACCCCAGGAGTATGTACTTCAAGCAGGCGGCTTACGGGATACCTGTCAGAATGGCGCTCCTAGCCCTCTTATTAGGCGTCAAGGACGTCGCAATTCCTGAAGTAGATGATTCCTTCGTTCGCAAGGTAGATTATCCCGTTTACAAACGAGATTCTGGGGTAAAGTGCTCTAATAGAAACTGTGTCTCAAACCAGGAAACAGAAACAAAGTATATAAAACCTGAGTTCAAGATAGTGAGCTTCGAGCCCTTAACTCTAAGATGTATCTATTGCGAGCATGAGCTTAAACCTCAATATATCGCCAGTTCAGAGTGGCATCAACGGAAATTGGAGAACAAGAAATCTCACAGCGCTAATAGCCACTGGGTGCGGAACATTAAACCGGAAAACCTGACTATTTTCACTTCGGAAAAGGAAGCTCAGACTCATCAGTTCAAGCCCAGCGACTGTGACAGACAATGAACAGGGAAGCTATTGTTCTGCTCATCCGCGGCGGCCATATAGTTGATCCCAGCCAGGGAATAGACCAGGTTGGAGACTTACTTGTTGCCGAGGGCAAGATTGTGCAGGTAGGGGATACTGCTATTCAAAGCCCTTCATTCCCCGCTATGCTGAGCCCCGATGAAATCGGGGCGAAAAATCTAGACGTCAGAGGACTGGTTGTTTACCCCGGCTTTGTAGATCTTCACTGTCATCTTCGGGAGCCGGGTTTTGAGGATAAGGAAACAATCGCCACGGGGACCAAAGCAGCCGCCGTTGGTGGTTTTACCACTGTCTGTTGCATGGCAAATACGGAGCCTCCTTTAGATACTCTGCGTGCTGTAGAGTGGGTGAAACAAAAAGCAAGGAGGGATAGCTTGGTTGCCGTTCTTCCTATAGGCTGTATCACCAAAGGTAGAAAAGGCGAAGAACTAACCGATATGGCTGAGCTGGCTGAAGCCGGGGTGGTTGCTTTCAGCGATGATGGCAACCCTGTAGCAAGCTCACAGCTTATGCGCCGTGCCATGGAGTATAGCCGAGACCTGTGCTTGCCAATCATTGACCACTGTGAGGATAAGACACTGAGTGACAATGGAATCATAAACGCAGGTCAGATGTCTGTTAAGCTGGGAATAAAAGGAATTCCCGCAGCCGCCGAAGAGGCTATGGTAGCCCGTGACCTGACTCTGGCAAAGCGAACCAGAGCCAGGCTTCATATTGCCCACACGAGCACCAAAGGTTCCGTGGAGCTTATTCGCCGTGCCAAGGAAGAAGGAATTTCAGTAACTGCGGAGGTCACACCCCACCACCTGACCTTAACCGAGGAAAGTATTATGAGTAAAGTTTCAAACGAACCCTTTGATACCAATGCCAAGGTTAACCCGCCCCTGCGCACCGAAGAGGATGTCGAGGCCTTAATCGAGGGACTTAAAGACGGGGTGATCGATGCTATCGCCACTGACCATGCACCACATACCCCGGCAGATAAAAATTGCAGGCTAGAGCTGGCTGCTTTTGGCATCAGTGGCTTTGAAACCGCTTTTGGCTGCCTCATGGGATTGGTGCACCAAGGAGAAATAAGCCTTACTCAACTGATTTCTAAGCTGACTTGTGAGCCTGCGAAAGTCATCGGTAGAAATGGCGAACTAGGCATTTTAAAGGCAGGCGCCCCGGCTAATATCACCATACTTGACCTTGACCGGGAATGGATAGTGGATAGTCGCAATTTTGCCTCTAAGGGTAAAAATACTCCTTACGATGGCTATAAGTTTAAGGGCAAGGTAATGGCAACCATATCACGCGGAAAGCTAGTCTACACCGATGATTCCCTCGTCATTGCGAGGAGCGAAGTGACGAAGCAATCTCATGTCTAAGAAAGCGATTTTAGTTCTCGAAGGTGGCTCGGCTTACGAAGGTCAGGCCTTTGGTGCTGAGACCACTGCCTATGGTGAGGTGGTTTTCGACACCAGCATGACAGGTTATCAGGAAATGCTTACCGACCCATCCTTCGCTGGCCAAATCCTGGTCCCTACTTATCCCTTGATGGGCAACTATGGCATCAATGAATCCGATTTTGAATCCAGGCAAATTCAGGTCAGGGGCTTAGCTGTTCGGGAATACTGCTCCCAGCCCAGCCACTGGCAAAGCACCCGCACCTTGCACGAGTTTTTGCTAGCCTACGGCATCCCCGGCCTCAGCGGCATAGATACCCGCGCGTTGACTCGCCACCTGCGCTTGGAAGGAG
>Ga0172363_10003968_pt1 | contig 11986 bp, 11 predicted proteins | sample LakKivs2_kivu2a2_FD_114541 | JGI IMG/M metagenome (GOLD analysis project Ga0172363, IMG submission 114541) | Sediment microbial communities from Lake Kivu, Rwanda - Sediment s2_kivu2a2 | ecosystem: Environmental > Aquatic > Freshwater > Lake > Sediment | place: Rwanda: Western Province, Lake... | reverse complement strand
ATTTACGCGCGGTTGATACGTGTCATTGGTTCGATACACTTGAGGACCAGTTGCACTACTGGTTGGCCATAACAGTTCAGAGTCAGCACCAGTATACTGGACATTCGCTGCGCGATTAATCGACGCATTTTGTTGGTACGTTTTACAGCGCGACTTTAAATACCCTGTGGTATCAGAATAATACGCTCGACTTAGAAGCGTCGACGCACTTCGCATAACATTGTTTTCTGGATTACAGCCAATACATTTGGTTGCATAAATGCCGGTATTGATTTCATACGCGTCTCCAATGCTTACTGACCCCTTATTTTCAACAATGGTTCCTGATGCTTTTGGAGCAGAGTTGAAATGTTCGCTAATCGTATATGAATTGCCACCAGGTTCAACGCATTTGCAGTCGGAATTCAAACCTAGGTATGAAACTGCACCCGGACGATCCATGAGAAGACCAACCGTTGCGGTTCGTCGACCAGATGACGATGAAGCAACGTAAGCATCAGGATTTGTAATTACACCCGTTACCGCATCCATTGCATTGGCAACTGAAGTGGGAATGTGTTGGCGTCTCCAATGTTTTAGCGGTCGCGCTTTAAATTCTGGACCTTGAAAATCGTGCTGATTTATATTGGAAGGAACGCCATTCGTATTTGGGCGATGAAGACCAGGGACGGAACTGTTTGCTGTATCGACCTTTGTAGCATAATGAGGCACTTTGGTCGTGGTTAAAGAATTAGATGTCCTAAAGTTTAATGGAGCATTCTGTCTTGGAGTATTTACAAGGGTATTTGAAACCATTTTATTTTTTTTCGATGATTTTTTTGATATATTAAATATTAATATTATACTTTATAAATATTTTATAATTTTATAATTATAAAATAACTTAAATTATTTTATACTTTTTAATTTATTCATTTTACTTGCATTTATTTACGATACTTGCGATAACGGCGTTTTGAAAATCTGGATTTTTTATTTGAAACTTTCTGTTTTTTACGTTTACTTTTATTTTGTCTTTTTTTCCTACCGCCAACATTTGTTGTAAATTGTTTTATTTCCGATGTCAACTCATCTCGATATGTTGGAACCGTTTGATCAGGCGACATTAAAAACACTCTACACTCTTCATTTTGATGCGGGCGCCATGTACCGTCGGTGAGAGTAACATTAAATTGCACATAGTGGTCACTTACAACAATGGGCTGTCCTGTCACTTGCCAATTCTGAAAATCGACGGTTACTATACTTCGAATTCGTATGACATTGGTAGACTGAAGAATAAGCTCTGTGTCAAATCCATTTTTGTCAAATGTTGAAATAAATATTTGGGTCGATGCTAATGGATCAGTATTATTCCAAATAATGTGTCCTAACGGAACGGGAGGATTCTGCGTTTCAATATTTGCGTTATAATTTGTAACATATCCGGGTCGGTCATTGTAGTCTCCGCCAATCGAGAAAAATAAAACACCGCGTGTAAAATATATTTTTTGTATCGTGTTTCCAAGTTGGTTAACACAAGCTTCTTGAACATTTTGCGGAACTTTGGCATTGTCTGGCAAAACGCTTTGATAAACACCTCGTAATGTTGATCCCGGTGATAAAACATTCCCATACATGTCTCCTATCGGATCTCTCAACCATCCCATTAATGACGTCATATGATAAGAAATAAATGACACATACAATCTTACAACTCTTAGATCTACATTACCTGCAATAATGTTTCCATCTCGTACATCTGGCAAATAATTGACGTTGAATACAGGTGTAAGAACGCCGCCAACATCCACATTTACGGGTGTGGCTTGTGTCATGTATTGAAGAAAAAGGTCATAATATTGAGAAGATGAAGATAAAAAAAATATTCCTTTTTTTAATTTAATAACTTTTTGAGGGGTAACTCTCGGGTTTGCTAAAGATTCGTGTAAAAGTCTATTCACAAATCTATTTATTAAAGGTACGAGAGCCGCTTGTAGTGGAGGGTTTGTACTAAAACAGTTAACATTCCGATCCGTAAAATTTACACCACAAACAATATCCCAACGGTCCATCGGATCACGCGCGCGTACTAGAATATATTATTATAAAATAGTATTAATTATATATATATTAATACTATTATTATTATTAAAATAAATTTAAATTAAAATAAATGACAACATGAAATATAGGTTGGAATTGCATCAATGTCTAGTACTGTCATTGATTTTTTCACACTTTTATGTGGAATTTCATACTGTGTAAATATTGCATGTTTTAGTAATTGTTGTGATGGAACTTTATTATGAACCGTTCTTGCAATCATTTTATACAATTTAAAATCCGGATACCGATCAATACCGCTTTGTTTATATAAAATGTTTCGCCCGTTATCATCTGTAACCCAATCAACAATTGTCCTAACCAAACGACTGTTTTTACACTCGATTTCAACATCATCAACATCGTCAATAAAAAAATCAAAAAGAGAACATCCCAATCTACACAAATCAAAACTATAATTCGGTTCAACAATCGGTTTTTTATCATTATAATATGGTTCACAATTATATTGAGTCGCAGCATCTCCGCTTTTGTGAAAACTATCACTGCACACCAGTTTTGAATTAAATCTGTAGATGGCTCGACCAAAATCAATAATTTTAAATATTCTACCAAACGTCGGAACCTTGTAAAACTTATGATTCAACGAATAGTATATAAACTTTTTATCGGTCTCGTTGAACATGACATTATTGGTGTGCAAATCATTGTGTGTAAATGCAAACGCTTTTTGATAGGTTGCCAGCGTCATTACAATCTGCATGAGTGCGGCTTCCCATTCTTCATTAGAGAGTGCATCTTCTACCATCAAGTCATCAAGCGTTTGCTTGCAGCGTTCAAGCGCAATGACTTCTACTGGAAAATTGTAAATAGTGGCATTCAAAATTTCCTCTTCCTCTTCCTCTTCTTCAGACCCGTTTTCGCTATGATTTTCGCTGTTACCATCGCCACTTTGGCTCATGGAGTCACTATCGCTCATATTATAAAGAGATTCATTTGTTGTGTGAGAAGAACGAGAAGAACACGAGGATGACGAAGACGATGACGAATCGTCAAGGTCACATAACTCAATACCAATATTTGAATTTGATGTTTGATTCATTTGTTCTTCTTTTTCTGTTTCTACAATATTAAAAATATCGGAATTAGATACGTCAACTAATGCGCCACCATCTTCCAGTATGTTTTTCTCACATTTATCTGGACTGTCATGCAACTCTTCCGCAATAATTTCGACCGAATTCATTATTTTTATTTTAGAATTTTTAGATGCGGTCTGTTTTCTATTATTCTCTCTTCTCTCTTGATTCCACTCAAAACACTTTTCACATTCTGATTCATCATAATAAAATAGTTCTCCATTCTTGTCTTTAAAAAACGCATTCTTCATCAAATACTCTTGATCGTCAAAGATGTTTACTGTAAAATCTTTTTGGATCGCCAAATACGAGCCGTAAAAATCGATGCCATGTATAAAATCATGCGTATACAAGAGCTGACTAGATAAATAAGAAAAAAATCCATCCACATATGCCGAGTTATTTGGATCTAGCACTTTCGAATGGCAATAATGTTTTTCTTTTGCTTCATTTTTATCAGAATTAGAATTAGATGATGATGGAATTGGCAGAGAATGCAACTCTGGAAGTCGGAGTAGCGCTTCATTTTGTGTGTCATAACTACCTGCCAGATATTTTATAGGATCTAAAAGAGGAGAGAATTTGAAAAAAACAGGAACCTCATTCACATGTTCATCATTGTCCCATTTTTTAACACTTGCAGTTGCCATATTTTTAAAATGGCGTTCTTCAGATCCGATAGTAGATTCATTGTAAACAATAGATTGTATACTGAATGTTTGATTCAAGTTAATAGAATTATAATTTGTATCATTCAATGAAAAAAATGTGGAATACAATGGAATGAAATTTTGACAATGAGAAAGTCCCATGCGCGTTTCTTCTAAATTTTTAAGAAGATTCTCGTTCCTTGGCTTTTGATAATATAGTTCAAATGTGCATTTATTTTCTTTTTTAGAAGACATTTTTTAGAGAGATAGAGAGAATAATATTGAATTAAAATAAATTATAAAATATGTAAAAATACAAAATCAAATTAATACTGTCTATACATAGAAAAATACAAGTATTTAAACTTATTTTTCAGAAGAATATTTAGTTTTTAGATTTTTAGATTTCTTATACTTTAAATGTTGCTCTATAACGATCCGTTTCATTCATTCTTGTTCTTTTACTAAGAAAATCAAAATATTTTTTAGCTAAATGATACTCCTTTGGTTTTTTATTTTTCAGTACTTCTAATCGAACTTTCATAATCATTCCTACTTGCCATATGCGTTTATGCGGATATTTTTTATCCTTATAAAGCCGTTCCAATTTGCGAATTGTCGTCTTCACATCATCAATCGTCGTATACTTTATATGTATCGTATCCCTCGGATTTTTATCAATATACACATCAAATGATTTTTTAGGATCATCTGGATTGTATAAAAACCTCTTCCTTGTTTTACAATTTTTACCATTTCTATATTTTTTTGTTGACATTGTTTTGTATTATATTATTAATATTATATTGTGTTAAAAAACATTATTTTAACCATTCGCCTTTAATACTTACACTTCCATTAATGATTTCACAAAAAGGGTTATCATCGATAGAAAAACAATCTATTGTTGCATTTATATGATAATCTTCTCTTACAATATAAAGTAATTTTGTATTTGGGTCCCAATCACTTTCATAAGTATTATGAGCATTCAATGACCTCATATGTGGATTATGTCTATCATAATATGAAACAGCATCATTTTTTGTTTTAAAATGTCCTTTCATATAACCAATATGTTTAATCTTCCCACCTTGTGCTAACCAACCATTATCTCCTTCTTTTTCTGTAATAAATTCTAAAACTTCAAGAACATATGTAGCTTTTCTCATTTTATTATAAAAATAAAAATGAAAATATCTTTATATATTTTCAAATATCAAGATATTAAATTAAAAAAAATAAGTTTAATTTAATCAAATATATTATTTTATTATCTCATATTTTATATTTATTCAACATTTATTATTATTCTCTCTTCTCTCTACTTTATCCATTCTAAAAAAAATCCAAATCCAAATGAATTTAGAATTAGGAAAATTCGATATGCGCTCCATCAGCTTTAGACCCGACGAAAATAAAGGTCCCGTTATCGTCCTCATCGGTCGTCGTGATACCGGTAAAAGTTTTTTGGTAAAAGACCTCATGTATTACCACCAGGACATCCCCATCGGAACCGTCATTTCAGGAACAGAAGCCGGAAACGGATTCTTCGGAGAACACGTGCCGAAACTTTTTATCCATGACGCATACAACACCGCCATCATTGAAAATATCCTGAAACGACAAAAAGCAGTCCTGAAACAAGTGAAAAAAGAAATGGAATCATACAAACGGAGCACCATAGACCCCCGAACCTTTGTCGTTCTCGATGATTGCTTGTTCGATAATAAATGGACCCGCGACACTATGATGCGCCTCCTCTTCATGAACGGCCGTCATTGGAAGATTATGCTGGTCATCACAATGCAATATCCTTTAGGCATTCCGCCCAATTTGAGAACCAACATTGATTACGTATTTATCCTGCGAGAGCCGTATATAGGTAACCGAAAACGTATCTATGAGAATTATGCTGGTATGTTTCCGACGTTTGAATCCTTTTGTCAGGTGATGGATCAATGTACTGAAAACTACGAGTGTTTGGTGATAAATAACAATGCCAAGTCGAATAAGCTACAGGACCAAATTTTCTGGTACAAGGCGCAACAGCACGGACCGTTTAAACTCGGTAGTAAAGAATTCTGGGAGATGAGCAAGGATCTAAATTCTGATGATGAAGAGGAGTCATATGACCCGAAAAACATTAACAAAAAGGGTTCAGGACCTAAAATTAATGTGCGAAAAAATAAATGGTAAGTAGGACTGCTTTTGATTTTAAAAAGCAAAAGCAACGGCAAAAGCAGATTTTGCTCACGAAGGTTCGTGAGCAAAAAAAGTAATACGTATGTTTGCTCCACAAGTAAGCGGAGCAAATATATTTTTTTTTACGATTGTTACTGAAGGTTCAGGAGCAAAACAAATATTTATCATTCAAATAATTATTTGCTTTGCCTATCGGATGAGCAAACAAAGGGAGTGCATAGGTATACACTCCCTTTAGTATGCATACGTAAGTATACTAATTTAAATATTATAATTAAAATGAACTTAAAGAGATGGTGTAAATTATAGTATTACAACACCAAATAAAATGGATATAGTAAAAGCATTTAATGAAAATGATTTGCACACAGAAATCATTATAAAGGGAACGTTAGATGACCCGCTCTTTCGAGCAAGTGATATTGGAGTAGTACTAGATATAAGTAATATAAGAACATCAATTGTTGATTTTGACGAATCAGAAAAGCGTGCTGTACACACTACGGACGGCACGGGAAGATTACAAGATATAACCTTTTTAACAGAAAAAGGATTATATAAAGTGCTGTTTCGATCGAGGAAGCCAATTGCCCAAAAGTTTCAAAATTGGGTTTGTGATGTTATAAAGGAAATTCGAGTTACGGGTATTTATAATATGCAAAAAGAAATCGATAAAAAACAAGAAGAGCTAGCATCCCTTGAAACCGCAAAAGAAAAAGAAAAAAACCGCGCGGTTGAACAAGTGATTATTTCACAGTTTCCGCAGAATACTGAGTGTATTTATTTCGGGACAATTGACAACACGAATGAAAAAGGAGAAAAGTTAATAAAGTTTGGTATTTCAAACGACTTGTCGACTCGAGTGCTGGACCACCGCAAAAAGTATATAAATTTCAAGTTGGTGTGTGCGTTTCGAGTGCAAAACAAGACCGAGATTGAGAATCTCATGAAGAAGCACCCAAAAATTCAAAAACATTTACGCATGATTAAAGTGAATGATAAATGCAAAACCGAAATCGTTGCATATGACGAAGTGAATTTGACAATTGATAAATTTAAAAAATATATTCAAGACATTATCGATTCGAGAAAATTATGTATGGAGAATTTTCTAAAAATGGAAAATGAGATCAAAACGCTGCGTAGCCAAAATGATACTTTATCGACAGATTTTGAATTGATGACGGGAAATTATAATAAAGCTAAAATTCAAATCGATAAACTTGAAGAAATTGTGAAAAAACAAAAAGCAATAATTGAATCATTCCGTAAAGAAGAAAATGACGAAACCGTTTTCCCGGAACCCGAAATAAATGAGGAAGAGGTGAAAAATGAAATGGTCAACAGTGCCGAGTTAACGGCAATATTTAATGAGTTTGTTTCCGCCGAATGCATTGTTCGTTCGGACGTGTATGAGTCATCGGTTCAATTGGAAGGACGATTTCGCCTTTGGAGACAATCCAAACCCAAAAAAGAAATATTCCACGCATTTAAAAGTTATATGGATACGCGATTTCAGCCGAAGCGCATGACGATCAACAAACAAAATGCGCATTGTTATATTGGAATCAAGCTGAGAGAAGCAGAGTATAAAAAGAAATTCGCGACTGTCGATGCGCCACCAGTCGAAACATTTTTATTTCAAATGTGCAAGTTTTCAGACACTGGCAAAATTTTGAATTCCGTGTTATTAAGAGAATATAAAAAATGGAAACAGTCCGTCCATCGCGAATGCGCACCTGATGAAGTCGAATTGAAGGAACTAAAAGGATATTAGAATACATTTCCTTATGCACTGAAAGCGACCGTGTGGACAGAATATGGAGTCAATGAAGGATATTATGGGTTATCGCTGATGGAAGATTACATCAAACAAACGGAACAGGTCCAGAAATCAAACAAAAATACAACCGGAAAAGTAGTAGAAAAACGCGAAATCAAAACCAATGAGCTTATTGGAACATGGGACAGTATTGCAGACGCAGCGATTTCAGAGAATGTATGTGCTTCAAAAATGAGCAGATACATTCGAGATAAAAAACAAATTGGTGACTACCATTTTGTTATCAAGTTTTAGTTTTCCGGTCAAAAAAACCGGTCAAGGTGGGTATTCTAATAATAAATTATAACTTCCTGTATTATCATATAAATTGAATGTATTTATTATATAATTTTTAATTTTGTATCCACCTCCTATTCCTGTTTCTTCACTTACTTTAGTTATATCTGAGTATTCGCCTCCTTTTTCGTCGTTGAGTTTAGTGGCGGCATACTCAATTTGATTAGCAATATCAATACAATTGGTTATACACTCATCATTAACATCAATAGTAGTAGGTTTAATATTTAAATTAATCATACCAGCATCATTACTTTTTTTAGCAGTTACTACTATACCATCTGTAAATTGTTCACTTATTTTATCCGTACGAATACGTATTCTATAATTATTGCCGAGGGTAAAATTAGAAAAGACCGATGCAGGTAAAATGAATCTGCCGCCAAGAATAAATTTTTTGCTAATATCCATTCTTAATATAATCATCTGTTTATTAGAAGAGATATTAGTAACAGTACTAGAACTAATAGAACCCCCAGATCGTGCGTTAAAAGCCTTAATTCGAGAACTTCTCATATTTATTTTTTTTATTTTATTTATATATTTATTTATATGAAGAAAATAAAAAAAGATAAAAAAATAAATATTTTATTTTTATTCAAGAAATGAAAATTAGTACTCGGGTACGTGTCGTTTAAATAAACAACCGTGTGAGGTGATTCCATGGACTTCGCGAATGACGGCCGCATCTTGAAACAAGCAATTTGCGAGCCATACTTTTATAATACAAAAATTCTTTTTTGGAGAGATAGTGATTCCGTTGATGTGCGGCAACAATTTATTGTTATCGGACATGGTCTCTCCAACAAGCGAATACGAAAGCTGTTTCCATGCATCAGGGACATCTTTGTTTGGAATTTTGTATGAGAAACAACCGCCATTACGGTTTCGCTCATCTTCCCAAATCGGATTAATACCCTTTCGCATCAAAAACAGCATGCAGTTGGTGACTAAAACGGGCGGCAGCGTTTCCGTGATTGTGATCGCCTGTTCTACAGTATCAAATTCATAAATTTTCATATAGCTTTTTAAGCTCCAATCGGTATCGTGAGGCAAATGTGCCCATAGAATCCAGGCATCCGACAGCTCATGCAAACTTGAAACATCTTTTGTGGAGTTGGAATCTGGACTTGGCGTTGGAACTGAACCTTTTTTGAAAATATTTATATTTGTATTATCACACGACTTTACAGTAGTCATATTTTTATTATTGGTGGTAATGATTTGTTTGCGGCGTTGATTTCCTTCCTCTCTCGACGTTGTTTGAATTGCTTCGAACGATGCCATAATAACTTAATAAAATAATATATTTATATTGATTTTTAAAATATAATTAATATTATAGAACAAAACAATTTCAATATCATTTAATTTACTGAATATCTTGTTTCACTTGCTGGTAATCATTCAAACGCACAAATAAGCCAGAATGTCGACTGAGATGAATTAATTTAACATCTTTTGTTATGCACTTAATTTGATAGTTTGTAAAATCTTCCATTCTGTAATTGTATTTTTTCAACATGTACCAATGCACAAATTTTTCATCTAAAATAAAATTTCCGACAACGTTGAAGTTGTAAGGTTTTTGTATATCGATTTCATACTCTTCACCAGGCTCCTCATCATCATTGCCATCGTCGTGAATACTATCACCGATTCGTAAAGTACAAAGAATCATTTCACATGTTGATACTTGATATTTGGTTTTATCCGAATTATAATCGTCATTTGTAAATCTTCTAAATACCTTTGTATAATTTTGTTTCATTGTTTCATTCGATTCGGGATATTTATAACTTGTATGCATAATAAAATCAAAATTTTTGAATTCTACTGTAGTATCATCTTCATTCTTGTCTATAATATATAATGGTTCTGACAATATTGTTGAATCTTCAGATGACGATGACGATGATGGTGATGATGGTGATGAGGATGAGGATGAGGATGATGGTGAGGATGATGATGATGAAATTGAAGGCGAAGAAGGTGAAGAAGAACTAACAAGATCCGAGTCGAATGAAGAAGAACTAGAATCTTCTACATCTTCATCCAAATCATAATATTCATTCGGATTTCCTAAATAATGCGAATTTTTGAATGTTTGCATTGTTTCAAAAGATGCACATCGAACTCCATCTTTAATTACTTTCACTTCGTCGTAAATGTATGCTTTTGCAGTAATATCAACAGAAATTGGTGAAATAAAAAAATTTCTGATTCTTTTACATGCATTCGACAATTTTGTTGCCACTAAAAATGACTTATAACAAACTTGAAATAAAATTTCAGAAAGAATATTTTTATTATTTTTAAAATAAATAATACATGATGCGCCAAATAACATTGGAATGAAATAATAAAGTGTAGCTTCTTCTATTTCTGCAACTGCAAACTCACTGCAACTATTTCCATACATATCTTTTAACTTTTTACAAAAAACAAATGTGTTCATTTTGTTTGCGTTCATTATATCCAAATGAAATTGGGTTATATAATTATATAATATATTATATTTATATATTTTAAATAAAATATATTTATTTTATATTTGTTTCTTTATATCACAGGACTTGTTTCACCTTTACATTGTTTTGCGATCGCGTATGTTTTTCCATCTGAACAACAACCGAATTCGGTTCCAGCACAACCGCCAATTAATTTAGACTCCACCGATTCGATTGATGATACAATAGCTGGTTCAGAACTACTCGAACTGGATGGTATTGGCACCATTCCTTGAGGACAAGGTCTTGTCGACACACCATCTTCACAACATCCATATTGTTTTTTTTCACAACCTTTTTTATGATGCGGTTTGGGTTCAGGATGAGGTTTAGGTTCATGTCGATGCCGACGGTGTGGACAATTTGAACCGCTGTAATCTACTCTTGCTGTTACCTCGTCATAGCAGCAACCATAACGCGTTCCAGCGCACCCGCCTACAATGCCGTGGTTACGTTCATGTTCATGGTCTTCACGAGATTTACGTTCAGGACGAAGATTATCCTTTTTTGGAATTCCAAAAACAAAAGCTAAAACGGTAGTAATATATGTCATTAAAATAAATGGTATAAAGACAATAAACCACGATATGATTCCCAAACCAGCAGCACATAAAATGTTTAGAACCACTGTGAATATAATCATCACAATGAATTTCAAGAATGCTGTGCTTGCATCACCCCTAAACATATCAATTACAATTTGAGTGATGGAAAAAGCTAAATATAATATGGCGGGCGGACAAATGTATTCGACAATCATAATATTAATTTCAAATACCAAAAAATATAAATTATAAAATATATATAATATATAATTATAAAAATAATAAAAATTAACACACTTTTATTATTTCTTTAATTTGTAAAAAATTTATATACTTTTATTTTTATGTAATCATCGAATCATCGCTTAACCACAATTATATCGATTCACAGTGTAATCAATACGAGTACAAGAGATATTACGTGATTTTATAATTATTTATTTTCGTCGCGCAAATACTGGTTTTTTATTTTTAAACTTGCCTACAATTTCACCAACATCTCCGTCTACACATTCATAAATATCTCCATTTTCTTCATTTGTTGTAAAATAAGTAGTATTTTTAATGACAATTTCATAAACTTCTTCCTCTTCTTCCTCTGCATCTTCTTCTGCTTCTTCTTCTGCTTCTTCTTCTGCTTCCTCTTCTGCATCTTCTTCCTCTTCTGCTTCTTCCTCTGCATCTTCCTCTGCATCTTCCTCTGCATCTTCCTCTGCTTCTTCCTCTGCATCTTCTTCTGCATCTTCTTCTGCTTCTTCTTCTGCTTCTGCTT
>Ga0172363_10003964_pt1 | contig 11991 bp, 5 predicted proteins | sample LakKivs2_kivu2a2_FD_114541 | JGI IMG/M metagenome (GOLD analysis project Ga0172363, IMG submission 114541) | Sediment microbial communities from Lake Kivu, Rwanda - Sediment s2_kivu2a2 | ecosystem: Environmental > Aquatic > Freshwater > Lake > Sediment | place: Rwanda: Western Province, Lake... | reverse complement strand
TTTATAGACTTTGCCGGTATGTGGCAGTGCCACGACCGCGCAATGTCCTGTAGTATTCCTATCAATTCCGATATAATTTTTTGTTTCAATTTCTTTTTTATTTATTATTTCTACTGATACATAAGCATATTTATTGTCAAGTTCAATCTGATTAATCTTAACGAATTCCTTGTTAAAATTATAATCAAGAACAAGTTTCAAACATTTTATTTGAATTTTGTTATTGTCAATAAGTTTTATGGCTTGACTAGGAATTGTTAGTTTAACAGATTTTATTGTCTTTAGTTTTTTGTTGGAAGAATATTTTTTGAGGATTTGATTTGAAATATAAGAAGGAAGTCCAAGCTGTTTAACATCCTTAGAAGATCTTGAATGGGTTTTCAAGGAAAATATAGCTATTTTCCTTGCTTTTTGCAATTCAATAGAAAAATCACGATCATGCTTTATCTTAAAAGTCAAAATTGAGTTATTGATATTCACACTAATATTATACAAAATTTTTATGAAAATTTACTATGTTTATTTTATTGTTTATTTTCTTGTTTATTTTTCCGTTCCCTGTATAATAGAAATGTGGCTCGATTCATCTACTGGGGTTAAAACCCCGTAGCTTTCTCTCGCCATCTATGTAAGGTCAATGATCCGTCTCCCAAATACCACAACAATAACATCATTTTTGAAAACCGAAGGTCTGGAGGAATAATTTTAACCCCATCCTTATACCAACGACTGTGCATTTTATATAAATCAGGATGATGTTTTGTTGTTACACTCCATGTTCCCTTACCCTTCGCATTTTTTCTTGTGTTTTTATAAAATATAGTTTCACATGGAGAATATGGAAGAATAACTTTTCTGCAATAATCTATAAATTCTTTGTGAACCCCACTTATAGATAATCTTGCCACCTTGGTATTATGATTTGCTCCTATGGTTCCATCTCCAATAATAATACCATCAATTATATCAATTATTTCATCGGTTAAAAATGTCTTCTGATAATCTAGTGTTGAGGTTGCTATTGATATTGATTCAGACCTATCTCTTAATATACCTAAATCTTTAATCAAATAATATGACTTTAATGCACCTATTTTAATTCCATAATCTTTTAACATTGCTTCTGGAATATTATTGGTCGATACTCTCTTTTCTAAATATAAGGTTCTCAAAATAGAATTAATCTTATCCATGTCATGATTATATTCAAAAGAATCTTTCCTAATTTTTCTTCCTGTTTTTGATAATCCACTATACATATAACCCCTTTATTTTATCATCACAACTATTGTCATGAGAATATTATAGCACATAATGCATCACGGCATCAAGTACTTAAAATAAAAAAGGGCTAGATAATTTCTTATCTAGCCCTTTAATTTTTCTTTATAAATTACTGTTTTTACACAGTAATTTAATATATTACGATGATTACGATCCAGCGGTTACTGTAACTTTAGCAACTGCATAATCGTTAATAACAACAATACCGACCTCTTCGTACACTACCCAACCTAGCCTAAGCTTCTTAGGGTCGTCGGCTGGAAGTACGGTGATGTCCTGACGAATCGGGAACGCACCAACGTATTCTGCAGGGGCGAGTAATAGCACGGTATCAGTCGGGCACTTTGAGCTAACGTGAATGTCAGCGGTGAATAAGTGACCAAATAGACCCGTTGTTAGAACTTCCTTCTGAGTAGCTTCATCGTACACGGTCTTGCCGAAGTTACGAATATCAGCATAGCGAAGAGCATGACAGACTATCTTCCCTACCGTTAAGTCATGACTTTCCACAGTTGCAAACGCCTGATTGAGTGCGTTTAGAGAAAGCGCACCACCAGTCGAAATAACGGTATTAGCTGTTAGTACTGCAGCGATAATAGCGTTAAATATGTTCAGATCTTCTTCCTTCTGTATTGCTTCTTTTGCCTTGATCTGAGCGCGATCTACGATATAGAATCGACGTGCTTTAATTTCGCTCAAACGAATCGAGGGGGCGGTTGCAATTTCGAAAGTAGGAACTAGGACTTCCTCGCCTTCCGTAATATTATCTGGTACGGCACCTCTGCGAGAAATGACATGGGCTGTGGAGCGAACGTCTTTCTCATAACGAGCATAAGCACCCTGCGGAAGTTCGTCAACCATGAGTAGTTTACGACCAACAGCCTGATACTCTAGTGCTCTGCGAATTGGCTCAACCATTGCCTGGGCTAGTGCTACGCGACCTTCGGGCGTATCTAGTGCTTGGGCAATTAGAGATTCTCTCTCTGCATTTACTGCTCTCTTATCTATAGACATTTTACTATCTCCTTTTTGTTTTATAGGGTTAAACTGCCTATAAAAACATTTTTCTAAACTTAGATTACCAGCTTGATCTCGATATACTTGTCGGTATAGGTTGAATCACTTCCGGTCGAGGTATATGCTTCACTCTTTAGTGCCATATCACCATTAGTATCGACACCAGGAACGCCTGACATCTCATAACCAGCACACTTGACCAAGCGAGCAACAACGCCAGAAGACTGCGAATCAACGGTAACTAAATAACCGTTAATTGCATATAGAGGTGCCATTGTGGTCGTAAGAGCACCAACATTAGCTCTGAACATATCGGTAGCAAACTCACCACCGCTATGATATACGGTCATCTTTGCAGAAGCCTTTGTTTCGTCAAAATAGTCCGAAACACGATTCTGCCAACCGCTATATACACCAGGCATTGAGGATGCAGAAGTAGACTTAGTATCGCCAGCCAGTCCGTAAGGGAGCACGAATGTTCCGTTTGGGCCTGTACCTTGAATAACAACTTCACCTGCATTATTTAGGGAAACGACCATACCTTCCTTAATCGTTTCGCCCGTAGCAACCGGTCTTTCTGCGGCGACTACATGGAATCTTTCAATAAGGGCCATTTTAATTCTCCTGTTTATTTATTTTCTGTTACTATTTATGGCAAATTTCTTATTCATCTTAATCCAGCATCATTTATTCGTTTTAATATCTCTTTTATTTTTCGTCTTAATCCAAACAATTTTTATTACTATCTTGAGCCCATAATCTTGTATAATAAATTAGTTCTTTTTTTTATTGTAAAACCCTTTATTTATTTACAAAAAAATAAGGCACCCATTAAGAGTGCCTTATTTCCTAACAAATTCTTATGTTTTAAGAATTATTTTTCGCCGAACATTGTTAACTTTTCATCAAAGCTCTTATTACCGATTGTAAATTGAGCAGTGAGTTTATCCTTTAGACTTGATCCTGCGGTTTTAATTTCCTTTGATTCCATAACGATTGCAGGACCTGAATATACTTCTTCCTGTTTGGGTTGAGCAGATGCGGTCTTAACTTTAGGATACATGATTTCGGCTTTGACTGCTATCTTATCAATTTCGAAGTTGCTTAAAGAATCGATAACGTCTTCATAAGCTTCTTCTTGAATTCTCTTGGTAGCCAGAAGTTTTGCAGCAACCTCAACAGCCTTCAGTCTACGTGCGGCTGCAATTCTTTCTAATTGAGTTTCACGTTTTGCGGTGACGTTCTTTAGCATTTCATCATTAATGGCTGGCATATTCTTCTGTACTTCCTTTTCTCCACCCATATAAGCGGAATCTACTGGAACATCAGGTGACTCTGCTTTTGGATTAATGTTGGCTGCACCCTCTTCTCCCATTTCTGCATTAGCTCTTGGGACATTGGGTTTATTTTCTTTTACGTCAACATTATCTGGACCTTCATTTCCGATAGTTGCCTTTGCTCTTGGTACTCCGGAATCGACGTTCTTTTCTACGGTTTCTATTTCTTTCATTTTCTTTGCTTCTTTTACGGTCTTATCATCCTTGGCAATAACCGTTCCTTTAATCTCGTTATTGATTGCAGGCATACCGCTCTGTACTTCTTTTTCCTTGCCCATGTATCCAGAATCTACCGCAACATCTGGAAGTCCTGCTGGTTTATTGACGTTTTTCTTACTTTCTCCGCCCATTTCTGCACTAGCTCTTGGAACGCTGGGCTTGTTCATTGCAACATCAATATTATCGGGACCTTCGTTTCCTAGTGTTGCTTTTGCTCTTGGTACACCAGCATCAACATTCTTTTCTACGGTTTCTATCAGTTTTGGTTGAGCTGCGGTTTTAACTGTTTTGCTTGTATTTGCTATTGCCATATCCTTCTCCTCTGATTTAATTTCTGGTTCTGGAATTTCTAAATCAGCGGTATCTTCGACTTCTACCTCTACTGATTCTGGTTCCGTAGCTTTTACTGCTGCATCTGCTAATTCCTGTGCGGTTTCTTTTGATAATTCTAGTGTGACCTTTGCGTCAGATATTTCGGTTTCATCAATAACGGGTTCGGTGTCAATAGCTACGTCAACGTCATCCACGGGTCCTTCATCTACAACAGAATCGTTCATTGCGTCTAGATCGGACTCGTTGAAGTTGGGTTCATCTGCAAAAGCCTGAATAAAGATATTCGTATCGGCTTTTGATGCATACTTATTCTTTAGACAATTGCAAGCATGAGTTGCTTCTTTAATCCCGAAATTCTTTTCCATATGATCCTTAATGCATTTTTCCATAGGATCTTCTTGCATAGAAACCGAAGCTAATTTGTCGAGATGTCTTACTTTCGTCATACCCAATTTCTTTAGCTGTTCGCAAACACATTCTGCTAGAACCTTACCCTTGCATGGACCAAAGCTAGATACTGCATTTCCGCCCCATTTCTTGGCAATCAATTCCTTACAATTTGCCATTGGGAACTTATCTGCGTTTTCAGAGGCAGACTTGATCATTTTTTCAACCTTGACCATTGCGGATAGTTTCATGGCTGCGTCCTTGCAATCCTTACATCCTGCCAACTTAGGAACGATATCCCATTTTACTCTAAGATATCCTTCTTCTGGATTATTGACATTAACCATGATATCCTTGCTAATTTCGGTATTGCAAGCTGGGCAGGTATACTCAACGTGTCCGTCTTTTGCAGAAGCCTCCTTGCATTGATTCATTCCGCAAGCCGGGCAAACATGACCGTGTTTTTGCTGGTTGGAGGCAATTCTCTTTATTACCTCTTTATTAAGCTTTGTCTGAGCCGCAACGGGAAGGGCAGGTACTTCGGGTGATTCTGGCATTTCTATTCCTGCTTCTCCGCTCATGGCTTTGCTTGGCTTAATAATCTTATATTCAACTTCTTTCTTGATCATAGCTTCATATTCTGCGCCACATCCTGGATTATTGCATTTACCCTTGATATTTCCGGCTTCATTGGTAACATCCACGTCAGAACTTCCGCACTCTGGGCAAATGGTTCCTAGAGGCTGCTGTTCTCCTGCGGTAGGAATTGCATCTTCCATTGCACTATCTTCTTCTGTGTCCTGAGTTAGTGTTTGAATAGCATCGCCACCAGGCATTGCACCAGGAAGCCCTTGTTCTGGGGATGCGGGTCCACCAGCAACCTCTCCTGGTGTATTGGGCATTCCACCACCCATTGGAGTCTGTGCGGTTTTCTTCATGGATTTATTTGAAGCTACGGTTGTGGGAGGTGTTCCGGGTATGGGTGCTGGAAGTGGAGGAAGTGCTGCTCCTGCCCCTTCTCCTGCCATATCCGTTTCTGGTACGGTTTCTTCTGGCATTACTGAATCATTTGCGCCATCAACTGGAATTTCTACTGAATCATTACCCTCATCGGTCTGAACTGCTATTTGAATCGTGCTACCATCAATAGTAACATTAGTAATAGCGGCTAATTTAATATTCTTGGCTAGTAATGCGCCTTTTGCGAATGTTTTAATGGCAAACTTAAATTCAGGCTTTGCTTTATTTTCTTTTGCAAAACCCATTTCTTCAAAAGACGTTTCAATTATAGTATCAGCCTTAACTTCTTTTTTTGCTGTTTTTACTGGCTTTTCCAATGCGGCGAGGATTTCCTTTCTTTCTTCTTCTCTTTTATCCTTACCAGACTGACTATCTAGGGCTGCTCTTAGTTCTGCTTTTCTGTTGACCTTGACAGTCTTTTGTTCTGCAGCCTTTAGCATTTCATCAATCTTCTTGGAAACGACAACACCTGAGCTTACCGAATCTTCAGAAACAACATCCACGGCGTCCAAAATTGTTTCTGGATTGATTGTGGTATCTGCGGAAACCTTTCTTAGACCGCTTACAATGGCTTCTGCGATATCTTTTGTGCTTGAACCCGCTACTTTAACGTTCTTCTTGCTCCAATATGCCAATCTCTTTCCATAATCAATGTCTTCTTCAGCAATATTATCAAGAATTGCGTTGGCGAGTTCATAACGATCCTTTGTTGAACCGACTAATGAACCAGCAACTTCACATGCTTCATCAGGGGTACATCCGGTTGAGATAGAGGCGGTAGCAATAACATCAACAACAGCAGCCATATGTTCTGCCGCAGACTTAAATAGTTTATTATCTCTATTGGCTGCGCGTGACCATGGAGCATCAACGACACTCAATTGTTTTTCAGTAATAACATTGGGTTCATTACCAGTGCGATTTCCGTTTGCATCTAATTGGGCCTGGGTAATTTCGTTCCAGGTCCCATCTTCTCTTAGACCCTTGAGTTGAGCTTCGGTTACTTCGTCTGCCATTTCTTCGGTTCTTGGATTTAGCTTATTAGACTTATCCTGTAGCTGCTTTTCGGTAATAACGGTTTTTTCTCCCTCACGTTTTTCCTCAAGCTGTTTTTGGGTAATAGAGTTTGGGGTATCATCGGTTCTTTGATGATATAAACCCCTTGTTTTTTCCAATTGGGCTTCCTGTACGACTTCTGGGTTCTTGTTTACTGATGCGGCACCAGCTTCTTTAATGTTACTACTCATTATACGTACTCCTTCTTTTTTATTATTTAAACTTTTCGCAAATGTGTTGAGCAAATAAACCGCCGCGTCTTTGGGCGATTCTTTTATTAAACTTCTTTCTTCGTCCGACAAGGTTTCGTATGTCCATGTTTTCAAATTTTCTGATTCATTTTTATTTTCTGCAATAATAATAAATGAATCATCCTTCTTTCTGACTGACAACTTACTTAAATTATTCTGCACATCTGGCACTTTAGATATATACCTTAAGAATTCTTGTTTCTCCTTCCACGAATTTGATAAAGTTTCAGAAGCAATCTTTTGTTGCTCTATTTTTTCTGAAATTGTTCGTCTTTTTGCCATATTTTCGTCTCCTTCTTGTTCTAAATTATTTTTTAAATTCTCTATTAAACCAGATATTCTTGTAATTCTTGATTGTATTTCTGCTCTAGGTTTAATAGGTGCTGTAATTGGAAGTTTAGGAGCATTGACTAACGGATTGGTTGGAGCACCTGAAATTGTTCCAACGGATTCTTGGGATTCTTGTGGCATTGGAGTTGTTTCTGCTACCGGTAAGGCTTGTGGTTGTGGTGAGGGTTGTAGTGAGGGTTGTAGTGAGGGTTGTGGTAATGGTGGTTGAGTTCCCTCCATATCTCCTCCAACTCCGGGTATGGGCTGAACATTTCCATAACCTGCACCAATTAACTCGTCTGAAAACTTTTGTAATTCGGATAAAATAGAAACCAAATCGCTTGCAAATTCTGGTTCTACTTGTTTTCTATTTTTGATTAAAGAGATAGCGATATTTTCAAGGATTTCTAATGCGGTATTTAATTGGTCTATTTCTTCTTTAGATGCTTGTTTTTCAATAGACGCTTCTTTATACATGAACAGTGTGTTTTGGATATTAGCTACTTTCTTTAAATATTGATTATTATCTATTATCCCTTCAATTCTACAAGATGGACAAGCAGGATCTACTACTCCAGATAATTCTATAAATTTGATTCCGTAGTTATATTCAAAAACCTGATGATCTTTAAATTCCTTCATTTCTCCGGTGACTACATTTTTAGCTTTTCCTGAGAATTTTCTTCCTTTTCTTTCTCGGATATGCCAGCAGTAATCCTCTGTTTTTTCAGCCCGGTTTCCACAGATATTACAAATGCTATAATCGATGCTAGCTCCCATGCTTACACCGCTAGCATATTCTTCTTCAATTCCTCTGCAGATATGTGGATAAGCTTCTCTATCTACGAAGGCAATGGTATAAACTGCTTTTTCTTCAGGAACCCATTCTGCATATATTATCTTTCCTCTTGCTTTTTCTATATCTTGGTTGTCATGGTTGGTAAAGAATGGAACTCCTTCAAAAGACTTATAAGATTTTAATATTTCTTCTTCTGAAAAATAATCTCCGTTAGAATTGGCTTCATCTGCTTTTATGGCTTTGGCTCTGAAAAATAATGCCGTGGGATGCTTTTTAATTTCTGCTTCTATAATTTTAGCTTTATCGGAGCCAGGAGTTATAGAAATTTTACCAGAAGCGGTTTTTACCATTTTTAGATTACCGGTATCATCTGTTTCGGTATTAAATGGCGTTACTTCACATAGGGCAAGTTTATAGATCATTTTATATCTCCCGAATGTCCCGAATATTTTCTAATAATCTTATGAATTTCTTCAGCGGCGTAAAATTTGTTTTCTTTATCCAGGTCTGAGGCTATTCTTATTAAGCTTTTTATAGTGTTTCCCAATATATTATCAAAATCAGGAAGTTCTTCTAATTCTTTTCTTTTTCTTTTTTCTTCTTCACTTTCTATTTCTGGAGCTATAGGTGTTTTTTCTTGGGGTTCTTCGCCTATATCATTAACTAAAAATTCTTCGGATTCTGGTTGTTCTGGTTGTTCTGTAGGCGGCATTATTTCTTTTATTTCTGGACCAATTTCTTCTTTTACTTCTTCTCCGGAAACCAAATCTCCTAAATCTCGTGTTGGAATAGGTTCGCCTGTCTTTTTAGAAACTAGATCTTGAGTACTTACATTTTGGAAATTTTCTTCTTGATCAAATACTTTCTTGGAGGTAAATTTTTCGCCTAATTTTGCTTTTGTAACTTTATCAATGTTCATCTTCGTAAAATAAATCTTTGCGGCTTTTAATGCATCTCCCATACTCGCAAATCCCTTATCCGTAGTAAGAATTGAATGAATAGACGTGCCCAATTCTGCGGAAATTTGTTCAACGGTTTTATTTTGAGAGGTTGCTTTTTCCATAATATCATCTACCATATTTTCAACAATATCCATACCTATTGGGTTATTTTTTCGTTCGGGTCTAGAGTTAAGTGCGGCTTGAATTTGCTCTGGGGTTGAGGCTCCGGACACAATCACATCCGCCACTTCTTTTTCCATGGCTAATTGTCGGGCAGTGGTTTTATTTATTTTACCAGACTTTGTAACCTCTGTAAATCCTAATTGCCCACTTGTTTTTTGTGCAAATAGTTTAGTAAAAGCTGGAGGTTCTGTCATTCCTAAAATAGAAGCATCACCGGTTTTTACAGCATTTTCATATTTTTTAGTAATAGCAGAATAAATACTTCTTAGAAAATCAGCATCAGAAACAACATTATCCACCACATCCTGCTCTGTCATTCCCATCTCTCTCGCCTTTTCTGCAACAACCTTACCGTATAAATCGCCCCATTGCTTTCGAATTATTTTTTCCATACCTCTTGAATTAGGACTTATTTTTGCAGAGGTTAATAATGCATTCCTAGATAAAAGATCCTTATATCTTGGGTTATTTTCGTCTAAAGATTCTACGGATTCCACGGTTTCACGCTTTTGATTAAGTCTATTAGGATCTGAAACTAAAGGAGGAACAACTAATTCCATTTGCAAATCACTTGGATCTAAATTAACCCCAAAACTATTATTATAATCTAATACCTTTTTTGCTATGGATAATTTTGATTCTTCGGAGTCTGCTCTATTTATTTTAAGGGTGAAAAATGAGAATCTATCCACCGCTTCTGGTCTTCTATGCTCCATCCCGTGTATATAGCCTTCACTAACATAAGGAGATACAGCACAAATATAAGCACCATACTCAGGATCATAACCTACGAAATATTTTAGAACATTATTAACTTGTTCTCTCTTTAAATTATACATCTCCATTAATTTACGTGTCTTTTTAGCCCTTTCTCCCGCAGCCACATTTAAAACATATCTAAGACTAGGATCATCTTCTACATACATCTTATAATTATCATCCCCACCAGCCAATAATTCATCCAAGGTCCACCAATAATAATCATCTCTATTCTCTTGATGTTTTGCCCCCATTGCCTCTTTAACAATCGCCATGTATTTTGAATAATTAAACACACTTGCCATTTTTGCAACTCCTTCTTCGCTTAATTCGGTTAATTCGTTTAATGGAGACTCAAATCCAACATCTTTATTCTCTTCACGCTCTTCCTCTAATTTCTTTTTTAATTTCCAAGCCTTAACTTTTTTACCTATCCCAAATAATTGCTTGGATGTATAAGGTTTTAAATCTGTCGGATATGGAACCCCCCAAGTATCTTTTGCATAATTAGCCGCAGAATCCATACTATCAAAATATTTTCCACCCGCAGAATATGTAGCAGGTAATTTTCTAACCCCTGCAAAATACTTAGCTCTTGGCTTTTTTATACCTGCCGGACCTATAATACAATAATACCTATCCCCAGAATCGTTATCTTCTCCCTCAAACCTAAAATAACTTCCGGGACCAATAATCTCCTCAAACTGCTTCTTCAAAAATAAAGTTCTATTAGTATAATCTTCTTTCCACTCAATGTCATGCTCTATCAATTTTTTTCTTGCTAATTTTTCTATTTTATCTATTTTACCCATATCAAAATACCAACATTAAAAATAAAAACACCATCCTTATATATTTCTTCAATAAGAATAGTGTGAAACCCTTTTTATATTTTATGTCTTTGGAGTTTTTTCTGCTTGGCTTTTAATCAATGTTTCTTTTTGCATGATGGTCTTCAAAATCGTACTCATTATCCGCTCAATCTTTTTGTCAATTTCAGAATCCGTAAATCTTAATATTGTCCAACCCAATTGAGATAACTTTCTATCCCTTTCTTTATCGGATTGTAATTGCTTTGGAGATGAATGGAATATTTCACCATCTGCTTCAATTCCTATCTTTAAATGAGGTATTGCAAAATCAATAGGATATTCACGATTGCCATATTGAACCCTAAATTGCGGAACTATTGGATACCTTATTAACCCATTCTGCTGATATTGCTCTAGGTGCGGTATTAATTCTCTTTCAATCCTTGTAAATATAATACGACCTTTTTCATCCCTTGTTTCCGCACCTTTTTCCGGATGCTTTTCCCTATCCTTGTATGTCTTCTCAATTTCTCTATCCAGTTTTTCCCTATTTTTCTCTTTTAAAATTTTTCCACCATATTTTGAAGGATCTGCTATGTCTGCTGTCACAATTCTTTGGTTTGATGAAGCTACTGCGGGTGGTGCTTCTCCTCCGGTAGGTGCTGATATTGGAGCCCCACCGCCATCACCGCCACCACCCATATCAGGAGCACCACCACCCATGTCCGGCGCTCCTCCACCACCTAACGCCCCAAGTCCTAATCCGCCACCGACACCAACGCCGCCAAATCCACCACCCATTCCACCGCCACCTTGTTGATTCCCGGTAGCCAACATTTGTAAAGCATCATATCTCTTTCTTTCTATTTCTTGGTCTGGGTCAAAGTCAAAGGCTTCCAAAACAGTTTGCGCACTTAATAATCCTTTTTCATATAAACTAAGAACAAATTGTCTATACTGTTGCTGATCTCGAAGATGCATTGCGTTCCATTTTACTTTTGGATAGATATAATTTTCTTCACCCGTCTCTTCATCTCTTTCTATAAATCCCTGCCTTATCGCTTCAGGCAAATAAATTTTTTCCTCTATCCATCTTGCAATGTCACCTCTAAATGATTCCAATCTTTCTATCATGGCTTCAATACCAACTGCGGCGGCTGAATTTCCGTGTATACCAAACAATCCATTTCTTTCTGTTATAATAAAATGATTTGGAACCTCAACACACCATACCTTGCCAACATAATCTTCATCAAAAATAAC
>Ga0172363_10003961_pt1 | contig 11992 bp, 11 predicted proteins | sample LakKivs2_kivu2a2_FD_114541 | JGI IMG/M metagenome (GOLD analysis project Ga0172363, IMG submission 114541) | Sediment microbial communities from Lake Kivu, Rwanda - Sediment s2_kivu2a2 | ecosystem: Environmental > Aquatic > Freshwater > Lake > Sediment | place: Rwanda: Western Province, Lake... | reverse complement strand
GCATATTTTTATCATTTATCGAATCTTAGTTATAGAACATATGCAAAATTTTCTATTGCGACACTAAATATTTTTGTAACAGTTTTTCAATTGTTCTAACCCGGTTTTCCCATGAGTTTTCTTTTGCAAATTTTATTCTTTTAGCGATTAATTCTTCATTTGGAGATTCTGCTTCCCTAACTGCCTCTTCCACTTTCTTTATAAAATCCTCTTCATCCCTTGCAATATAAACCAAGTCAGAAGCACTCTCGCAAATTTCAGGCAAAGCAGTAGAAACAACAGGCTTACCAGCAGCCAAATACTCATACAACTTAATAGGATTAGAAGCCAAAGTCAACTTATTCAGCTTAAAAGGAATTAAACAAACATCCATACAAGCCAAATACTGCGGAAGAACTTCATACGGCTTATGCCCCATAGCAAAAATGTTAGAAAACTTTCCCAACTTATCTTCACCAAAATATACTGGACCTACAAGCAAAATCGAATACTCTGGATGCAATTCTGCCAATTTACAAATTAAGTCTATATCTATCCAATCCCAGACAACCCCTGTAAAACCAATTATGGGACGTCTCAAATTCTCTATCTCCAAAGGTTTTTCCTTAAAATTAACCGCTTTATTAAAATGCTTAAAGTCCGCACCATTAGGAACTAGAATGCAATTGGAATTAGCTTTTGAAATTCTTTCATAAAGCATTTTAGACACAGCAATAACAACAAAAGATTTCTTAACTAATCGCCATTCGGCATTTAAAACAGCAAAAGGGTCGCTAATGCCTGGAAATGCTGAATAATCATCTACACAATCATATGCTATTTTTACACCCATCGACTCTAAACACTCTGCGAGAAAAACATCTTGAGGATGATAAAACAAAGCTACAGAAGGTTTAAGATCAAAACACCTAACGTATATTTTAAAAAACAGCATCCCAAATTTTTCCGTGAAAAACCTTAATTTCCCACGGAATGGTGGAACAAAAAGATTAACCACACAAAGATTCGAATTAACCTTATTTATTACAAAGAAACTCTTTTTTCTAAAAAGTTTAATTAAAAATAATGGACTTAAATCCAAAGGACTATGAAAATACACTACCTCAAATCCTCGATCCGCTAGCCTTGACGCAATCTGTTGAGGTCTCTGCCACAGGAAACCCCATGGCATTGAACTGACAATCATAATTCTCGGCATAGACTTACAACTCAATTGTAGTTTTTTCAGATATTGAGTTTTCATGGAACCTTAAATGTCTCACAAGAACCGCTGGAATATATGATGTTTGTTTCGTTAATTTTGAAGTCAATGCTAGAACTATTAAACGAAACAGTTGACCTCACAAAAACATACGCGCTACTCCATATTGGTTCATTAAAAGACGAGAAAAGAAAGTTTTTTACTTCTCCATAAGTGAGAAGCCCCCAAGAGGATAAATCAGAATAAACAGGATAATTAACGCTTTGGTAAGCTGATAACCAACGTGCACCAAAAACCTCATTTGCCCTCAAGACCCCCATCGAAATAAGCTTTGCATCATCAAACCGATAACTGCTTAAAGGCAGAGACCAGCTTTCTTCGCCTGTTACTTCATAAACAAACCCTGTTTGAAACAAAAAGAACGGTATCAACACAACCAAAACCACAATGGTACAAAGATACTTTACATTAACCTTTTTCTTCGACAAGAAACTAAACAAATCAACTCCGCCCAGAACAAAGGAAGGAGCCAAAAAGAAAAGAGCCACATGATAAAAACGCGTCATATTAAAAGTAGTTGCCAAATTAGGCACAATAACACACGCCAAAACCAGCAACAAATTCAAAAAAACCATAACATTATACTCATCATCAAAAAAAGACAGTTTCTTTCTTAACAGCGCCCCAACTACTCCTATCAAAATAAATAACTCAGTAGCATAGTAGACGTATCGACCTACAGAATGCCAAAACGTTCCAACAGTTTCCATAAGTCCAGTGCCTTGCAAAACTTGACTGCCCCGCGATTGCGGATTTAGAAAATCGGAAACAAAATTCTCTCGAATGTAATCAATCATATTTAAAAGCTCGTTAAAGGTAACCGCCGAGGAGATATATATGTACCAAGCAAAAGCCATAATTGAAAACAAAACAATCATACTCACTGTGACTGCACATCTGCGCTTCCTAACAAAACTAAACAGCCAAAGGACTATTATAAAAGCCAAAAAAATGTAAGACATTGCGTAGTGGGAAACTATAAGACCAAAACTGAAAATAACAAAGAAAAACCATTTGCTCGAACCATTAATTTTCTTGTTAAAAATTGTTAAGAACAACAAAACATAAAACAACTCACCAACCATTTGCCTCGCCAACACCACCAATTCAGTAAAAAAAACCTCATTAGACATAAAGAAAAATACAGAAAAAAGAGCGATTTCCTTACTCACCATAGACTTAAATAACTGATACAACCCCACAGGAACAAAAGCAAAAATCAAAGGGTAAACAATCTTAAAAATCCACGTTCCATCCATACCAAGAACATTTGAATAAATTGTAGGAAGAACGGTAACACTAAGCATTGCATAAAGCTTATCTGAAAACGATGGGTCCCAATGAGAAGCTCTTTCCGTAAGCCCAAACACGGCATGTTCACCAAAAATATCACCACCATGGATGTAACACGAAAAAAGAGACATATGAAACAATAGGGCAACGGCAATAACAAACAAGATCAAAGGATAAAATTCGCTAAATATCCTTTTTTGAGATGAAGTGAGCAAACCAATTAAAAATGCGATAGCCAAAATAATAAAAAGTAAAATCAGGTTGTTGTGTGCTATAGAACTCGCCGATAATATTCCAACAACGCAAGTCACAGGAATGGCGCAAAGTATTATCATCATAAAAATAAACTTCTTGCTCATGTTAAACAAAAAGTCACTATGACCACAATTGCGTTCTCCAAAAAATAGAAGTGGAATAACAATAATAGTAGTAATTGTCATAAATGAAAATAAGGTAAGTGCCTCTGAAAAACCAACTAATGGACATAACAGATTAAGCACTAAACCCACAATCATCAAATATGCGACACTTAAACCAATGGCAAAAAGACACTTATCCGTCAAATCAAGGTTTAATTTCAACAAACGCAAAATAGCAAAACCTGGTACAAAAGTAAGATACAAAAAGCCCAGCACCTGCCGAGCCACAAAGATATTAAGGGATATCGCGCAAAGTAATGCAATATGCACAAAAAGTATAATAATTAGATGCTCAATATATCTACATTGACTCATAGGTGTAAGCTCCTCAAATTTCATAACTTATACCTTAAGACGCAAGATTTAATAGCTTATTGGTAAACATATAATATGGATGTGTGAATGTGAGGTCATCGCAAAGCTTGTCTGGAAGTACAACGAAAACAAAAAAATCAGCGGACTGTAAATCAAAGAAACTCGTTATACTTCTGGCTTCATTAACGCTTATTGGACTCATGAGTACCCACATAGTTTTTCCACAATTAACGAAGTATACCATTATCTATAACACAGGAAGTATATCAACTCAACAAGTCACTGCAAAAAGTGGTTCTCCGCAAGATATCCAAGCTGCTATTAACATCGTCTCCTCTGCAGGTGGAGGAACCGTTTATGTTCCAGAAGGAGAATACGAATTTAACCCTCCACAAACTCAGTGGGGAACTGCAGTGGAAGTGCCAGGTGGAGTAAATGTTATTGGTGCTGGAAAAGGTAAGACTATACTGAAGCAAACCGTAACTACTTCTGGCTTAACAACATACCTTTTCGGTATAGATGGAACAAATGGTAAACCCTCAAGAATTTCAGGTTTCACTTTGCAAGTGACAGGCTTAGACGAAGAAGAACCTGAAGGTTCGGACACCGTCGGCATAGATGTAGGAGACGCTAGGGACTTTCGCATCGACCACATCAGCTTCTACAACTTTACTAATATGGCAATTTACACTGAAAATGCAAGGGGAGTAATAGACCACTGTGACTTTGACAACCCATACAAAGACGATACAAGCGTTCCTCCAGAAGGAAGAATATGGGGATACGGAATTGTTGTCGTAGGCGCATGGAATTATTGGGCATCCAACATTACCAACCTACTTGGACACTACGACGATTTAGATACAGTCGTGTACATTGAGGACTGCACATTTAGGCGGTGTAGACATTGTATTGCAGCAAACGGCGGCGCACATTACGTAGCAAGACACAACTATTTCACAGAGATGATTCTCGCACACTATGCCTCTTACATAGATGCCCACGGTGGAACACCATCAGCTATCGGCACACGATGTGTAGAGATTTACGACAACGTTATAGAAGATAGCCCCTGCGACAATAGGTCTCTAAGCGACCCGCAGTATTGGGGACAATACTTAGGGTTGGGCATAGGCATTCGTGGTGGAGGCGGAGTAATATTCAACAACACCATTAAATACTGTCTGAATGGCATCAGACTATACAGTGACTTCGCATACGAGCAAACTAAACCACATGACATTTGGATTTGGAATAATACATTCATAAATGTCGACAACCCGTTTGATGCTTGGCAAACTCCCATCAATATAACAGAAAATGTAGACTACTTCCTTAACGCTAAGTCAGGTTATACGCCTTATCCTTACCCACATCCTTTGACGCTTGGATAGCTCCTAAGAGGACACACTTACCATTTAGCATATTTTACGGGTTTATGCTCGTTTAATGATTCCTCGATGCATTCGAGAAGTTTTATTGTATTTCTACCATCTTCACCCGTTACAGGCGGAGGGGCGTTCTCTTCCAGGCTTTTTATGTAAGCGCTGATCAAATCAGGATGCCCTAGATTTGGCTGTTTGATTTGATCTGCCGCGAATTTTACCCATTTCATGTAAAGCCTTTTTAAATCTGTCAATAAATTGCGCATAACACCTGCAACATCTGCAGCGGATTCTTGTGCTCTTTCTATTACGTAGCCGTGAGGCAGAAATGCTTGCACTCTTCGTCCATCGGAACTAACAACCTCGTAGAACATTTCCGATTCTTTTGCGACCCACGAAATTTCTATGATGCCCCAACGCTGAGATAAAGTTCTAAGTAAGACTACAAAGTCGTCCCACACTTGATATTTTGCCTTGATACCTAAGGCATAAACCTCGCTAATATCATTTAAAAAATTTAACTGGAGATAAGCGAGATGCGTGCCAACCTCCCATAGGATTCCGCCGTGATCTGGACTTACATTCCATGGTTGAGCTAAACCGTGAGCTTTTAACCATTCGAAATTTTCCCGGTGAGATGTTCTAAAAGTGATCAAGTTAAAGTCTTTAGAATCTGCTATGGACTTTAAACGTTGGACATAAGGATAGAAGAGTTGATTATGACAAACACAAATTTGGGTTCCATATTTTCTGGCTTCAGTTATCATTCTCTCACATTCTTCACTGTTTCTTCCCATAGGTTTTTCCACTAGCACGTTTTTACCGGCTCTTGCTGCTTCACAAACAATTGACTCATGTGTTCCTGTAGGGGTGCAAACATCCACAAAACCCAAATCTTTGATATCCAAAAGTTCTTTGTAATCGGGATAGACCCTCTCAATTTTGTAGAGATTGGCAAAGGCTTTTGCCTTGTTAATGTCCACATCGGAAACTGCAACCACCTTTATTTTGTTCATTGCCTTATACGCTTTCATATGGATATGAGAAATTCTTCCACAACCTACTAAGCCAACATTCATTTGCATTTCTCCTAGATTAATTTTTATTGGATGAATGCCCATAGCCTTTAATATGAGCTTTGGTGAACCCGTAACAGAAGGCTAATCTCTTAAATGTATAATGAAAAGGTAGTAAGAACAAAACTTTCCGCTTAGTTAGTTGAAAAGCGTAGGGAAGACGTAAAATTCCAGCCATAAATCCACCTAAAGGCGACATTTTAAGAGGGAAACTTAAATCCTTGGTTTTATGGAAATTATAATGTCCACCATAACCCCACCAAAAATATTGCTTCCAAATTTCCCACCATGACTCTTTACATATTTCATAAAAAATTGCGTCCGTTATCTTTGCTTCCCATCCTAAAGCCAAAATTCGCCGCGCCAAATCGACGTCCTCGCCTGCGCCTTTTATATTTGCATCAAAGCCTCCAGCTTGCTTCACGGCCTTAATTCTATAAATAGCTCCTTCGGTACCGCAAATTCCCAATGGCGCTCTTTTATTGACCTGTATACTTTCTACAACAAATGGAATGTTTTCCAAGAAAGCAACATAACTTTGTCCGTTTAAAATTCCATATTTCGCTCGGCCGATACCCACTTTCAAATTTTCATCCATGAATCTTACTTGTTTTCTAACAAAGTCTTTTTGGAAAACCGTATCACCATCAACCCATATCACATAATCCCCCGAAGCGTTATCTACAACCATTTGCCTAGCAAATCCTAATCCAACACTTTCAAAGAAGAACTTAACGGTAAATTTGCTTTCAGAGGTATAATTTTTAATAATCTTTAATGTATTATCTTTGCTGCAACCATCCACAACGATCATTTCCATATTTTCATGCGGATAATCCTGCTTCAATATGCTACTTATAACACGCCCAATTGTTTCTTCGCTATTTTTAACACAAAGCCCAAGCGTGACCTTAACCATCTTTACACGCCACAATTATCCGGCTCGTAACTATCTAAATGACTTGCCAAAAACCCCATGTTCCATGCACACGTTTTGAATAAAAAAACAATGGGCAACGAAAAAACCATTATCTTACCTGTAAAAGGGTAAAGTTTAACAGCATCTAAAAGCCCAGCTACAAGAGCTATTAACGGAGACATTTTGTATACTTGCACAGCTCCCCTATTTTTGTGTAAGAAATAATGAACGAAATATCCACGAAGCCAATATCTTTTCCAAATAGCTCTATAATCCAATACCTTTCTTTCGTAGTCACAAAACTCAACATCAACAGTATCTAGAGCCCATCCCAAAGCCTTTACCTTCAACTCCACGTCAAAATCTTCGTAATAACCTCTCATAGTTTCATCGAAACCTCCTACATGTCTTAATGCTTCCACTCGATATATCGCACCCCCAGTGCCTAAGGATTTGAATTTTGCTTTTTTAGATTGGTAGTTCACCATTCTGCTGGCTGCTCGAGAATACGCTTCAAGAGTGCCTAAAAGAGAAGGCCCAGCCTTAAGGGATTGTCTTCCCTTGGCAATTCCAACCTTTGGATGAGTTTCCATAAATTCAACAAGTTTTCTGATGTAGTTGTATGGAATCGTCATGTCACCATCAATCCAAACGATATACTTGTCCTCTGCATTTTTTACAACAACATTACGCGAATAACCTATCCCCATCCACTTATGGCGAAAAATCTTTACACTCATGTCAATTTTGGGAGCGTAATCCCTAATTATAGAGAGTGTCCTATCGCCACTTCCATCATCAACAAAAATTACTTCAATAAGCTCGTGGGGATAATCTTGCTTCATGATGCTTTCAATAGCCTCTCCAACAGTATCTTCACAATTTCTCACGCAGACTCCAACCGTAACCTTAGGCCTATGCAATTTTTTCTACCACTGTACTTCAAGCTTTAGCTTTTATAGCGTGTTGTGGGCGCAACAAAACTACCAAAATTTGTTTAATCTATTTCCTCCAAGCAATATATCGCCGTCCAAACAGATAAGTCGCCAAACCGCCCGCCAAAATAACGTTATCAATAAAGAGCTCAACAAAAACTCGCCTCGCCAAAACCAACAAACCCAAAACAGAAAGAATAATTGCCAAACTAATCGGAGAAAACGGGTTCATAATCACTAAAGCTATGCCACTAGCCATCAATATCAAAAAAATTATGGGGTTAAAAATGAACAGGGCTATTTCAGGTATCGCTATCCTTTTCGGAAGAGAAAAGTCTCCCCCGAAAAGAAGCTTTACACACTTAACCCACAAACCAATCAACTGATTAGCACGCCGAACCTTGGTCTTAACCTTTAAGGATAAGCTTGACGGAAAACTCGTATAGAATACTGCTTCAGGAACCATTATACTTCTATAGCCTCTAGAAACAACCCTCAATGCCGTTCCAGAATCATCAGATCCGGTCTCATAGTCAAATGTATCAAAGGCATTCCGCTTATAAGCGCAAAACCCACCCTCAAACCTTATGGTTGAGTGAATTTTCGATTCGCCAAGCCTAACAAGATTGGCAAGCTGCAAATAAGATTCTTCATTCCTAGTCACCCAAGACTCTCCAACATTCATATTCAAGCCTCTTCCCGTAACGGCGCCAACACTTGGATCAGCCAAAAAGGGCAATGCTTTCCGCATAATGTCCGGAGGCCATCTCGTGTCCGCATCGGAAACCACCACAATAGGTTTAGTTGATACGCGCAATGCTTTATTCAACGCTGCCGACTTTCCAGCCCGCGGATTCTGCCTCACCAATTGAATATTTAAACCCGTATGCCTCTGTATAAAACTCTCAACCTTGCTCACAGTGCCGTCATTCGACGCATCATCAGCAACAATTATCTCCATTTTTTCCAGCGGATAGGAAATGTCCCTTATGTTTTCCAGCTTAGATTCAACATTTGCTTCCTCATTGTGAACAGGAACCAAAATCGATATTTCAGGCTCAAACACTTCATCGACCTTAATATTCCAAGGCTTTCCAACATATTTCTTCAAGTAAAGAAAGTAAGCTAAATAAGTCCCCAAGAAAATGAATAGAGAACATAAAAAAACAAGTTCCAGCATTCTAAATCGCTACTTTCGTTAAATCATGTGTTACTGCAACTTTTCCCTAAGCAACTTAAAGGTTTCAACTGCATGCTTCTCTTTTGAGACGCCTACGGCCACGCCTTTTATGTTTGGTAAACCCGCTATATAGTCTACAGACTCTTCAGGCCTTAAATAGCCAGCCGCCAAAACGCTTATAGCCAGAACATTGGGTTTAGGCAGACTTGCCAAAGCTTTCTCGCATTCTTCCCTCGAAGGAACCATTTGGAAACCAACTTTGTTAAACGGCGCTACAATCACTACATCTTCTAAGCTTATCTTCCATTCTCTAAACTTCTCCACCAGCAAGGCGAAGTTGCCGGTGTTAAAGCCAGGAACTATGCCAGTCCTCAACAAAAACTCAGTATAGAATTTAAAAATCCATTCTAAGTCTAAACCAAGACATAAATCCGTTAAAAGCTGATGCAATAAAACAGACTCAAGCTTAGCCTTCCCACCAGCTGAACGCCTAATCCTAGAAACCTCATAAAGCAAATAAGTCTTGACAAGCGAGGCTAAATCAGACCTCAAAATCCCATTTAAACCAGAAGCTACAGCGCCGAGATTCCCAGAAAAAACAATTTCCCTAACCAACCTTTTAGCTAAGCCTGGAACCCCACCAGCCACACTTGCAAGCCTAACATACTCATAGGCATAAGGCACAATAGCATACAAGCATAAACCATTGTTTCCGCCGTTCTTCCGCAGAACATCCAAAATTGAAAGGGTTTGCTCACTGACAGAAAACATAAACCCATCAGCGCCATTCTCAACCGACAGCCCTATCAGCCTAGCCGCAAATTCAGGATTAGTCGGCTCATTTCCCCTAATTCGACTTCTCTCCTGCGAAAGATGGCTAATACCATGAAATGGATTAACGCCAACAAGCAAAACTTTGTCTCCGCTGCCCAATTCAACCAGCCCTAGCCAAAACCTCATCAATTAGGCGGTCAACTTTTGTGGCTGTTTCAAAACATGGCTCAACAGATTTACGCCCAAGAACAGCCTCTATGAAACGTTCATCTTCGCGATAATATTCTGGGCTTCCAAGCAAAAAACCAACTCGGTCGCCAAGATCATGCCTAAGCCACTTTCGCTCTTTTCCATCCTTCAAGCTTATCGCCAATTCATCATCATTCACGTTTAAAATGCCCTCAGAACCCTCCACAAAGAAGCCTACTTCAGGCATGCGATAACCATCAACACACCATGAAACATTAAACTCCCCAACAACACCGCTTGAAGCCTTAACCCTGAAATATGCTGAATCCACAGAACCATCATTCACAACAGATTCAAGCCTCGCATCTTCAACCCTAAAATTTCCAAAAAACCACAAAGCCAAATCCAGCGCATGGCAGCCCAAATCCCTAACAACCCCAACCTTCGGCGTCTGAACCTTCGAATTCCTTTTCAATCCAAAAAAATCAGAGGAGTAGGCATAAGCCCTAAAAGAAACTGGTTTGCCAACAACACCTTCATCCAACAAATCCTTAGCCTTCATAAACGTGACGCAAAAACGCCTCATATAACCAACCATGTTCACGCCACCAAGCTTCCGCACCATTTCACAAAGTCTCCCAGCCTCACCAAAATTTGAGGCAAGCGTCTTCTCAACAAACAGATTGCATCTAACGCCGCTCTCGTAAAGGCTTTTTACAACAGGAAAATGCGACTCTATAGGCGTAGTCACATAAACAGCATCCAAATCAAGCCCAGAAAGCTTTTCCACACAATCCACAACACAAACATCCCTAACGACTTTTTTCAAAAACCTTCGAATCAAACCAGTCTTCTCACAAACAGCCACAAGCTTTACACTTGGCAAAATATTCAAAATACCTGCATGCAACATACCCATCTTACCAAAACCAACCACAGCAACCTTCAATTTTTCTCCACCCATTACACCACAAAAAAAGTGAACGTGGTTGAACTAATACAGAGGACATATTAAACTGTCATGTTAAGACGTAAACTGACAAACCGCCCATGATATTGAAAGATGTTCAAACTGGCATTATATAACCATAATTCAAAAAATAGAAAACCTCGAAATTCTCCATTCTCTGAATCCCATTGAATTGTATGATCAGTCATGTCTAACCAAGCATCATTCAACCGCAAACCAAGAAACTCAATCCTTGAAAAAGACTCATTGTAGCCATAGTCAAAGGAGAAGGTCATGGGCATTTCCCAAACCTGCTCATCCGCCACAAAAGCAGTAATATTAAAGAGCGAGGTTAAGTTGCTCGGAATACGTTTTTCTATTGGTCCAAAACTTGTTGGGGCTGGCTGAGTCTGATTTCTAAACTTCACTTGCACCATATAGTAAGCGGAGTAACCTAAACGATTTCCAATACCCAAATTAATCGTGTAATTCTGGTTTCGCGAAATGTTAAATGGATAATTCTCAGCCTTACTATTAGCATCCAAAATCCAAAGCTCAGTGAAAAACTCAGTCCGCGGATAAACCAAAACCCTACTCAAAAAAGGCGAAGCCACAAGCAAAGAAAAAACAGCAACAGCAACCCAAAAAAGCAAACCATACTCTTTAATATCCAATCAAGCCTTCACCTCAGCCTTTTCATACTTCTTCAAAAAACTCCAAACAACAAAACCGCCAACAACAACGCATAAAGCACCAACACCAGAACCAACAAAATTAACCATAAAATCCCAATAACCAGCCTGCTCAGCATTCACCCTCAAACTTTCAGCCTGATCCACAAAACCATCAAGGCTTGAATTGCAGCTATTAGCATAAACCACAGCAGAATCAAAATCCCCCTGATTATACGCCAGTTTAGCCTTAGACAAAAACCAACCAGCTTCATTAAGCACATCTAACAACCCACCCACATTCGCTCCCGCCTTCTCCGCTTCAGAAACAGCCTTATAGCAACTCAAAACCTTGCCTTCAGCCATTTCAATCACAGCCTTTGCCTCATCCTCACTATAGCCTAAGACTGGAGACACAAGCAAAACAATCAGAAAAACACAGGAGAAAGCAGTTATAAAGCTAGCACGCAACATCAATGCTTCACCCATAACGAGGCATTAAAATTTATGCGGAACAAAGCTCCTCCAAACGTCTCTTTTTAGCATTAACAGTTTCCAGCTGCCTCACCACATACTTATTCCGCCTACAATATTCCCGATAATGCTCCAAAAACTCCCTTCCTTTC
>Ga0172363_10003960_pt1 | contig 12000 bp, 12 predicted proteins | sample LakKivs2_kivu2a2_FD_114541 | JGI IMG/M metagenome (GOLD analysis project Ga0172363, IMG submission 114541) | Sediment microbial communities from Lake Kivu, Rwanda - Sediment s2_kivu2a2 | ecosystem: Environmental > Aquatic > Freshwater > Lake > Sediment | place: Rwanda: Western Province, Lake... | reverse complement strand
ATCATAGGCAGAAATATAGTCAGCAAGAACTTGAGATGCGCAGTTTGTTTCCATGCCTTTGACAGATATGTTGGATTTTACTGCAAAACATAATCCTGCTAATCTTCCTACAGGTTTTTTTGCTTTTATTTTAGCATCAATTTCTTTTGCCTGTTCAATTGCTTTTGTATTAAGGGAGAGATAAATGTTTAATTTTTTGTTTAATTTTGTTATTTTTTTTCCGAATTCTGCCACATTTTTTTCTGCTGTCAATTTTCCTGATTTGATGAGTTGGATTTTCTCTTTTAGAGTCATACTTTTACCCCTACTTTTTGATAATAAGCATCCCAATATCTTTTTTTTTCTTTTGAAGTTAATAAACTATAATTTTCTAATAAATTGACAAAAGTATCTTCTGCTTTTTTCCATGTTTCTGATAATGGTTCTGTTGTTAAAAGTATCTCGAGTTTTGCTTTAAGCTGTCTTTTTATATAAGATTTTATTGGTGCCATCATTTTATATCCTCCTTGTTAATAAGAAACTTAATATTTGGAGCAACATTATGTTTTCCTTGTTTTATCTCTTCAATATTGAGCCATTTAACTTCTTGTATTGGAGGGATTGGCTTTATCTGTTTTGGATTTTTTAATTTTGCAAGATAATGAATCAAAAGAATTGTCATTGGCTCTTTTGTCTGCGGATTCTGCCATAAAATCATTGGATTCAATGGCCTTAAAATTTCTATTTCTCCATTATTTTCTTCTTTTGTTTCTCTATGACAGGCTTCTTCTAAGCTTTCAATTCCTTTTTCAATTGTCCCGCCGGGCAATTTATAAAAATCATCTTTATTGTCCTTATTCACAAGAAGTTTGCCATTTTCAATGATAACAGGGCCTGATGCAATTATGAATTTGTGTTTCATTTTAATAGTGCTTTGCACAGATTGGAGAACTTTGTTCTCTTTTGCTATTTAATTTAATAATTAATTGATAATACGCTGGTTTTGATAGGGTTGTTATTTTATATTGAATTGTTGAGTTAATTTTTTTCATTTCCATCCCCCTTTTTCTGCTACAATAGCATCATTCTCTACATTCGGTGCATTTTCAAACATTAGCTGGCGAAAATCTTCTGAAATTTCCCAGCCATCTCCTTCTTTTCTTAATCCAGAGTCCTGAGAAAAATGCTCTTCTTTTGTTTTTATTTTTTCAAGTTTTTTTGAAAAATTATCAAGAATTTCTTTTGCCTGCTTTTTTATCTCCTGTTTTTCTTTTTTAGATGCTTTATGCCAGAGCTGGTTTTCCATATTTTTAAAAAGATGAGAGGATTTTTATAGGTTTTGGAGTTAAGGGAGTTACCAGCATTGTCCAGCACATTCAATTAAATCACCCGGATCAACTTCATAAGTTATTTCTGTAAGAAATATATGATCATATCCTTTTTCATTACATCTTTTCAAACCTTCTTTGCTACATGAACAATAGGTACAATTAAAATAAATTGTTTCTATTTCATCAAAGATGCCGGGGATAGCATAAGGGTCTTCAACTTTCTCTTTTCTATTAATCTGTTTAATGCAATCTGCCTTTAATTCTTTGTTATTCAATAAAGAGCACAGTTGCTGACCGGTTATTATCATATAATTTAAAAAACATAAATCCTTATCATTCCTGTTAGAGAGCCCATAACATATTTGATAATTGTTTTCGCTTATCGAGAGACCGGAAAAACATGCAAATTTTTCTTCTTCTGTTATATTTGAACAAAGATTTTTATATTTTTGATAATTATCTGGTTTTAATATAAAATAACCAATAAAAACTACAATTATAATTCCTACAAGGACGATTATCCAATATTTTTTAAAATTTGTTTTTTGAGCTAAATTTAAATTACTCTTAATCTCTTTTTCATCCATGTTAGATATTCGAAGGGGGAGGGAGTTTTTATAGGTTTTGGAATTGGAGTTACTGCAAACCCTTCATAAGGTTAGAGTAAGTTTTGAGATTATGAATTGTTGCCAATTTTTCGGCTTTTTTTCTGTCTGTCTGGAAAAAATTATGAAGCTCTGTTAAAGTAAAATTTTTGCATAATCTGCAGTCACACTTGAATTTTTCATTAAAATATTTTGGCTTGACTTTTATTTCTTTTCCAGGAATAAATAATCTTTTGTGCCTTGCATCTCTTGTTGGGATAACACAATCAAAAATATTATAGCCGAGTTTAACGCAATCAATTATGTCTTGGGGCTTGCCTATTCCCATTGCATATTTTGGCTTGTCATCTGGAAGCAAGTTAGAAACATATTCCAGCATATTTTTCATTAACTTTCCTTTTTTAACTGGAAATCCGCCGAAGCTGTATCCATCAAACCCCATTTTTATCAGTGATTCTGCACATTTTTTTCTTAGTTTTTTATAATCTCCTCCCTGGACAATTGCAAAAATTTTCGGCTTATTCTTCATATTTTTTGTTAATTTTTCAAATTCTTTTTTGCATTTTTTTGCCCATCTTATTGTTCTTTCAACTGATTTTTCCTGTTCTTTGAAACTGGATTCTGCCCGAGTGCAATCATCAAGGCACATAATAATATCTGAGCCAATTTTTAATTGCAATTGAATGCAGGACTCTGGAGTTAATTCAATTTTTTTGCTATCTAAAAGAAAAATAATTTTATTTTTATGGATTTTTCCTAATTCAGGACTCTGATGAATAAGGGACATAATCTGAAAACCTCCTGAATCAGAAACTATCGGCTTGTTAAAATTCATATAATTATGTATTCCTTTTTTTTCAATTTTGTCAATAAAATTGTTTTTTAAAAGATGATAAGTATTCACGACAACACCATCAATATTGCACTCATTCAAATCATTTGAATCCATACTCTTGATAAAACCGGAAGTTGCATCTGGAAAAAATGCCGGGAGATTAAGAATTTTTCCCCTGATATTTATTCTGTTTAGCATTATTATTTAAAAAAAAGTTTTTTTAAGTTTTAAGGAGTTAATCTTTCCCGGTCTCTTGGGAACATTGTGGCTTCTTTGACATTATCCAAACCGCAGATTATCTGCGTTAAACGTTCAAGCCCAATGCTCCAGCCGGCGTGGGGCGGGGCTCCATATCTAAATGAATCAGTGTATTCTTTGAAATCTTTTGGATTAAGCCCTTTCTTTTTTATCATTTTTATTAATAATCCAGGAATATGAATTCTCTGCCCGCCTGAGGAAATTTCAATTCCGCCATATAAAGCATCAAAGCCCTCACTATCTTTTGAGTCAGCATTTTCATCTTTTGGCATTATATAAAAGGGCTTGATTGATGAAGGCCAGGAATGTGTAAAGACAATATCTCCTGGATATAAATTGCATAATTTTTTTTCTTGCTCTGGCGTAAAGTCCTCGCCAATCTTGCCTCCTGCCTTTTTTATTGCTTCTTCATAATGAAGATAGATTCCTTTTGGAACTTTTAATTTAATATTTAAAATTTTTAATTCTCTTTTACATTTTTCTAATATATTTTTTACAATAAATTCAATTACTTCTTCAAGCTCTTTCATTATTTCCATCTGGCTTGAAAATGCGAGTTCTATATCCATCTGCCTGATTTCATTTATATGCCTTGGAGTATTATGTTTTTCTGCCCGCCAGACAGGAGTGATTGTAAATGTTTTTTCCATTGAACAGGCGAGCATCTGCTTATATAATTGAGGAGATTGTGCAAGATATGCTTTTTTTTCAAAATATTTAACTGGAAATAAATCTGTCCCGCCTTCTGAAGCAGAGGAAATTATGCAGGGGTTTTGAATTTCTATATATCCTTTTTTATAAAAATATTCTCTGAAAGCATGAGCAATTTCTGTTTGTATCTTAAATATTGCCTGTGTCTTTTCTCTGTGCATATCAAGAAACCTATAATCCAATCTTTTAGGCAGTTCTGTCTTTGAAAAATCTGAAACATCAATTGGCAAAGGTTCTGCTGATGAAATAATTGTGATTTTATCAGGGAGAATTTCTTTTCCACCCGGTGCTTGCTTTGAATCCTGCAATTCTCCTGAAATTTCAATGACAGATTCCTTGGAAAATTTATCCATTAAATCAAATGTTTCCTGCGGAGTTTTTCCTTTTATTCCTGTTACCTGAATTCTTCCTGTGATATCTTTAACAATTAAGAAGCGGACTTTTGACAAGTCCCTTGATTCATAAAGCCAGCCCTTTACAAGAATTTTGCCTTTTTTTGAAAATATGTCTTTAATGTAAGTTCTTTGCATAAGTATTATTATTCTCGCAGGTTTTTATAGGTTTTTGTTATTTATAATTTTACATTAAAAGAGTTTATCACAATTTTTTCTTTAGAATTTCAGCAACTTCTTTACCTGAGATGCCCGGGAATTTAGCCATTATTAAGCCCATATAAGCGCCCTGACTCAAGCCGGGTTTTTCTTTTATTAAAGAAAAAATTTCTTCTTCAATATTTATTTTTTCTTTTTTTAGAGCTTCCTGCAATGGTGTTCCTGAAACAATCTTTTGCATTATTAATTTTACATCATTTTCAGAAATTTTTTTCCCAACTTCTGAAAGGATTGATTCAACAATATCCTGATTTAAAATTTCCTGAATTTCTTCAATTGGCTTGTTTAATTTAACTGAAAATTCTTTTGGGAATACTACGAGAGATTTTGCAATTAGATTTGGATTATTGAGTGTGCTTAATAATGACTTGAATTCCTCTATTTTGTTTTCCTGCAAAATTAATTTAATCAGTTCATCATTTAATCCATATTCTTTTAAGTATCCTGTAAGCTCTGTTTTTAGTTTAGGAAGAGTTTTTTTTGCTTCATTTATTATTTCCTTTGGAATTTTTAATAATTCCAAGTCAGTTTCAGGATACATTCTTGATTTTCCTGGAAGAGGGCGCAAAAATTTAGTTGTTCCATCTGGCATAGCTCTTCGAACTTCTTTGATTGATTTTTTTTCTTTTACAAGCTTTTCCTGCCTTTCTACTTCTAGTTCAATAGTTTTAATCATTATTCTCGGCTCCTGAAAGCCCTTTATTTCAACTCGCTCTCCGGAAAGGATAGAAATATTCAAATCCTGTCTAATAGTGCCAATTCCTCTTTTAACTTTGCATGCTCTTAATATTTCCCCGATTTTTAATGCAGCTTCTTTAATCTGTTCTGGATTCCTGAGATCAGGGGCTGTTGCAATTTCTACTAAAGGAATTCCAAGCCGGTCTAATTTATATGTCCTGCTGTTATATTCTTCCTGGGCAGAAGAAGGGCGGGCTGCATCTTCTTCAAGCATAATTGTGTCAATTCCAACTTTTCCTTGGGAAGTTTCAATGAAACCATCATAAGCAATAAGAGCAGTTCTTTGAAAGCCAGAAGTATTGCTTCCATCTATTACTGTTTTTCTCATTACTTGTGTTATTGGAAAGATTTTGCAGTTCAACAGCAAGGCGATTTGGATTGCTATTTTTAATGCTTCTTTATTGATTTCATGAGGGGGCTCTTCATCTAATTCCAGAAGGCAATTTGTATTATAAACCTCATAAGTAAAAATTTTGTTTTTTTGGGCTTCATAAGCAGCGGCTATATCAATTTCACCTGTTTCTCCTGCAACTGGATTTAGTTTTCTCTGCACTCTAAATTCAGGAAAATCATTTCTTAATATGGATGGACAGTTGCAAAATAATTTATGAGTATCAAGCTGCTGATGTATTTCTAATCCGGCTTTGATTTCTACCATTTAAAAAATAAGAAAAATAAGTTAATAAATGTTTTTTGATAAAGTTTAAATAATAGGATTTTATCTTATTCTGAAGGAGGTTGAGATGACTAAAAAAGAATTAACTAAGATAAACTTCAAGTCAGCAATTCCTATTGCTGTTATTGCACTTGTTATAATGCTTTTAGTAGGAATTTGGGTTCTTTATAATATCCAGAAGGTTAAAGGAAATTTGTCAGCATTGCCGCCAGAATTGGCTGAACAGTATGCAAGTTTTATTGAAGGCACGAATGCTGTTTCACTGCTAGTAGAGTCGCCATTGATTTATGCTGTTGTTGTTTTGATTTTGTCATTAATAATTATATTAATTTATAATTTGGTGGCAAAGAAATTTCCAATTGGCTGGGAGCTTAAATAATATTTTTTTCTTTTTTTTAAAATTCAAAATCCAGGCGAGGATTTAATTCGCCAATTATATTTTGGAGCATTTTTTCTTTTGGATTCCAGTTTTTATGTGCCAGAACCCAAGCAAGTTTTATAAAAGCAGTTTCCGGGAGCATGTCTTTCAGAAAAATTAATCCTGTTTTTTCCAATTCTCTGCCTGGAGAATATACTTTTGGATTTAAACTTCCATAAAATGCCTGGGCTGTTCCGCAGATAATTACCCCTGATGAGATTAATTTTTTTATTTTTGAAATCCAATTGTATCTTGCTTCTGATGAAGGGACATGCCCGAGCCCTGTTAATTCTAAAATAATGCCTTTATATTTTGATGCGAGAAAGTCAAGAATGTCTGGATTTTGCCCGGGTGCAATCTGGAGCAATGCAATTTTTTCATTGAATTTTATATCCGGCTTTATTTTTTCTTGGGTTCGTGCATTAAATTCTTTAAATATTTTAAAATCTTTTTCAGAGATTTCAGCTATTGGCTTGTCATTTATTATTTTAAAAGCATCTCGTCTTGAAGTATGCATTTTTCTTGTTTTTGTTGCTGGCATTGCGAGGCAGGAAATATCATTTAGATTTTTATGCCCGATTATTGCAACTTCTGCTATATCTGAAACAGCATATTTTGCTGCACATAAAAGATTTAATGCTGCATCTGTTGAACCCCTGTCAATTGAACGCTGAGAATAAGTCAGAGCAATGGGCTTGTTCAGTTTTCCGAGTGTGAATGCAAGGGCAGAGGCAGTATAATGCAAGAAATCTGTTCCATGGGTTATTATTATTCCTTTTATATCTTCCTGCTCAAGAAGTTTTTTTGCTGTTTCTGCCAGAATTTTCCAATCAGAGAATGACATATTTTCAGACGCTTTCATAAAAGGATTTTCTATTTTTTTTATATTGCAGATTTTTGAGAGTTCTGGAGAAATTGTGAGAATGTCGCCAATAGTAGTCCATTTTACTGCACCTGATTTCGGGTCTAATCTTGATGAAATTGTTCCTCCTGTAATTATCATTGCTATATTTGGAAGTGATTTATTTTCAGAAAATTTTATCTCTTTTTTTATTTCCTGCCGGGCTTTTTCCAGAATCCTGGCATTCAGGATTTGTGATTCTTTTATTCCTATGTTATAGCCGGACTCCAGCTTTAGAAGAATTATTTCCGGCTGATATGACTCAAGAATCCAGCCTGTAAATTCCCTTTCCCGTGTTTGAAGCTTGACTTTATCTCCTGGTGCGAGGATTTTTTCTTTCATAATAGAAAAAAGTTTAATTGGTATAAAAAGCTAGTGCTTCTTGCCCTTCCAAAGATTTTTATATATCTTTCTTAATTATTAATTATGGCAAAAGAGTTTCCTATTAAGATTGGATTAGAAATTCATGGATATCTAAACACAAAAGAAAAATTATTCTGCAAATGCCTGACTTCTGGGGGGGACGTTCTTTCTGAATCGCCAGGATTGAGCGGAAACCCTAAATCTGATAAAATTAATTCAAGAATCTGTCCTATTTGTACAGGACAACCTGGAAGCAAGCCAATGCTGGCAAATTCTGAAGCAATGAAACAAGTTTTGAAGATTGGACTGGTTTTAGGATGCAGGATTAACCATGACAAAAAATTAATATGGAACAGAAAACATTATGATTGGCCTGATTTGCCAAAAGGATATCAAAGCACTTTATCTGGTGCTTATGCTGTTCCTGTTGGAGAGAAAGGAAAATTTAAAGGAATTAAAATTACAGAAATCCATTTGGAAGAAGACCCAAGCCAGTGGAATCCTGAAACAGGAAAAATAAATTACAATAGAAGCGGACTGCCTTTGATTGAAATTGTGACTGAACCTGAATTTTCAAATGCAGAAGATGTTGTTTTTTGGCTTAAATCCCTGATGCACAGTTTGAGTTATATCAAAGCAATTAGAAAAGATTTGGGGATTAAGGCAGATGTCAATGTTTCTACTTATGGAGAAAGAGTTGAAATAAAAAATCTTCATTCTATTGCTGATATTAAAAAGGCAATTGATTATGAAGTTGAGAGACAGATTGATAATTATAGAAAAGGCATTATGCAGACAAGAGAAACTTTGGCTTATGATTCATCAAAAGGAATTACAATTAAGATGAGAGAAAAAGAGTCAGGGGAGGATTATAGGTTTATTCCTGAACCAGATTTGCCAGTCATAAAGCTGGATAAAAAAGAAATTTTCAGGATTGAGAAAGAGTTGCCAGAGATGCCTGATGTTAAATTAAAGAAATTGATTAAGGAATACAAAATTGATAAGAAGAATGCTGAAATTCTTGCGAAAAATTTGGATTTAGTTGAATTTGTTGAAAAACTTTCTGAAACAGGAATAGATGTTTCTAAAAATATATCATGGATTACAATTGAATTATTAAGAGTGCTGAATTGGAACAAAAAAACTTTGGATGAGGTTGATGTTAAGCCAGAACATATTGCTGATTTAATTAGGGCAGTTGCTGAATGCAAGATTACTCCATTGAAAGCAAAACAGGTTGTGAATGAATTTATTCCAAAATCATTTTCAATTTCAAAAATACTGGAAAAGCATAGGATGATTTCTGAAGAAGAAACTAAAAAATATTGTGAAGAAGCAATTAAGAAAAATATGAAAGCGGTGAATGATTTTCGCGCTGGAGAAGATAAAGCAATTAATTTTATTATTGGGGAAGTTATGAGATTGTCAGGAAAAAGGGCGGATTATGCAAGTGTTAAAGATATAGTTTTGAAAATGCTCGGCAAGTGGCAAGGATAATTTTATGATGAAGTTAGTTCAAAGAGCCCTGTCTCATTAAATTCTATAGAACCTTTTATAGTTAATGTGGAACCAGAATTATCTATTGTCGGCTCTCCCTGATAATTTGCTCCATGCCATCTTTTTATATTTACATTATTTATTCCTAACTTTGATTTATCTATTTTTATGGTATATTCTTTATCTATAGAATATGGATTTTTTATTGTAAAAAATATATCCTTTCCATTCCCAAATCTTTCTATTGGGATATTGCAAGTTGCATAAGTTAGGGGCTCCCAGCCAGCAGTTGATAATTTTTCAATCAGCGGGATATATTCTATATACATATTTCTTACACTCTCTATTTTGGTTGGATCTAATGTGCCAAAAGTCGGGAAGATGGCATAGAACAATCCTTTTTCTAAATGTTCTTTTATTCTTTTTACAAATTGAGCATTATCGTTTGTATTTGGATAAAGCCAGTATCTAAATAATTTTTTTCCTCCGATAGTCCTGATATATTTTTCTTTTTCTTTATTCCAGTTATATTTATTATATTTTGTTTCAATCATGCCTATATCCACTAAAGGAATTGAAAAAGAAATTGAATCCCCCCATGTATTTGAGTAGTAAATTGCATTTTTCTCATTGGCTAATTTGCTTAAAAATTTTGACGACTCATATTCATTATCAGCTATGCAGGGCTTTAAAGTTTCTGTATCAAAACTTAATGGAAATGATAAATATTTAAAATGCTCTTTTTTGCAATCTACATTAAGAATTGCGCCTAAATCACTTGCACCATCACTTGAAACTACCTCATTATTTTTTAAATATTGTGATGCGGATTGTATCCATGTTATTCTGGTATTGCCAGGGGCTTCTGGATTTGCATAAATTCTAAATAAAGATTCTCTTCCGCTAATACTAAGACCTGTAAGAGATGAAGTGCATTTTATATAATTTGGATCCAGTTTTGGGGTATTGTGTGCATCAAAAGCCACTGAATTCAAAAGAAAATCAAATCTGTCTGTTGCATAAATTTTTCTTTCTTCATCCATAAAATTCAAGATTATAGATGGGTATTTAGGGTTGACTGATTCTATATTGGGGATTTTACTGACTATTTCAGCGAGCCAGCCATAAGTTTCTTCATATGTTACAGGATCAGGACATTCATTGCTGTCAAAAGATATTTGAAGCAAACTATATGCAGAATGAACATGGATATCACTATGCTTTAGAGATTTGCCAAAATTTATATTATTTGAAAGAGAATTGTACTTATTAACTTCATCAATATTATATCCTATATATTTTTCTTTTTCTTTTGCTGTAAAATAGTCAGGGAAGATTTCATAATACTTACTTACAGCGTTTCTAAATCCAAATTCATTGTCATGCTTGTATATAATAAAGGAAAAATTTGCTTTTTGCGGAAATTTATCTGTATTTGGGCTTGTTGCAAGGTAGAATCTTATATTATATGAATTATTATCGTATGATATTTTGAATATTCTAGGGGCTTGCTCTAATGGGATAGCATAAGAAAGCCCGAGATTTTCTTTTGTAATTGATGAAAAAGGATATATTGAAACTAATCCAGAGCCAAGAACTATTTTTGAAGTTTTCGCATAAACAATATTTTCATTTTGGCTGATTTGCCTTTTAGCATCTATATCATCCCACCATGTCCATCCATCTGTAAAAGGAATTTTATAGTTTACTACAAATGCCCTGTCTGCCCAGGATAGGTCTTCAATTTGGCCATTTACTCTGATATATTTATCATATGGGATATAATCTGCAGTAAAAACTAAATTTTTATTTTTAAATTCCTGATGCATGTTAGAGAAAGTTCCTTTAACCAAAAAATTATCATTTTCATTAAGAGCTTCTTTTAATTCAACATCATCGAAGAATAATGTCCCTTTAGAGTTTACGAAGATATTGAATATTCTTATTTTTACAGTTGATGGCTCAGTTATAAATGAGAAGCTTAACTTTGTTAAGTCCAAATCTTTATATTTTTCATCAACTAAATTTTTTTGTATAATAAATTTTCCATTTTCATCATATTCCTGTATTCTAAATCCAGATGAACAGGGATTTCCTTTGTCATTAATGCAATTTTGTTTTTTTATCTTATAAGAAAAAGCATATTTTGTATTGCTTTTTACAGAAACATACTGCTCTATACTACTGCTTGTTGTTATTGTTTCTGAACTTATTTTTGCATAACCATCTACAAATTGCCAAGTTGTTGGCTGTTCAACTGCCCAATTATCTGGCTTGCTGTTGATAATGTAATCAAAACCAGGATTTAATATTTTATTTTCAGAAATGTTTGTTACTTCAGCAATGTAAAACCCGCCGTAGCCATTTAACCCAATATTTTCATTATCAGATGCAAGCGATATCAATTCTCCACTGCTGTTTATTTTCATGTTTAATCCATCATTTGTCGAAATTGAAACTTCAGAACCCTTTGGTGAGGGTTGATTTTGCATAATTTCTAAAATTTTTTTGACATTATTTGAAATCATGTTATTGACAGACAACCAGACAATTATAATGCTGGCTATAACAACAAGAATAATCAGAACAACTGATATCACCTCTGATATTGCCTTTTTTTGCATAGATGCTTAATTATTTTTATGCTTAAATATATTTCTAAAATATTTTTTATTTCTTTTTTCTCTGTCTTGAGAAGCAGGTTAAAAGCAAATCATCAATTTTTTCCTGCTGGATTGTCGTTTTTTTCTTTATGCAACTTCTTCTTAAAATATCTTCAATTTGTTCTGCGAGTGTGAGGAGGTTTTTCTTTGCGCGCTTTTCAAGAATATTAAGGATTTCATCATTAAGAAAAATGCAAACCTGATTTTTTATTTTAAATTTTGGCTGGAATGAAATAAATGCTTCATCAATTCTATTTGCCGGCCAGTTGTTTTTTAATAATGCATCACGAATTTGCATATCTGAGAAGCCCTGTTTTCTGGCTTCTTTTATGAATTTTACAAGATTTTTGTCTGGCATTTTATTTTTTCTTTCCTATATAAACTTTTTCAACTTTAAAAGATTTATAGATTCCT
>Ga0172363_10003957_pt1 | contig 12003 bp, 8 predicted proteins | sample LakKivs2_kivu2a2_FD_114541 | JGI IMG/M metagenome (GOLD analysis project Ga0172363, IMG submission 114541) | Sediment microbial communities from Lake Kivu, Rwanda - Sediment s2_kivu2a2 | ecosystem: Environmental > Aquatic > Freshwater > Lake > Sediment | place: Rwanda: Western Province, Lake... | reverse complement strand
GGCCTCCCGTTGCTTGGAAAGGAAACAGTCCAGCAGCAGGCAAACGAGTTCAAAGCGACCAATTATCCCGCGTCTGCATTCGAGGAGACCAACACCGGGGGGTCCACGGGTTTTTCTCTGAGGTTCTCTGTTGAAAAAGGAGTCTGGTTCGCAAAACACCTTGCGTACCTCACGATACTGTTGAACCGAGGCGGGTGCGAGGCGATGGACCCCTCGGTGCAACTCATTGGAAGGGAACGACCCTGGGAGTACCGCCCCCTGTCACGAACCCTGGTGCTCTCCTCTTATCAGATGACGGAGCGGAATTTACTTACGTACACAAAAAAAATCAGACAACTCCAACCAGCGTATTTCATCGGGTATCCCTCTGCGATGACGATGCTGGCGTCATACATGAAGAACCAAGGAATGGATCTCTCCGGGGTGAAGGCACTGTTTTCATTTGGGGAGACCATCTATGATTGGCAACGTGAGTTCCTCGAATCGTTTTTCCACTGCCGGGTCCACAGCCAGTACGGGCATCGTGAACAATGCGTCCTGGCAGGCACCTGCGAAAACGCAGACACCTACCATGTCTTCCCCGATTATGGGTATGTGGAACTCATTGACAGGAACGGGCAGCCGGTCACTGTCGAAGGAGGGGTTGGGGAGATCGTTGCCACTGGGTTTCACACCGGGATTTTCCCGTTCATCCGGTATAAAACCGGGGATATCGCTGTTTTGACAACACAGAAATGCGCGTGCGGAAGGCAGGTCCCTCTCTTCAAATCCGTGGAGGGGCGGATCCAGGATTTCATGGTCTCAAAAACCAGTCGACTGGTACCGGTCATGGGGGTGCTGCAGCTGATTTCACGATCCTCCGCGCAGATGAAGGAATATCAACTCTACCAGGAGCGCGAAGGGGAACTGGTCGTACGCATCGTCAAAAAGGAAGGGTTCTCCGATGAGGATGTGCGGCATATCAAGGAGAATCTGCGGACACGTTTGAGGGACGAGTTTTCCGTAACCCTTGAATATCTGGAGACGGTTCCGCGGACCAGCCGGGGAAAGTATCCGTTCTTTGTCCAGAAGCTACCCGTGAAATATATACTTTGAAAAAAAGAAGAGAGGAGCGAGTGCGGTTGTGTCGTCCTTTTTCTCTTGGTTCTGGATGTGTTGTTTACCAATGGGGCCGGGGGTTGATGTTCGTCAGATCAATGATTGCCCAATCATCCCAGTCGTTTTTCCCCCGGGAACCGTCAGAATAATCAACCAAATCGGTGTAGACATATCGATAGTTCATCACGCTTTTGTATGATCCATATCGCCAGTAATTCACCTGCCAAGGCCATTTCCCGTCATGACAATCAACCCCAGGGTTGTTGATCCCAAGCGAATGCCCGGTCTCATGCATGATCACGCCAGCGAACACCAACGCTCGCTGTTTCTCACTGTTGAAGGTTTTTCTGGAGAGACTGGAAAACAGGGGGATCAGTTTGACTTGTGAGTTGAGATTCAACGCAGGCAGATAGAAACAATCAACAGCGAATCTCCCATTGATTTGGGAGCTGAAGGTAAAACCAACCTTCTGGCTGGTGTTGTATCCGATGATGCCCCAGTGAAAGACTCCACGGCGCCAGTTATTCGCATCTTGATGCATGAAGTAATTCCAGTAGAAATTGTTCAGATCATTCTCATACAATTCCGCCTTGTACGGGATGATTTCACCCCCGCCAAGACGACCATCATCGATGTGCCACACGATATTATGTTTCGCATGTGAGTCTCGAAGCAGTTCATAGGAAAGTAGGGGGACGGTGGGTTCTTGGTTGCCTGGTTCTTTTTCCATTTGATCGATTTCAAGGAACATATCTTGTCTGTAGGGATCGGAGCCCCATTGCCATGTTTTTGACTCTTCGATATTATTCAGGGCATCGTCATCGTCATCAAAAGCGGTATGATTCTCCCAGGAGAACGGATCAAGCACGGTATAATACCCTGCATTATGTCCCCATTCATAATAGGTCAGTCCGAAGTGATGTTCCCATTCGATTGAGATGCCGTCAAGATCTGCATCATCGCCACGGTTATCCTGCAACGGACTGGTGTTGTAGACCTCGGTCTCAAGCCAGTAGGGAAACCCGTCGGTATCAAAATCATTTTGTGTGATATCGAACCAGAGCTCACAGTCCCGGTCCTGTTGGTATATACTGTTGTCATCACAGCCGTTTAACCGCCCGTATCCGCTTGGGTCGCCTAGCTCATCATCGCCCCACCAGACACCAGCCGCGATACTGTAGGTCACTTCTGCCGTGCGTGCTTCAGTGAGGTTGCCGATATCAGGGCTGAGGTCACAGAGCAAGTCAAGATTATTGTTCTTGTCCCAGAGTGCGATCGTGATGTCGACGAATTCGATATTCTTAGGAACTTCAGAGGAGACAGACCAATTGAGGTCGGTGAGGTACTGCTGATTCTCCCAGACGTCACTGACAAATTCCTTTTGATTAATCGTGACTTTGAGGTAAAAATCAGGTTTTGAGAGTATATCAATTGTTTTTAAGGCACGGATTTCTTTTATCGTCACTGTAACAATGATGTTGTCAACAAGGGGATCAAAATCGTCTATGGTTGGCACCAGTAAGCCGACATGTTGTGGTGGTTGGCTCGTCGAAGATGTTGGTATGACGAATACTGCGAGAATAACAAGCGTACATATTACTTTTATAAAATTCTTCTTCATAGTAATATCCCCAAAGGAGAGTCTTATTCTTATTCAACTATAAAAGCGCCTATCCTATTTAAATATTTGTTATGGAATGGGACTAAGGGTGAGAGGATTTTTTCTAAACATATAAAAAGCCACGGACATTATCAGAGCCCATCTACCATGTATATGGGGGATATATGATGAAGTTACTCATACCACCAGAGCCGCTTGTGCTGAAAAAACAATCAAAGGAGCAAAAAGATAACGCATGGGATATTGACTCGCTCAGCCTGTGGTTCGGCAACCGACTTCCCACCTACCTCTGGAACGATGCAGGATGGTCAACCCCCTTAAAAGCAGAGGGGTACAACTGGCAGACTTTTCTCAAAATCCTCTCCCTTCATAAAAAAGAGATGATCCGCTGGTCACGCAACGCACTCACCTGGAAAGACTTCATTCTTAAACTACAGGATACCATGAAAGATCCCGTGTTCAGAACAATCCTGCTGAGACGCAAGAAGCCGGAGGCAGCCATCAATGGATAAGCACCCGAACGGCTACCCGATTGTCCTGACGGCATCACGCGCTGAAGCAAACGAATACGATGATAATCCCTTTGCAGCATTCATTTGCACGTTTCCAAAAAAACTCTCCAGCCTCGCCCTCCGGGACCACCTGGAGAACCTGCCGAGCAATGCAGACGGGACTGCGCAACGGACCATCTACGGCCTTCGAAAGGTAGAATCCTTACTGGCAAAGGAATTTGGGGAAGAAAACGTGGTGGTCGCGCATTACGACCAGCTCCACCGGTTTATCGGGAAAGACACGAAAATCGTCGGCATCTCTTCCATGGACCCTATGGGACTCGCCTATGTTTCTACCACGTATAACTCCTTGATCGGGTTTGGCGGCGAGGCGTTGAACGCCGCTGAATTTGAAAAACTCATCACCCACCCTGCCATCCAGCAGCACAAACCAAAACTCATTGTTGGTGGCGCAGGCAGCTGGCAGATAAACGAAGCAGGAATGCAACAAAAATGGGGAATCGACGTCCTGTTCCAAGGGGAAGGAGAAGAAGATCTAGTCGATGTGTTTAAAAAAATGATGAACAACGAAGCAGTCACACCCTATTTTGTTGCTCACAAACCAGACCGGAAACAAATCCCCCCGATCACCCACGCAGCCTGTTACGGTATGGTGGAGATCACCCGCGGGTGCGGACGAGGCTGCCAATTCTGCAGCCCCACGAATCGCACAAAATACTCATTTCCCCTTGAATATATCATGAAAGAAGTGAAAACCAACATCGAGGGTGGATCGTCAACGATTTTCACCGTCACGGAAGATATCTTCTTGTATAAATCAAAACCACGGTTTATCCCAAACAGAGAAGAAATCGTCAAATTATACAAGACGATCGCCTCGTATCCCGGGGTGGACCACATCCTGCTGTACCATGCCTCTCTCGCACCAGTGATTTATGATGAAAAACTGTTAGAGGAGCTCTCCCCGATCCTGTTGGAAAAAACACGCTGGACACCAGAGTTGCATCATTCCTACCCAAAACCTTTTGTCTCTGTGGAGGTCGGTATTGAGACCGGCAGCGTGCGACTTATGCAGAAATACATGAAAGGAAAAGCCCTCCCGTATAGCGTTGATACCTGGCCGGAGTTGGTCGTACAGGGCGTCGGCATCATGAACGACTACGACTGGTGGCCGTTATGTACCATCATGACCGGGCAACCGGAGGAAACCGAGGATGATGTCCGCGCGACACTCACGCTAATCGACGATCTCAAGAACCACCATGCGAAGATGTTCTACACCCCTGTGTTGTTCATCCCGCTTAAGGAAGCTATGCTGGGAAATCGCCATCGGACCTCACTAAAAAACCTCAGCGAGTTGCAATGGGAGGTCATCGCTCGATGCTGGAGGAACAACATCGATTTTTGGAGGCCGGACATGAAATGGATGCTGAATCCGATCTTTTTCTTCTCCCACTGGTTTTACGCCAGATGGAAACACGGCAGAAAAGCAACCATCCCGATGATGCATCTGGCCGGGTTTCCCATCGCCCAAAAAACAAATAAATTGTGCACCCCAGACTACTGCCAAGAAGACACCTCTCTGAGGAATGGTCGACAACGATCGCTCTAAAAGAGGCTATGGGGTGCAGTTAGCTTTTTAAGAACGTGAGGTACGTAAGATACGATGCGTACAGGTCAACCTTGCTGGTCACTTCATAGGGGGAATGCATGGATAGAACAGGCGCCCCAAGGTCAACGACATCCATACCCAAACGTGAGAGATATTTCGCTACGGTGCCACCCCCGCCGATATCGACTTTCCCAAGTCCTCCCGTCTGCCAGGGGATCTTTGCTTTATCAAGCAACGCTCTGATCTCTGCAATATATTCTGCGGAGGCGTCGTTTGCTGAATATTTCCCCCCATGACCCGTGTATTTTGACATCACCACGCCATTGCCCAATGAGGAGGCGTTTTTCAACTCGAAGACATCTGTGTAATTTGGGGTGACCGCGGCAGAGACATCAGCGGAGATGACTTTGGAGTTAAGCAATACACTATCGATATCGACATTTGCATCCTGTTCTCTGATAAGAGAGCGCAAAAACGCATTCGCCTGCGCTGATGCGTTGCCTTCGCTGCCGATTTCTTCTTTATCCACAAAGAGGGAGAGGGCCGAATGCTGCGGGGTCTTCACATCTAAAATCGCCTGTAACGCTGCATACGCAGAGATCCGATCATCCTGTCCGTACGCACCGATCAAGGACCGGTCAAACCCCAGATCTCGAGCCTGAAAAGCGGGGACTGCTTCAAGTTCTGCGGAGATAAAATCTTGTTCAGTGATGTCGTACTCCTCATGGAGTTTGTCCAGGATAGCTGCTTTGATTCTTTCCTTAAAATCACCACGTGCAGGAAGATTTCCAATCACGATATCAAGGCTTTCTGCTTTGATCGCCTCATTCATTTTTTTAGTATCCTGGACGTCATGGGAGAGATGCGGGAGTAAATCTGGGACGGAAAAGACAGGATCTCGGGCGTCCTCACCTAAGGTAAACGTGATTTTCTTCCCGTCTTTCTTCACGATGACTCCATGCAACGCCAGGGGGATGACGACCCAGTGGAATTTTTTTATTCCCCCATAGTACTGGGTTTCGAACAGGGCAAGATGGCTTTCCGCGTCCTGATAGAGCGGTACTTGTTTTAAATCAAGTCGAGGAGAATCAATATGGGAAATGACGATGCGCAGCCCGTCGCGAAGAGGTTTTTTTCCTTTGACGAGGATTGCTGCTGCTTTTTCTTTATGAACGATGATTTTTTTCTTTTCTTTCTTTGCATGTTCTGCGATGACCTTGATTGCTTCGCGTTCTGTTTTCGCGGTATTCAGGAAGGTCTTGTAGCCCTCTGCAAAGGTAAATGCTGCGGTGGTTTGTTGTTTTGAAAACAGTTCCCAAGCAGATTTTTTCTTATACGCGTATTTGCTTTCGCCATCCTTCATAGACGTAGCCCCTTGGTATGAAAGTCATCTTCTCAGACCATAAAAAGATAACCCAAGAAAAAAAAGAGAAAAAAGAGGGAGAGGTTGTTTATCGTCTGATGATCCAGATGATGACGACGACTCCAACGATGATAATGATTGCTAAAATCGCCAGGAACAGAATCATCGTGTTGGATAGACCAGAACCATTCGACCCTCCTTCTGATGAGATGGTGATGGTGCCCGTCTCACTGGCGGTGTCACTTGCTTGGTCGGTGATGGTGAAGGTGTACGTATATTCTCCTGCTTTCGTATAGGCATGGGTCGGGTTGAGTTGTGTGGATGATTCTCCATCCCCAAAGTCCCATCGGTACTGATATGGAGGCTGACCCGTGAGTGGCATGACGCTGCCGTTGAATTGAATCGGATCCCCTACCGAGGCAACGGTTGATTCTGCGTATGCTTCCATAATCTCTAACGCTGGATTCGGGGCGATGTCTGAGAGATAGACGAAGCCGGAGAAGTTCATGTCTTCTTCGGAGGTGAAATTCATTTTGATGTACATGGTAGTGACGCTTATCTCCTCGTAAACCTCATTTGCGTTTGCTAAGGTGAAAGTGATGGTGAGGGTATCCCCAACGACCGTGAAATCAGAGGGGGTCAGGTTTTTGGACTCAACGCCGGTGTTGATTTGACCGGTCTTGTTCGCGTAACTAATGGTATAGTCTTGCTCGGAGGTGATGACTTGAAAATCATATTCTACAAAATTCAAGGCGCCGAAAAAATTCTCATCGTAGAGGTCGATGATTTTTCCTCTATCCTCGATATTTCCTCGCACCTGTAGGGTGACAGTTGCTAATGTTCCCTGTTGTGTATAAGTAGCTTTGACAATATCGATATTATTCACCTCAATATCGGGATGGCTGGTGACGACAGTGGTATCCTGGGTGAGATAATCAACGGAGCTGACATCTTCGATGACATCCGTGATGGTCACATCTGCAGCCTGGACAGAACATGTAGCGATGATGAAGAGGCTGCCAACTATCATCGTTACGAGCCATAATTTGCTGTGTTTCATTTTTCTAGCACCTCATGTAGGTTGAGAAAGACTATTTGGTTAACCTATATAAAAATTTTGGAGCAGTAAAATGGCTGAGATTTTGTCTGGAACTATGTGTTTATTTGAGTTTCTTTTTGAGATCGGTCATCGTCGTTATCATCTCGTCGAGGGTCGATTCCAGGGTCCCAAGGGTCTGATGGATTTTATCCGTGATGATGGCGCCTTGGGCAGATGGTTTGATGATGCCATCATGTTCAAGAGTCCGAAGAGAGTACCTGATCACATGCTGAGGTTGACCGGTGATCTGTGAGAGTCTGATGATGCCGATGGGGCCGTGATCTCGAACGGTTTTTAAGACGTCGATGTGTCTGATGAGCAGGTCAAGTTCTTTTTCAGCAACATTGGTGATAGCATTTTTATCTCGTTGTTTTTCCGTCAATTTCCTACCTCCCGGGTGAATTGTTAACAATGAGTATGCAATTAGGATTTATAACCTTTGCGAATATGCCAGTAGTTCCGAAAGTTCCTACCAAGGACTAACAAACCGTTAAAACAGGGTTGATCCAAGCCATGAATAGGGTTCTCTCCTGCAGAAAGTGGATTCCTTGGTAGATTTTTGCATTCGGATGTACTGTAAACCAGTAGTTCCGAAAGTAGGGAGAAAAGTCTTAAATCCAACTAAAATAGACCTCATGGGCTCTCTACATACGTATTGATAGACGAAAAAAGAGAACATCAGATGAAAAAACAGGAGCAATTATCATAAAATCAAAAAAAAAAAAAGATGAGGAGAATCCCCCAAATCATTCTTCTCTTTTGCTCTGTCTGCAAAGAATTCTATCGGAGTTTCAGGACAACAAAGAAGAAGAGGAAACCTCTTGCTGTCTTGGAAACGGTACTACCACCGGGAACACTTGCTTTTATGGTAATGATGATGTTCCCAAACCCAAACACGGGTCTATCGGTGACAATCTCAGAACCATTGATAGGAATGGAGGCGATCACCCCTTCCTTGGTTTTTCCAAGAAAGACCGGACCATCAAGAGTGATACTCCAATTCACTGATGAGACGTCAATGTCTCCGTTGTTAAGGATCTCTGCAGTTATCTGCAGGAAGCTGCTGGTGACATTGCCGATTCCGATGACACTAGGTGGTACGACCGTGATGTAATCCTCCTTTGTCTCTGTATCTGAAACATGATTATCAGACACCGTCAATGACACCGTATACACCCCAGCATCAAAGACATGGGTCGGGTTCTGAAGATACGAATCAATGGTTCCATCGTTGTCGAAATCCCATTGCCATGTTTTGATGGTTGTGTTTTCCGCAACAGAAAGATCGGTAAAGACCACTTGGAGCGGAGCGACCCCAGACAGAGGAGTCGCGGTGAATTCCGCGGTAATATTCACTTCCTGGGGGGTGACCGGACCACCGGAATAACAAGTGACTTTCCCATTTCGTCCCCCGACCACCATTTCCATGGATCCGTCATTGACCGCATCAGAGATAGCAGCAATCGCATCTACCGCTTCCCCGTAGGAAATCGGTGCGATTAATTCCGAGCCGTCAACCCCATCTAAGAAATACGCATAATTGCTTTGATACAACGTGCCGACAAACACATCATCAATCCAATCACCAGTGATATCCGTACTTGGCGCGACATTCCAGGGTTGATCTGCGGTGGCATGAGACCAGATGATATCACCGGTATACCCATCAATCACCTGAGTCATATCGATGGAGCTGTGCGCAGGGATAATATCGTCATATCCGTCATCATTGACATCATTGAGTCGTTCTAAACGGGTGATAATCACAGAGCCGATGCCCAGAGAGAAGAGGTCTGATCCGGTCGCGGCATTCAGCCCGTAAATATGTCCGTTAAAATCACCGATGATCACATCTTTTATACCATCACCATTTACATCGTCAAGTTGTTCAATCCCCCAGACGGAAGACCCCGGAGTGGTATAAGACCACATTTGAAGGCCGGTCGCGCCGTTAATCCCTTTTCCATATCCTATTGATTCTGCTTCGTTAGAACAACCTGCGAGCACATCAGGAGTCCCATCACCAGTAAAATCTTCAACGCCCATCACTGCAAACCCTGGACCGCCTAAAGGCCGTTCCCATAACGACACACCCGTTAACCCATTCAAACAGTAGACTCGTTTTGGACCCGTATCCGAAGAATCATCACCAGTGACTGCTAAGGCGTCGATGACGCCATCGTTGTTATAATCATACCGGCAGTCAACCTGATAGACCCATCCACCACTCCCATACTCATGGGTATCATGCGTCCATAAGGTGGTTCCATTCACCCCCGAGAGACAGCGAATCAGGCGGGCGCCACCGGTCGCTCCTACCACGATATCGCTGTAGCCATCATTATTGATATCTTCCGTAATCGTTAACCCATTTTGATTGTAGATATTCCCCGAATAGATATTATGTGTCCAGAGAACAACCCCGGTACCTATCGCACCACCGCTGAAACATCGAATGTTATTATCCTCTGAGCAGATGACGACGCCGTCAACACCATCACCGTTGATGTCCGGCATTGAAGTGATTGCTTTTGCGCTATTATCAGACCCTCCCGTGATATAATATTGCCAAAGAATAGTACCAATAGGATAATCCCGAAGAGGGTTATCTGACTCGGGGAGAGCTTCTGTAATATCGATATCATTTTCGGAGCTTTCGAAGGTCGAAGCCATGGCAACTGCGTATCGATACGCATGGAGATCTGGGTAATCATCAGGAGAGGGCATAGTGGTTGCGACCCCTTTTGATTCTATTCCAGAAATCCCAATGATGCCAAGTCCACTCAAAATAAGGCCTATACTGATTGCTATTACAATGTATTTTTTCATATAATTACCCCGGTATTTTATTATGAAAGATATATTATTTAAACGTATGCTCTCGTTTTTTGACATTTCGAACAAAATATTCAGGGAAAACAGAGTATTGCCGTGAAAACTTAAATACTATATCAACCATAATATGGTAGGGGTAGATACGATGAAGAATAAGAAAACAGTAGGTTTTTTTGTATGTACGCTGTTATTGCTGACTATTAGCCCTGTCGTGGGGTATCCTATTCAGACAGGAAAAACACCAGGTCTTGATTCCGGACAATCAGTCTCGTCCCCACCAGCACCAGGTTACGCGCCTTCTCTTACATCTGAAATAGTTTTGGATGTACCATTACTCCAGGAAGCTCCCGAAAAAACACAGGCGACCATGGACGACGTCGTCATCAGTATGCTTGAGCAGGTTGATACAGATATTTACTTACGGTATCTGGAGAACATCACGGGTTTTGGGCCACGTTTAACAGGGACAAGCTCGTGTATCGCTGCCGCAGAGTATATCTATGAACAATTCCAAAGCATGGGTCTGGCGGTTCGCTATCATCCCTGGTCCTATGGAGGGTATTCTTCAAATAATGTTGAAGCGACCATCAATGGCACCGATGAATCCAGTGATGAGATCTACATCGTCTGTGCCCATTATGATACGGTTTCCTCAAGTCCTGGGGCAGATGATGACGCTTCAGGGACGGTAGCGGTTCTCATCGCAGCCTATATCATGAGTCAATACCAGTTCAATCATACTATTAAGTTCGTGGCATTTTCTGGCGAAGAGGAAGGTTTGTATGGGAGTAGGATTTACGCGCAACAAGCAGCGGCTCAAGGGTGGAATATCGCTGGTGTGCTCAATGCGGATATGATTAGTTATGCAATCTCGACTACCCATGGTAACAACGTCGATGTATACGTGAACTCCGCATCCCTCTGGTTGTATACCTATACGGTAAACGTCGCCTCCGAGTATAATGATTATGTCCATCTCACGCTGCATAACGCTGGGACCTCCTCAGGCAGTGATCATTATTATTTCTGGCAGAACGGTTATTCTGCGGTGTTCTATTTTGAATATGAGATGACACCGTACTACCATTCCTCTCAGGATACGATTGATCATATCAACGCCTCCTATGGGGCGAAAAACGTGCGACTCATTCTGGCGACTCTGGCGGAGCTTACTGAGGCAAGCTATAAAAGCAATCCTCCCGCCAAACCAGCCCTTTCTGGTCCGAACACAGGAGTCGTTGATGTGTTCTACACCTACTACGTCTGTGCTACCGAACCGGATGGAGAAGACGTGTATTATTTCGTGGACTGGGGAGACGGGACCAACAGTGGATGGCTTGGCCCGTATAGCCAAGGCACACCAGTCGCAGCATTAAAATCGTGGAGCGCCACGGGGACATATATCATCCAGGTGAAGGCGAAAGATATCCATGGTGTGACCAGTGAATGGTCCGATCCTATCTCCATGGTAATCATCAATGACATCCCGCCAAACACGCCGACTATTAAGGGCAAAGCACGAGGGGTGGTAGGCACCTCGTACCCCTATACGTTTACCACTATCGATGTCAACGCAGACGACGTATATTACTACATTGAATGGGGAGATGGAGCGGTCGAGGAATGGGTCGGCCCCTACAACTCAGGGGAGGTCGTGGAGATCACGCATCAATGGGACACAAAGGGAACCTATAAAATCAGAGCGAAAGCAAAAGATATCTACAATATCGAGAGTAACTGGGGTAACCTGGAGGTCACGATGCCGATGAAGTACTCCTCTGATATCCAAGGATTCCTCCAACGGCTCTTTGAAACGTTTCCCCATGCATTCCCGGTCCTCCGGCGCCTCATGGGGTATTAAAT
>Ga0172363_10003956_pt1 | contig 12003 bp, 17 predicted proteins | sample LakKivs2_kivu2a2_FD_114541 | JGI IMG/M metagenome (GOLD analysis project Ga0172363, IMG submission 114541) | Sediment microbial communities from Lake Kivu, Rwanda - Sediment s2_kivu2a2 | ecosystem: Environmental > Aquatic > Freshwater > Lake > Sediment | place: Rwanda: Western Province, Lake... | reverse complement strand
GTACCCGTAGCGGGTGGTTTCTGCCATGTGTAGGAGTTTGTCGATGAGTTTCCATTCGATTTCTATGAGGTCTTTTGCGCTTTTGCTCTCTGTTTGGTCTAGACCCCCCTTATATATAGATTGCACTGGTTCTGGTAACTTGTCATCGGATTTTTTATCATGGTAACTGTCGTCGGATAATTTTTGACCAATTTCATCAAGCAAAAGGTTAACCTTTGAGATTAAACTTGCTATCTTCGCATCACCAATTGGGATATTGTGTTTTATGCAGTAATTTTTCACCGAGAGTAATGTAAGTTCTAACGTTTCGAGAAGTTCAATATTGAGTTGATGGGAGCGTAAGAGTTCATTATATGTATCGATTAACATTCTCAATTCTTTTACGGTCATTTGAAACGCCTTAGTTCTCTTTTTCCTTCGTTTATTATACGTTCAAATTCCAATAGAGCAGGCTTATGTTTCTTTAGTTCTTTGTTGAGAGTTTTTATTTGTTCTTTAAAATTTGTAGTTTCATACTCAGATTCGATTATGGACATTGAGACGCTTTCCAAAAAATCCCACAACTCTAGAAGTTCATCATATATCATAAATGCTAATGTCCATGACCATCTTGAATCCATATAACCCTCTATAGACCTATTGTCATCCAGTAGTTTCATTTTAGTTTCGCTAATTGTTTTTACCTTTTTGACACGGTCAATGTTGTTTCTAAAGAAGTCTCTGACTAAAGCAATGTCTTTTTGCTTACTTGATTCATTTTCTGACAAGGTTATTTCTCCTTTTTTTGTGTTTTAATCCAATATTTTATGGCTTCTTCGATTGCTACACTGATGTTGCCTTTTTTCATGCCTTTTGTTTCAAATACTGCTTTTCTGAACTCTTGCTCAAGTTCATCTTTTAGGACTATGTTCATCTTACCCATTTACATCACCATACCCTTATATGTAGCTATTTAGATATAAAGTTTTCTCTATAAACCGATAGCCTTATATAGTTAGAGAGATATAGCGATATGTGGCGATAATCATGAGCAAAATAATGACAACACGACAAGAACGTGGTGAAGCTATAGCGAGGTTGTCGAATCAAATCAAAAGAATTGATGCCAATACCTACATAGTTAAGTCGCAGTCTAATAATGGCGAATATCATGTTTCTAAAAATCGCAATGGATGGGTATGTGAATGCCTAGATAATATGTATCGCCATGTAACATGTAAACACATTCACGCAGTTTTATTCTCACAATCGCTAAGAGCAGAGGTAGCAATCAGCCGAGTTATTCCAGAGATAAATGTTGAAGCTTGCCAATATTGCAGTTCATCTGAAATAGTGAAGGATGGAATAAGACACAACAAGCATGGTGACTTGCAAATCTACCTTTGCAAAAGTTGCGGTCACTACTTTACGATAAACTTGGGTTTTGAAAGAATGAGAGCAACACCACAAGCAATCACAACCGCAATGCAACTATACTTCACAGGAGAATCATTAAGAAATGTTCAGAAATTCCTTAGACTTCAAGGCGTAAATGTTAGTCATGTTGCAATTTTGAAATGGATAAAGAAGTATGTCAGACTCATGGAAAATTACTTGGAGAAAATCAAGCCTAATGTAAGTGACACATGGAGAGCAGATGAGCTATATGTCAAGATAAAAGGTGACATGAAATATCTGTTTGCCATGATGGATGATGAAACACGTTTCTGGATTGCTCAAGAAGTTGCCGATACAAAACTTAAGCACGATGCACGCACACTATTTCATTCAGCTATAAGAGTAACGGGTAAACAACCTAAGACCTTGATAACTGATGGACTCCGTAGCTACGCAATCGCTTGTGACCAAGCGTTTAACGACGATGTAAAGCATATTCGCCATATTACACTACAGGGCAATAGAAACAACAACAAGATGGAAAGGTTGAACGGTGAAATTCGAGATAGAGAAAAAACTATGAGAGGATTAAAGCGAAGACGCACACCAATACTCTCTGGTTATCAAATATACCATAACTACATAAGACCACATGAAGGTTTGAACGGTAAGACACCTGCTGAAGCTTGCGGAATAAAAGTAGAAGGCAAAAACAAATGGTTAACACTAATACAAAACGCAATCAATGAAAGAAAAATTACTTGTTGATTTTATCAATTCGTTTCTCAAGTTTGTCTATTTCTCTTTGAAAGTCACTTTTTATTTCACTAAATCGAGAGATATTATCGTTTTTTAGACTATCTATTCTAGCACAAAAGTCTACTCTTAGGCTCTCTATTCTATTGTTAAAATCAGACCGTAGATTGCCTTCTATCTGTCTATAAAAACCAATGAGAGAACCAACAATTATGGCATATGCAATTATGTCGTTAACAAAAGATGGCAGTTCAAAAGGGTCACGGGTAATGAATAGGGCATAGTAAATAAGAGCCATCATCAGAATGTAAAAATATATAGAATATTTCTTTTTTGTTCTTCGACTTGATAGAACATAAACCAGAATTAAACCAGTGACACCGATTAATAACAAATTCATTTTCATCACCATTAAAAGAATTGGAAGTAATAACCAGAAAAGCTTTGCTATGAAGATTTTGGTTCGATGAAATGTGATAATTAAACCCTTCAAGTAATCACTTCTTCTCTATTTGGCTAATGGCAAACTCCAGTCAATTTTCGCCTAGCTTGCCTTTTCAGATATTTTATATATTTTCTATACATTCAATCACTATCCGATGAAAGTTAACAGCAAAAACCATCCGATACAAAGTTACCAGAACCATTGCACTTGTGGTTCTGTCATGTGCTAGGCCTTCTGTGTGATTAGTATGCCTGTGATTGTGCCTGTTAGGGCGGTTATTGCTAAGAAGATTTCGCTGTTCCATTTGCCGAGGAATGCGATGTGTGCGATTTCTAGTGTGGATAGGATTAGTGTCATGGTGATTGTAAATTTTACGCCGTAGACGAGTCGTGGGTCTGGCGGGATTTCGCGTTGGCGAGTGTGTTTTGTTAGTGCTTTTTTAATCCAGTCTTTCATGGTTTGTCACTTTTTGTTGTTTTTTGTTGCGTTGGGTTGATTGCTTGCCGCCGATTAGGAAGCTGTGGAGAAGTTGCTTAGCATCCTGGTTTTATGTGGTTTTTGATTATGACTGTGATGTTTGTTGCCCATGCGGTTGGAACGGCTGTGTAGTCGATGTCGTATAGGCCGTCTGCGTAGTGGAAGTTGTTTTGGGCGAGGATTATGTGTTTGTTTTTTTGGCCAAGTAAGCCTATGAAGATGCCCCAGCTTGTTACGGGCGCATCTATGCCGTTTAAGCCGCCACTGAGGCTTTTGCCTATACTAGCATCGAAACCATTCAACCTTGACAAGGTCTCCTAAAGCCAGATTGTGTATTGATTTTGCTAGGTTTTTGTTCATTGTTATCACCGAGAAACGAATTAGGGAAAGTGTTAATAAACTGTCGTGAAATTTACAAATTTTTAAATAAGTTGGGAAATTTATATGTGAATTCGATTGTAGAAAGATATTGCCCCACAAATGGACGGTTGATGAAGAGAGAAAGTTGCGAGAATTATATCCTCTTATGTCAAATAGGGAAATAGCAAGACTTTTCGGTGTTTCAAAGATAGCTATTGACCATAAGACTGAAAGATTGGGTTTAAATGAGTCTCAGAAGACTTATAGAATTAGGACGGTTGTTTGCAGTTACTGTGAGAAGATTTTGAAGAGACCTTTGTCGCAGTCTAGTGGGAGCCACCATTTCTGTTCAACTAAGTGTTATGTAGAGTGGAGACGTGAGTATGCCTTCACAATTCAGCCAAAATTATCGCCTTCACCATTCTTGGCTTATGTCTGTGGCGTACTGTTAGGCGATGGAGTATGCTGTAAAGCATCTCAGGGTAAAGGGAAAAGTGCTGTGGCGTATGTTGTTGGTCTTGAAGTTGTGGAGAAACGGTTTGCTCAGTCTTTTCTAGGGGCTCTGCAACGTTTAGGGCTGAATCCAAAAATGTACTATAACAAGAAAAAAGGGAATAGGAGAAATACCTACCTTGTTAAGGCTTATAGCAAAAGATTTTATCAGTGGTGGACCAAACAGACTTTGACAGATTTTGAGATGTTTTTTAATGAAACACAGTTGTTAAAAGAGTTTGTTAGAGGTTTCTTTGAGAGTGAAGGATCATATTACAAGCGAGACTATCCGAATTATCAAACATTCTGTCAGATGGTTAACACTGAACTTGGTATAATACGTTTATTTAGAAAAGCACTTGCACAATTATCTTTCAAAACATCAATTCATAGCCAGGAAGAAAAAAGGAAAAATCGGAAGAAATTTGTTTACAAATTGTGGATTTTGGGTGGAAAGAATGAACATAACAGATTTATTAAACTTATCAAACCATGTATTAAGAACTACTTACATTAATTGCATAATTGACCAGTCGATTTTGATTAGGTCGCCTAGGGTTAAGCCTTTAACTTGCTTAACAACCTCCTTCATGATTTTATCCTCAAGAGAAAAAGAGCGAGAGACAGCCAATATAAAGAAGAGCGAAATTTACCAATTCACAAATTTCAAGCTACTATATAACTCCTTGATGTTAATTTCTAGACTCTTCAGAGTTACCGTAAAAGATGCGCTTTTAAGGTTGACCCTCTGCACGTAGTGTTCATTAATCTCTAACTAGACCAATAAATTTTTCAATAATTTCCTTAAGTTCATGATGCTCAGTATTATTTTCGACATATTGATCCATAAGTAGAATTTCATTTGCGCTCATGTCTTCAATGACTTTAATAACGTTCTTGCCAAACAGATTTTTCATATCTGTAAACTCGCCAAATTGTTGCAAAGGCCTACCTGATCTTTGAATGGCATCAGGATGTAGATAATTTTCTGCAGTACGTTTTCGAAGTATGATAAAGGTTCCACCTTCGTGTTCACATTGACATTTCCAATTAAGTTTTGTTTGCCGAATGCAATCACTTTGACTTCTCCTATCACTGTCTATAACTACAGCAAATCTTCGATTTAATTTATTCATCGCGCTCATATTAATCCAACATTTAAGGTTGCTTCCTCCCACCGGCACCAATCCTATTCCCTTATCCTCAAAATTGAAGTTTGTAAACCCACCATCTTTTAGTTTTGAAGCTACATTTTTCCAAAAGAGAATATCATCGGGACCTTCAACAAAAACACATCCTTTATAGCATAGTATCTGATCAGCAGGCTCGACACCGAGTTCCTCTGCAATTTCACGATAGCCAAGTTCTGGACTCTGAATTGCCTTAGCTATACCTTCTTTCCGCACGATTAATGTTAAATCTTCAATCGGAGATGCCCCAGCAAAAACCGGAGAGTGTGTTGTGACCATAACTTGATAATCTTGATCAACAAGTTGCCGAAGGGATCTAACGAGTTCTCGCTGTAGTCCTGGATGTAGATTGTTCTCTGGTTCTTCAATCCCAAAAATAAAATTCGTTTTTTCTCCTCTTTCTTTCTCTGCTAAATGCTCAAAGAAGGCAACCATTAAAAGCCTTCTTATTCCGCTACCTCGTTTTTCAAGTGGTTTATCAATTCCATCACTATCTTTCCCATAGATCAGAAGATCTACAGCTTTTTCCCATGAGAAAATTGATTTTGCTGTTAGAGCAACAATCCCTTCAGTATGATTTTTGAGTTTTTCGAATATCTTGTTAATCTCTTCCTGAAGACTCTTTTCTATAGCTCCTGCAAATTCGGTTCTCGCTTTAATAACGTTCGGATCGTCTGCGGCTGCTGTGACTATGGGGCGAAATTCACGTTGGAATGATGTTTCAGATACATCAGTTTTGGTTTCGGCTTCAAACAAGTAGAAATTTGGAAGAAGCGATTTCATAGTTCTCCATAATTCATCTCTTTTGGATAGTTTTAGCTCATATTCACCTATATTGACCATGTTGTTTCTAGCTAAAACTCTTAAAGCCTCACGTTTCTCTTTATTCGTTATTCCCCTTCCTGCTTTTGTGGCATCTAATCCCTTCTCTTTGCATTTTCTATTTAGTTCAGTTTCTTTCAATTTTGCTAAACCAGCGAAAGACTCGTCTTGAAAATCTTGTGTCATTAGAGAAATGTTGACTTCATTATCACGAGAGATGGTTTTCCGTATTCGCAGATTCCCATCTTTGTCAAGCAACATTTCTTCCTTGAAGGTGGTCTCCACACTTTCTTCAATCTCGATCTTCTCTGGCAATGTAGTAAAAGTGAGTTCAATAGTTACATTTTCCTCCAAAGTCGCTTTATCGTGAACATCATCAAGGTCGATTTCATTTTCCTCGAAAAACAATTGAATAGCTCGAAGAATACTAGACTTACCAGCATCATTTTTGCCAACTATTGTTGCCAATTGCCCAAGTTTTACTTCATCCAATGTTTTGAACGGACGGTAATTCTTAATGGTAATGCTATTTATTCTCATCTTTCATCTCCTCAATACTATTATCGACCTAACCCTTTCACCATTCCTTAAATCCTGCACAATAACACGAGTGTGAATTTTTGTCTTGTCTTTGAAAACAACAGGTGGTTATACTTGATTATAAACATTTAGTTACTACGAAATGTTTAAACGCTTTGTTTATTTAATCCATGATGGTGATGCTAGTGTTTGAGGAAATTGCATTAGCAATTGTATTGTTTGTCCTAAGCGGTTTAGTGGTCTGGGCTTTAACCAAAGTCTCTGGTCTAAGAAAAACCGTAGAAGACATAAAATCCAAAATTGATGTCATGTCGGCGCCTGCTGATACCCTCACTCAAGTTGCAAGTGCTCTCCAGCAAAATGTCGGTACTTTGGGCAAATCAATAGCTGACATAAACCAATCTATCGGAAACATTAACGCACAGGCAACGAAAATAGAGACATTGGGCAAAAAATATGAGGAGACAGAAGGTCTCACTCGACGTATGTATAACATAATGATAGGTTCATATGAAAAAGGAAAGTCAGGAGAAAACTATCTCCGAAATATGATGAACGAGCTTATGAAAATCGGACTTGTTAGGGAAAATGTACCTATAGGAAACAAGGTAGTAGAATACTGTGTTGTATTCACTGATGGAAAACTTTTAGCAATAGATTCGAAGATCGTTGCTACAGGGGATGTTGAATCTCTTTTTGATGAAAAAACACTCGAGAAAGATAGAGAAATACTCAGGAAAAAAATAAAGAGCGATCTTAGAAAGAAAGTAGAGGAAGTTTGCCAATACATAGATCCGCAAAATACACTTCCATGTGCGGTTATGGCAATACCTGATTCATTGATGGACTTATCTTCAGAGATAGTTCCCGATGCAGTAAGGAAGAACGTGATGGTCGCAGGATATTCCGCAGTGCCACAATTGATTATTTATTTTATACGAATACACGGCTTCTATGCGATTGAGGAAGACGTCGCTGAACTAAATGATAGATTGATGAAGATTCAACAGGAAATATCTAAACTTGATGACAAATTCTTTGCAAACAGGTTTGAGAAACCAATTGGAATGTTAACGAATGCCAGTTTGATGGTACGTCAAATAATTGCCATCATAAACGGCGTTCTTAGTCTGGAACGTAAAGTTGCATCAGAATTGCCCGAAGAAACCTAGAAAGACGACGTTATAGGGTTGTTATGTCTGTCATTTCTACTGCTGCTATCCTTCCTCTCCCATCATAATGCACAATTACCCTCCCATCCTCTCTCGGCTCCCCTTCCATACGCTCAACATGCCTAAACCTCACAAAAAGATCACCAGCATCACAGCCATAATCCACAGTAACAACCTTACGTGGCAACTTCAACCCATACCTCTTCTCAACCCTTTCCAAAACCTTCCGCACATCAATGTCTAGAAGGGTTTTAACCTTCTGAATATTCTGTGCCTCCGAATTTTAGAACTTTTTAATTGTCTTGGCGAGAAACTCGTTTTTTCGTAATAACCTTTACTGGGTGGGAAAACTTTGACACATCTATCGGCTTTGGACCAAGAACCTCTACCCCAATAATTTCGCCTTTCCTATTCAAATCCAAGATTAAGTTATCTGAAATCGGCTCGCTCTCCGCCACCTTACCCCTCTTCAGCCGAATGTAAAGCGCATTACTATCAGTATCATACTCTAGTGAAGCCAAGCACCCTCAACCTCCTATCATCAACCCACAAAGCAGTAACTACCTCAATAATCTCATTCTTTCTCTCATATATAACCACTAACCTTCTATCACCAAACTCACAAAACGCCGCCAACCGACCATAACGCACAGAAATAACCTCTCTAGGATTCTCAAAAACCACGCGAACCTGAGCCTCACTAATTCCCCGATCCCTCATCCTCAACCCCGCATGAGGCGTTATGACTATTGCCATCCCGAACTCCCCAAAATGTCCTGCAAATAATCCCGATAATCCCGACGCCTCATACACGAATTACTTCCTTCAAAATCCGCTCGCCAATCCTCGGCTTCAAAGCCTTCTTCGACACAAGATCAACCTTCACACCCAACAAACCCGCCAAATAATCTTCCAAAGCAATAAACTCAAAAAACCCCACAGGCTCCTCAAACTCCACCAACACGTCAACATCACTCTTTTTCCTCTGCTCCCCCCTAACATAGGAACCAAAAACACCAATATCCTTTACCTTAAACCTTCTCCTTAACTCACCCTTATTCCGAGCAAGAACCTCTTTTATCCTATCAACATCCCTCACATCAACACACTCCACACCACCCATTTGTGTCTAAACGCGAATTTAAACATTCTAAACCTCAATTTCTCTGCCTTTTACAAAACATCAGTCTTTCCCTAACACGCTCAACAAGCTCTTCTTCGCTAATGCCTGGATTCTGGTCCCTAACACCATCAGCACAAACCCTTATGCAAACGTCACTCATACCAACAGCCAAATTCACCCTCTCCTCAGGCTTCAGCCTTCTCACAACCAACCACACCCTTCCAGAATACCTTAACATCTAACTTGTTATACTAAGCCGTTCTTATATAACCTTCAAAACCTCTATTCCCTTATTGGTAGGAAAGCTTATATGTACTACCAACAAAATGTACTACATAGTGGTAAAAGTGGAAACCGAAGAAGTAATAGTAACAAGAAAAGGACAAACCACAATCCCAGCACAACTCCGCAAAAAATACAAAATCCAAGAAGGAACACGACTCGAAGTCAGCGAAACCCCAGAAGGCATCCTCTTCAAACCCAAAAAATCAACCATGGACCTCGCAGGCTCCGGAGCAAAACACGCAACCCCAGAAGAAATGAAACGCCTCCTAGACAAGCTCAGGGAAGAAGATGTCTAAAAAAGTCTACGACACAAGATTCTTCATAGAACACTACTACTCCCAAGACCAAACAACCCTACAAAAAACAAAAGAAGAACTGAGACAAACCAAACAAAGATACATCTCCACCATCGTGATCCACGAAATCTACCAACTAACACTCCAAAAAGAAGGACGCGAAACCGCAAAACTAAGAACAAACCTCCTCGAAAAAGACTTCAAAACAATAAACGTAGACCCAAAAATCGCCAAAACCTCAGCAGAACTAAGACACAAATACAAAACCTCAATGGCAGACAGCATAATAGCAGCCACAACCCTAACCCTAAAAGCCACATGCCTCACCGACGACCCCCACCTAAAAACCATAAAAGAAATCAAAACAAAATGGCTATAAAATCATGCCCTTGCAAGCTCTGTTAAAAACAAGTCTCTTTTCATTGCACATAAACATTATAAAGCTTTCAAAACAATAACTTGCGCCAGAGGTGAAACAAAAAATGCTGTTCATAGCAATAGTAAACTGCATTCCCGAAAAAATGAAAGAACTAGCCCAATTCTCCAAAACCAGAGGACCCACAAAAGGAACAAAAATACTCAGCAACTACGGAACACCAGTAGGCAAAGGCATCACCATCCTAGAAGCCGACAACGAAGAAGCCGTCTTCGCATACTTCTCCCCAATGCTACAATTCTTCAAAAACATCGAAGTCTACCCGGCACTACCAATGGAAAAAGTAATGGAATTCGCAACCCTAATCAAACGCTAAGCCTCGATACCCAAAAGAAACGAACTATTTCAATAACAAACTATTTTTTTTCGAGCTGAAAAGTGAAGTTTATGTAAAGTTTCGTCTACTAGATAGTTAGTTAGGCGAAATTGGCTAGATGTTAAGGAAGAAGAAAGATGTTAGAAGACAAATCCAAAAAAACTGAAAGCATAAGAAAGAGTATGGACGAGCACGCTAAGAGATACGACGAATGGTACAAGACTTTTAAAGGCGCCGTCGAAAACCACGTAGACTGGAAACTTCTAAAAGCATATCTCCCAAAAAACAAAAACGCAAAAATCTTAGACGTTGCTGGCGGCACCGGAAGAATAACGCTACCCTTAGCGAAGATGGGATACTCTGTTACTCTCTGCGACATCTCCCCCGCCATGCTAAACGTAGCAAAACAAAAACTGCTCAAAGAAGGACTCTTAAGTAAAGTAAAAATCTCTGAGTGCGACGTTCACAAACTCCGCTTCGCCGACAAAACTTTCGATTTTGTCCTCTGCTGGGACGGGATGATCGAAGCCGCAAAAGAGTTCATACGAGTAACAAAGAAAGGAGGAACACTCTCAATATTTCTAATGAACAAATGTGGCAACGCCATCGACAAGTTTCCAGAAGACCCTGAATCCGCCCTAGCAATGCTCAAGTCAGAACCGAGCTATTTCTACGATGAAGAACACAAATACATGGCTGTCACCCCAGAAGAAGCCAGAAAACTCTTCGAAAAAGAAGGAATCAAAATCATCGAAATCTACGCCGTCTGCGGCATCCTAGAACATCTCTCCATCCCAGAAAAAGTTCTAGAATCCCGCAAATGGAACGAAAAACTCTTCAGACAGACAACTGAGATGCTCTTAAGACTGAGCAAAGAACCCTCAGCTAAAGGATTCTCAAGACACCTAGTCCTATATGGAGAAAGAATTTAAGAAAAGAAGAGCAACTATTCTCTTCAAAACCCATATTCGCTATATTTAACATTCTTTCTAAAACAGCTAATTGCCTGCCTTACGTAAGGTATCGTATTATCTGGAAGATTATCCAGTTCAAACCATTGCAAGTCGTCACATTTGTCAGGCTCCATGATCCTAGGTTCACCTTCCCATTTTTTAGCCGCAAAAAAGAGGTTAATTCTCCTCTCGTCTGTTGGCTCCCTCTGTTTTCTATGCATCACATGAACTAATTCTAAATCTGCTGAAGCTATCTCTATGCCTATCTCCTCTCCTGCCTCTCGAATCATAGCTTGGCTAATCGTCTCTTCATCCCCACCAAGATGACCAGCAGGAAAACTATACATGCCATCCATAAAACCCGTATTATATCTCCGAGAAAGAAGAATCCTATTCTCCCTCACCAAAACCAGATATGCTGTAGGTATCAGCCTAGGTCTCTCTTTCTTCATATATGAGAACTAACGCAGAATGTCTATTTAAAAACCTCTTCATTAAGAAAATTTAAAACATTTTCGAGAAGTCATCATACACTTTCCGTCTATGCCCAACAAACAAAACAACCACCCTATTCTTGCCTCTGTCAATCTCGTAAATAGCCCGATAATCACCCACCCGCAAACTCCAAAAGTCAGAAAACCTCAAACGCTTTCCAACTCTCTCTGGACTATCTCTCAGCTCCTTCAATCTCTCAACAATCCTTAACCTAACAGGCTCTTCAATCCTCTCCAGAGCCTTAGCCGCCTTCGGATGCAGAAACACGCTAAAAGCCAACTAAAACTCCTCTAAAGAAACAAGAGCCTCACGATGCTTCCTCGCCTCTTCGCTCCGCCTCATCAGCATCCTAAAAAACTCACGCGTCCTCTCCCTCTCCTCATAAAAACTAATAATACTCTTTATAGCGTCGCTTCGACTCTTAAACCGCCCCTCCGCTACCCACCTGTCTATCTCCTCAAGCACCTT
>Ga0172363_10003955_pt1 | contig 12004 bp, 11 predicted proteins | sample LakKivs2_kivu2a2_FD_114541 | JGI IMG/M metagenome (GOLD analysis project Ga0172363, IMG submission 114541) | Sediment microbial communities from Lake Kivu, Rwanda - Sediment s2_kivu2a2 | ecosystem: Environmental > Aquatic > Freshwater > Lake > Sediment | place: Rwanda: Western Province, Lake... | reverse complement strand
CTTATCCTATCTACCTCCTCCTGTATCTGCTCGGCGGGTATCTCCTTCCCGCCGTCCGCGGGTGGGACGACCACCGGCGGCGCCTCCTCCAGGAGGGCTGCCAGCCCCTCCTCCAGGGTGGGCCGCATCACCACCCTCTCGGTGGTAGCCACTATCACCTGCTTCAGCTCGGGGAAGGGGAACCTCTCCGCCTGGAGGAAGACGGGCTCCACGAAGATCACCGTATCATCGATAGGGATGGTGAGGAGGTTACCCCTTATCACCTGGGAGCCCGCCTGGCCCCACAGGGTGAACTGCTGGGATATGGTGGGGTCGTTGTCGATGCGTGCCTCCACCTGGCTGGGCCCCACCACCTGCCGGTCCTTGGGGAATAGGAAGGCCAGGAGCTCTCCGTACCGGGGCATGTCGGCCCTGGCCGCAAGCCAGGCCACCATGTTGGGCTTCCCCTTGGGGGTAAAGGGGAGGATCAGCACGAACTCCTCTTTGCTCTCCCCGGGTATCTTCATGATAACGTAGTAGGGCTCGACAGGCTTCTGCTTTCCGAAGAAGGTCTCGGTGGGGATGGTCCACTGGTCCTCTTTGTTGAAGAAGACCCGCGCGTCGCGCATGTGGTACTGAAGGTACACGTTGGACTGTATGAGGAAGAGGTCTTCGGGGTAGCGGATATGGGGCTTCAGCGCTTCGGGCATCTCCTCGAAGGGCTTGAAAAGGACGGGGAAGGCCCTCCGGTACATCTGGAGCACCGCGTCCTGCGGGTCTACCACGTAAAAGTCCACCGAGCCGTTGTACGGGTCCACGACTGCTTTGACGCTGTTGCGGATGTAGTTGTACGTGCCGAAAGGCATGGCATAGCGTGTGGAATAGGGGTAGTTATCGGTGACGGTATACGCATCCTGTATCCACCACAGCCTTCCATCGGCCACCACCAGGTACGGGTCGTCGTCCAGCTTCAGGAACGGCGCTATGGTGCTTATCCGCTCCTGGATCTGGCGGTGGTACTGTATGCGGCTTTCGGAGGTGAGCTGGTCGCTGATGAGCACGTTGATGTCGCTCATCTGCCAGGCGTAGACCAGCCTGCGGAACGATGAGCAGAGGAGTACGCCGCCATCCCCCTGGTATCTCACGTAGACGGGCGTGTCCTCCCCCGCCGGATAGTCGAACTCCTGGGTAAGGGTGTTCACTATCACGTAGTCCATGGTGTTCTCGCCGTAGTAGATCTCCGGCCTTTCCACATCCAGCTTGCCCGTGGGGGGGATGTCCTTCAGGAGGAACGTCGGGCGGCCCTCGGCGGTGAACTCGTTCACGGGGCTCATCGCCACGCCGTAGCCGTGGGTGTACTGGAGTTTCCGGTTGACCCAGCGTTGGGCCTCGGACGGGAGGTTCTCCGGGGAGAGCTCCCGGGCCGCTAGCAGTACCTGGCGGTAGGTGCCGTCGATGACGTATCTATCCACGTCCACGTCCTGGAAGGTGTAGTAGAGGCGGATGAACTGGAGCTGGTTGTAGGTGTCCTTCAGCGGGAGGTAGTCCCATAAGCGGATGTTGCCTATCGTCTCGGGGTTGCTGGCTACGGTCTCCGCCTGGAGGCCGTAGGCCACCGGGAAGGGCACCTCGGAGATGCGTCCCAGGCCGAAGGCGGAGCGGGTGGCTTCGATGTTCCGCTCTATGTAGGGCTCCTCCCGGGTCAGCTCGCTGGGCGTTACCGCCAGCCGCTGGAAGAGGGCGGGGAATATGGCCCCCACGATTATAGCTGAACCGGCCCACAGGCCGAAGGCCCCCAGCATGAGGCGCGGCCCCCTGGTGAAGATGCCTCCGATGAAGAGGATGGCCGACGCCACCGTTATCCCTATTAGCAGGCGCAGGGACGGCAGCACAGCGTGTACGTCGGTGTAGGCCGCCCCGAACGCCACGCCTCGGGAGGAGAGCACCAGTCCCAGTATGTCCAGGTAGTATTTGGCGGCGATGACCAGCATCAGGCAGGCCCCCAGGGCTGCGAGATGCGCCCGTATGGCGGGCGTAAGCACGAATCTCACGCCGCGGAGCTGGAAGTTGAGCATGTAGATGACCACCACGGTTACACCTATGGCGATGACCGCTCCCAGGAGCCAGCCCTGGACGAAATTGAGCACCGGCAGAGTGGCCACGTAGAACGATATGTCGCGGTAAAACAGGGGGTCCTGCACGTTGAAGGGCACGGCATTCATGAAGCGGATGAAGCTCTCCCAGCGGCCGGAGGCCACCAGCCCGAAGGCCAGGCTCATGATGAACGCCGCCAGGACCACTCCAGCCCGCACCCCCAAGCGGAGCAGGCGCTGCATCTCGTGCGGAACGGGCAGAATCGATTCGCCGCCGGACAGGCGGCCCGCAACGTAGACGTTAACGCTCAGCAGCATAGCGAAGAACAGGGCGCTGGCGAAGAAGAGCCATATACGGGTTACCAGGACCTTGGCGTAGACACTGACGTAGCCTAGGTTGTCGAACCAGAGCCAGTCGGTGTACGCGCCCTTGGTGACCGACAGCAGGATGAACAGGAGCACGACAGCAAGGGCTAACAGGCCCCACTTGGCCGCCGTAAGGGGGGTGGGGCGGCGGCGTTGAGCCTCTTCCCCCTGTGCAGAAACGCCTTCAGGTCCTGGGGGCTGCGTGCTCACCTGTCACCCTCACGGGGCCGTTTCCCCATAACCAGGGTCCCTCGGACCTTGCCGGATAGGCAGTCGGAGAGCGCTCCTGGTTGGCGGCCGTCGAGGATCTGCGCCGAGCCGACCGTCTTCAGGGCGCGCAGGCACGCTTCCAGCTTCGGTATCATCCCTCCGCTGGCGATCCCGGAGTGGAGGAACCGCCGCACCTCTCCCTGCGATAGCCTCGGCAGGACCCTTCCCGATGCGTCCTTCACACCTTCCACGTCGGTGAGGAATACCAGGCGCTCCGCTTCAAGCGCCCAGGCTATCTCACCCGCCGCGGTGTCGCCGTTGATGTTGAGCAGGCTCCCCGATAGCGGCGATCCGTCCAGGAGATGGATGCCTATGGGGGCAACGACGGGGATGAACCCCGCATCCATGGCGGCCTGCAACGGCTGGGCGTTCACCTTCACGATCCTGCCCACCAGGCCCAGCTCGGGGTCGCTCATCTCCGCCTCCAGTATGCCGCCGTCCACCCCGCTCATCCCCACCGCCTTTCCGCCGCGGGCCAGCAGGGCCGATACGAGCTGCTTGTTCACCAGGCCGGTAAGCACAGCGGTGGCTATCTCCAGGCTCGCCTCGTCGGTAACCCGGAGCCCGCGCACGAAGCGTGGCGGGATGCCCTGGCGCTTCATCCAATCGGATATCAGCTTGCCTCCCCCGTGCACCACCACCGGAAGGGTGCCCTGCCGCTGAAGCGCCACCAGGTCCTCAAGGGTGGTATCGTGGCTTCCGAGGGTGCTCCCCCCGATCTTGATGACGATGGTGTGGGCCGCTGCACCCTCCAGACCCTTGGCCATAAGACTGCTGCCTCCCGACCGCTCGCCCAGAAGGCTACGTGGTGTAGGCACTGTTGATGGTGATGTATTCCTCGCTCAGGCTGCACCCCCAGGCGTCGGCGCTCCCGCCGCCCAGGTTCAAATCGAGGCGGAAGGAGACCTCCGGCCTGCGCATAGTGGCTACAACCGAGTCCTTGTGGAAGGGTATGGCGAGGCCTTCCCAGACGATGCAGACGTCGTTCACGTACAGCGCCAGCTTCTTCTCGTCTATCTCGGCACCGCTGCGGCCCAGGGCGGCCATGACCCTGCCCCAGTTGGGGTCGCTGCCGTGGACAGCCGCCTTGACCAGGCTGGAGGAGACGATGGTCCTCGCCGCCTTGCGGGCCTCCTCGTCGCTCTTCGCACCCTCCACGCGAATGTGCAGCAGCCGCGATGCCCCCTCGCCGTCACGCGCCATCTCCTTGGCCAGGTGCACGCACACGGTGTCCAGCGCCTCCTTGAAGGTGGTCGCCTCCGGCGTGCCCGCCCGGATGGGGTCGTTGCCAGCGGCACCGTTGGCGTAGAGAAGCAGCGTGTCGTTGGTGCTGGTGTCGCCGTCTATGGAGAGCATGTTGAACGAGCTGTCCGCCGCGGCCTTCAGCGCCTGCTGCAGGAAGCCCTTCTCCACCGCGGCGTCGGTGGTGAGGAAGCAGAGCATGGTCGCCAGGTTGGGGTGGATCATGCCCGCACCCTTGACGCAGCCTCCCAGCGTGGCCCTGCGGCGTCCCAGTTCAAAGGTGACCGCCACCTCCTTGGGGCGGGTGTCGGTGGTCAGGATGGCGCGCGCAAAGGCCGCGCCCCCCTCGTGTGTGAGCTCGATCCTCGGCATCGACTCGCGTATGAGAGCCATGGGGAGCTCCACGCCTATGACGCCGGTGCTGCACACGGCCACCTCATCGGCCCCCAGGCCCAGTTGCTTGGCGGCCAGCGCCGCCGTCCCGCGGGCATCGGTCATCCCCTGCTCTCCGACCATGGTGTTGGCGATGCCGCTGTTGGCAACCACGGCCCTCAGCCTGCCCTTGGCCAGCTGCTCCTGCGTATAGACGACCGACGGCGACCTCACGCGGTTGGCGGTGAAGAGGCCGGCCGCCGCGCAGGGCCTCTCGGAGCACAAGAGCCCCAGGTCCAGCTTGTCCTCGGCGTAGGTCTTCATCCCGGCGAAGGTGGCGCCCGCCTTGAACCCCTGAGGGGTGGTGATGGTGCCCCCCTCAACGAACCTTATCTCCTCAGCCATGAATTCCCCTCCAAAGGATATTCAGAGCGCTATCTGTTGAAAGACTGGGACATAATACCACAAACGGCCTTGGCGTTATAGGGGGCGGGATATGCCGGAGCTGGGAGGGTTCCCTGGGGAGCACCTCTTGTGACTAGCTCCCTAGCGAGTTGGCAAGGAGAACGGACATCGGGCTCCCCTCACCCTCCCCCGACGGCGCGCACCACCTCCAGGACGTCGCCTTCCTTCAACGTCACCTCGCCGTGCCTGCTCCTCGGTATCACCGTGCCGTTCAACGCCACCGCCACCCTCTCCGTGTTCAACCCCAGCGACTCGACATACTCCTTGAGGGGCGTCGGCCCCTCCAGCTCCACGCTCTCTCCGTTGACGGTCAGCTTGATCATGGGGTCTCTCCTTGTCCACTTCGGCAGGGCCAGGACAGGCTGATGGCCTGCCACAGCGCGCGGGCCGCCTCCTCCGGGTCCGGCGCCGCCAGCACTGCGCGTATGACTGCGACCCCGCTGGCGCCGGCCCGTATCACCTGGGCAGCGTTTCCCGCCTCGATGCCGCCGATCCCCAGCAGCGGGAGGCCCACCCGCGACGCTACCTCCTCTATCAGCGCCACCCCGCCGGGCCTTATCCCTGGATGGGAGGCCGTGGCGAACACCGTCCCCACCGTCAGCACGTCGGAGCCCGCTTCCTCGGCCTCGAGCGCCCCCTCCGCGCTGTGCACCGAGCGCCCGATGAGCAGTTTCCCACTGGAGAGGCGTCTGGCGGCCTCAACGGGCAGCGCCCTCTCCCCGAGCTGGACGCCGTCGGCCCCGCAGGCCATGGCCACGTCCACCCGCTCGTTGACGAAGAGGAGGGCCTGTCCCTGCGTGGCCTCCCGGAGGCGCAGAGCGAGCTCCAGCAGATCCCCGCCGGAGAGCTCCTTCTCGCGTAGCTGCACCATGTTCACGCCACCCCTGACCGCCGCGCCGGTGCGTTCCACCAGAGTTGCGGCGTCGCCGCAGACCGAGAGGCTGGTCACCAGGCAGAGGCAGGGTGCCGGTATCCGTCCCTTCATGGGGCCCTAGCCCTTGGGCCTGGTGGCCCGGGGGACGCCCTCAATGGGGCTGCTGGCGGAGGCGTAAGCCCTCTTCGGAATGCGGCCCGCGAGGTAGGCCTTCCTGCCTGCCTCCACGCCCAGCTTGAACGCCTCCGCCATCTTCGCCGGATCCCTGGCCTGGGCGATGGCGGTGTTCACCAGGACGGCGTCTGCCCCTATCTCCAGGGAGAGGGCCGCCTCGGAGGGCACCCCCAGGCCGGCGTCCACCACCACGGGCACGTTGGCCGACTCCACGATTATCTGTATCTCCTCTGCGGTGTGGATGCCCTGGCCGGAGCCGATGGCCGACCCCAGGGGCATGACGGTGGCGCAGCCAGCTTCCTCGAGCTGCCGTGCCAGGATCGGGTCGGCGTGGATGTAGGGCAGGACGACAAAACCCTCCCTGATGAGCTGTCTGGCCGCCTCCAGGGTGCCCACAGGGTCGGGGAGCAGGTACTTGGGGTCGGGGATCACCTCCAGCTTTATCCAGTCGGAGCCGGTCACCTCCCTTGCCAGCCGGGCGATGAAGAGCGCCTCCTCCGCGGTGCGGCATCCCGCCGTGTTGGGCAGTATGGTGTACCTGTTCCAGTCGATCTCGTCCAGCGCCACCTTGTCGACAGGGTTCCCCAGGTTGACGCGCCTTATGGCCACGGTGATTATCTCGGTTCCCGACGCCTCGATGGATGCCACCATCTCCTCGGCGGAGCGGTGCTTGCCCGTGCCCAAGATAAGCCGCGACCTGAACTCCTTACCCGCGATAACCAGAGGGTCTTCCATGTTTCGCTCCTTTCCCTGGAAAAGCAAACCGCCAGGGGTTGCCTGGCGGCGAAAACCTGGGCGGCCAGCCTGCTCTCCCTTCGCCGGCATTACCCGGAGCAGGTTCAGACGGTCGGTGGCGATGGTGGCCACCCTCTCAGCCTGGCTTACCCAAGCTCCCGCCAGTTTGGTCTTCGCTCTTATTAAGGTTCATTACCAGCGTAGCATCGACTTGCGGGCAAGTCAAGGAAGGTATTATGCTCACGCCGAGCCTTGTCCCCGTGTATTGATTTACGAGAGGCTGCCCTTTATACTCTGCCACACACGATAGAGGAGGCAGGGAGATGCCTGAGGTAGAGATTGGAAGGGTGTCAGACTTCTTCGCTCGCCCCGTGGTGGCTGGCATCGAGCTGACCGCGCCCCTGAAGGTGGGAGAGGTGGTCCACATCGTGGGCTACACCACCGACATGACCCTCACGGTCGAATCGATGCAGATAAACAACGTCAACGTTTCCGAGGCTGTAGCCGGGGACGCGGTAGGGGTCAAGGTGCCTGACCGGGTGCGGCGGGGAGACAGGGTCTACAGGGTCGAGGACTAGCCCTTCAACTGGCGCATCAGGTCCGCCATCTCGATGGCCGCCACTGCGGCGTCGTACCCCTTGTCCCCCGACTTGCCGCCAGCGCGGTTGATGGCCTGCTCCACTGTGTCGGTGGTGAGCACCCCGAATATCACCGGCACACCCGACTCCTGCGAGGCACGGGCTATCCCCGAAGCCGCCTGTCCCGCCACGTGGTCGAAGTGGGCCGTCTCGCCCCGTATCACCGCTCCCAGGCAGACCACGGCGTCGAACTTCCCCGACAGCGCCTGGGTCCGGGCCACCAGGGGGATCTCGAAGGAGCCGGGCACCCAGCTCACAGCGATATCCTCGTCCCTAACGCCGTGTCGTTCCAGGGCCGCCAGCGCCCCCTGAAGCAGCTTCCGGGTCACGAACTCGTTGAAGCGTGCGACGACGATCGCTACCCTGAGCCCCTGGCCCTGTATGCCACCTGAATGCTCTCTTACCATGCCTACCTCTTCTCCGGTGAAGGCACTTCATCCTCGGCGGGCTCTCTGACCCCGGCCGAGACCACTCGGGAGACCAGTTCCTTCTCCGCGACCACCCCGAGTATCTGGATAGCGCCGTTTATCACCGTCAGGGGGACGCTCCGCACCCCGTACATCTGGCTCAGGCTGAGGAACTCCTCCGCCTCCACCACGTCGGCCCTTATGAGCGGGTTCTCCAGGGCGATGGTGTGGGCCAGCGCGGCGGCGCGGGGGCAGTGAGGACAGCTGGGCGTGACGAACACCTGCATGTGGACCGGCTGGTTTACCCTGCGCAGCGCTTTCCGCGTTTCGACGGAGAGGCGGTTCACACCTCTGGAGATATTGATCACCCCTTCCAGGATGGCGGCGAACTCGTACCCAGCAGGGATCCCGTAGTACTTGAGGTTGGAATTCCCGTCTGCGCCCAGGACGATGGCGGGGATGCGCTCCACGCCGCGGGCCTCCGCCTCCTCACGCTGGCTGTAGAAGTCGAACACCTCCAGCTTCAGCTTGGGCGAGAGCTCGACCAGCTCCTCCATGAGCTGCTGCGTCTGCGCGCAGTAGGGACATTCCCTCCCGGGTATGGTCAATAGGGACGCCCGCTGGGTGAACAGCTTAACGGAGACCTCGTTCCTCAGCTCCTTCTGAAGCCGACGTTTCAGCTCTCTCTTGTCGTTCTCCGGGATGATGGGCATCCGCTCTCCTCACATTGCCTCAAAAGCCGTCTCTACACATTCTACAACGAATATCGTAGCCGGGCTACCCCTTCAACTGGCGGCGCACGTGTACGAACCGCTGCACCACGGTATATATAGAGAGGAGGGCCACCGCGCTCACCGTTACCAGCAGCGCCGGGTCGAGGCCGGCCCCCTGAAGGATCAGCCCCAGCGACAGCAGCACCACCCTCTCGGTGCGGGTCGCCAGGCCGACCCTGCACGGGACGCCCAGTCCCTCGGCCCGGGCCCGAATGTAGCTCACCATCTGGGAGAACAGGAGGGCCAGGAGCAGCACGACGACCATCGCCACCAGTCCCCCCGTTTCCCGGTCAGCCAGCACCGTGTTCACCCCTATGCCGACGAACAGCGCCCCCTCGCCGAGCCGGTCGGCGACCGAGTCCAGGAGCGCTCCCGAGGTGGTGACACGGCCCGTGGCGCGTGCCAGCGCCCCGTCCAGGAGGTCCATCGCCCCTCCGGCCAGGAACACGAGGCCCGCGGCCAGGAGCAGGCCCATCCCGGCCAGACAGGCAGCGCAAACGGTCACGAGAAATCCCAGCGCTGTCAGGAGGCCGGCGGAGACGCCCAGCGATGCCAGGGAGCGCGAGGCCGGGGTCTCCAGGTAGCGGGAGAGGGCCTCCCGCAGACGGTCCCTAGGAGGGCCCGTTGCCATACTTCTCCAGGAGCGTTTCGTAGTAGGCCACTACCCGAGCCGCTACACACTTCCAGTCGTACTGCTCCACGCCTTTGCGGCCACGCTCCCCCATCCGCTTTCGCAGGGAGGGGTTGCGCAGCAGCAGGGTGAGGGCGTTCGCCAGGGCGCGGCTGTCACGGGGCGGCACCAGCAGTCCCTGCTCCCCGTGGCGGATGACGCAGCGGAACCCCTCGATATTGGTGGCCACTATCGGTTTTCCAGCGGCCATCGCCTCTATCAGCACGATTCCGAAGCTCTCATGCCCGGTAGCCGGCGCGCAGAAGATGTCCGCTGAGTGGTAGTAGCGTGGCAGGTCGTCGTAGGGTACCCCTCCGGTGAACACCACGTCTTTCAGTCCGTTCCTCTTCACGAAGCGCTTCAGGCTGCGGCTAACCCGCCCTGGCCCGACTACGATCAGCCTGGTGTCGGGGAACTCCTGTATCAAGCGTGCATAGGCCTCCAGAAGGTATCGAAGGCCCTTTCGCTTCTCCATACGGCCCACGAAGACGATGTTGACCTTGCCGTCGCTGAACTCCTCCAGGGGCGACGCGTTGGCGAAGTGGGGCAGGTCTATGCCGTTGGGGATGATATTGTACTTGGCGGGGAATACACGGTTGTTCATCCTGCTGGCGGGCTCGGAGACGGCGATGTGGCCGTGAAGCCTGTCGAACGCCGGCTTCATCACAGGATAGAGGACGCGGTACCAGCGCTGGGTGCCATGATAGGCGTGGAACGTCCCCACGTTTACCGAGTGGGAGAGGTAGAGCACACATAGCGGCAGGAAGACCGCCAGGGGCTCATGCAGGTGAACGATGTCAAACCCGCCGTTGTTCAGCAGCTTCCGTATCCGGGGGACGAGCCATGCTGACAGGGAGATGCGAGCGATGGAGCCTCCGGAACGTATGGGGACAGGGCGGCCCAGCGGCACCACGTACTCGCCCAGGTCCTGTACCTTGGTATTGGAGAGCGGCGTAAGTATGCTCACCTGGTGGCCCATCCTTATGAGCTGATGGGCCAGGTTCGCTATGTGGTTGGTGACCCCGCCAGGATAGGCGAAGTCGTAAGCTGAAACGAGGGCGATCCTCATGGCGGCAACCCGTTCGACGGCTTCGCTTGCTCCTCCGTGGGGCTACTCCTGCCCTCCGCGGATAAACTCCTCCACCATCTGGTGGGCCTCATTGTCCGTGTACTGCACAGGGGGCGACTTCATGAAATAAGCGCTGGGCGCCGCCACTGCGCCGCTCATGCCCCGGTCCATCGCCAGCTTGCAGCACCTCACGGCGTCCACCACCACCCCCGCCGAGTTGGGGCTGTCCCACACCTCCAGCTTGACCTCCATATTGATGGGAGCGCCGCCGAAGAGCTGGCCCTCCATCCGGATGTAGCACCATTTCCTGTCCTTCAACCACGGCACGTAGTCGCTCGGCCCGATGTGGATCTGTTCCGGTTCTAGCCGCTTCTCCATCTGCGACTGGACCGACTCGGTCTTGGAGATCTTCTTGGAGATGAGGCGTTCCCGCTCCAGCATATTGAGGAAGTCGGTGTTGCCGCCGAAGTTGAGCTGGTAGGTGCGGTCCACCCTGACCCCTCTATCCTCGAAAAGCCGCGTGAGCACGCGATGCGTGATGGTAGCGCCTACCTGGGACTTGATGTCGTCGCCGATGACGGGAACGCCTCCGTCCTCGAACCGCTTCTGCCAGTAGGACTCCCTGGCGATGAACACGGGCATGCAGTTGACAAACCCGCAGCCTGCCGCCAGCGCCTGCTCTACGTACCACTTGGTGGCCTCTTCGCTGCCGACAGGCAGGTAGTTGATTACGATGTCGCACTCGCGTTGCTTAAGGATACCCACGATATCGGCCGTCGATCCCGGGGCTTTGGTAATTACCTGTGACAGGTATTTGCCCAGGCCATCGTGGGTCATGCCGCGTTCCACGGTAACGCCTATAAGGGGCACATCGGCGAACTTCAGGGTGTTGTTCGGCGGGGTGAAGATCGCCTCCGACAGGTCCTTCCCCACCTTGTTCACGTCTATGTCGAAGGCCGCGACGAACTCTATGTCCCCTATCTCGTAGTCGCCTATGCGGTTGTGCATAACGCCGGGGATACGGTCGTCTCCGGGCGTGTCCTTGTAACGATAAACCCCCTGCACCAGGGAGGAAGCGCAGTTCCCTACGCCGATTATCGCTACCTTTATCTTGCCCAATCTAGACCCCCTTACGTATGGACTGCCAGAATCGAGACGTCCATGTGCCTCAAAGTGGCTGAATTCTAACAGGTTTTGCAGTAAAGGGGCAACTTCCCTTTAACCTATGGACTGGATGGGACTGCCCCGGGCGAGACGGCCCTACCCAGGAATCCCAGACGCGAAAAAGGCCAGTAGGTTACCCACGCCTTTCCTACTATATTCTCCAGGGGCACAGGGCCCCAGTCACGGGAATCGCTGCTGTACGGCCGGTTGTCGCCTACGACGAAGTACTCGTCGGGCCCCAATCGGTGAGGAGGCATATACTCGCTCGCCTCCCCTGTGCCGGCGTAAGGTCCCTTGAGCGGCTCGTTGTCAACGTAGAGCATCCCCTGCTTTATCTCCACCGTCTGGCCGGGAACGGCGACCACGCGCTTGACGAAGTCCCGGTCCGGGGCCAGCGGGTACCGGAATACTATCACCTCTCCCTGACGAGGGGGGTGAAACAGGAAGTGGGCCTCTTCGTCTTCTACCTGCCAGAATGGAATGAGGTCGGAGAAGCGCTCCATGTCGATGCGGAGGTAGACCAGCTTGTTGACCAGCAGGTACTCGCCGTCCTCCAGGGTCGGCTCCATGCTGGAGCCCTCGACCTTGAAGTTCTGCACGCTGATCTGGAGGATGAAGAACACCAGTACGGCGATAAGGATCGCCTCTATGTATTCCCTTATGGCTCCAAACAACGGGACAATCGCCTCCCGGCTGCGACTACGACCAGATAG
>Ga0172363_10003954_pt1 | contig 12004 bp, 8 predicted proteins | sample LakKivs2_kivu2a2_FD_114541 | JGI IMG/M metagenome (GOLD analysis project Ga0172363, IMG submission 114541) | Sediment microbial communities from Lake Kivu, Rwanda - Sediment s2_kivu2a2 | ecosystem: Environmental > Aquatic > Freshwater > Lake > Sediment | place: Rwanda: Western Province, Lake... | reverse complement strand
GAGCAGGCCACGGCCCGGGAATCGCTTGCCCGGCTCAAAGGCGCGGCTGCCGACCAAGAAGTGGTCCGGCTGCTCGGCCGGTCTCTCGACGAAAGCCTGACCGCCGAACTAATCCGGGCCGCCAGTGAAAGGCACGTTACCGAAGCGCGGCCGGCTCTCATGACTATATTACGATCTGAGGACACGCCAGTCGCTCTGCAGCTAAGGGCAGCCGCCGCCCTCAAAGACCTGGCCGGCCCCTCTGACCTGGCTGAACTTACCGCTCTCCTGCTCTCTCTCGAAGAGGAGAACGTCCGGGAAACCATGGAGGACACCGTCGCCTCGGTGGCCAGAGCCATGGCCCGTCCGGCCAGCCGTTCTAGCTACATCGTCCGTCTCTACGGTGAACAGGAGGATCCGGCAAAGCTGGCCTGCCTGCTCCAGGTGCTGGGAAAGATCGGACAGGATTCTTCTCTGCCCCTCATCCGGGCCGCCCTGAACCATAAGGACGAACGAGTAGCCGGGGCTGCCGTCAGAGCCCTGGCCGGTTGGCCGTCGGCTACCGCCCGCGACGACGTTTTCGCCGTAGCCTCGAGCTCAGCCAATCCTGTTTATAAAGTGCTGGCTATCCGGGCTTTCGTGCGCATGATCGGGCTTGAACCTCATCGTGCACCTGACGCGGCCGCGGCCGACCTCGAAAAAGTTCTGGCCGCAGCTTCGAGACCAGAAGAGAAGAAACTCATTCTGGCCGGTCTGGCCGCCTTTCCGGGAAAGCTGAGCCTCCAAATCGCCGAATCCCTGGCTGCCGACCCGGCTTTAAAGGCCGAAGCCGAAGCGGCCGTGGCCCGCATTGAAAAAGAATTGAAGCGCAAATAGGCGGCAAGGCTTCGACCGTGATAAATATGAGCTTGACGAAGGTTACCTTTCGAATTTTAATATAGTTTTAACAAAACAGAAAGAGCGAGAAATGAAAATTAGCACCGTTCAAGAAATGAGGGAGCTCGATAAAAGCGCCGTCGAAAATTTCGGCATCCCCCATGAAATACTCATGGAAAATGCCGGCCAGGCCGTGTATTTCGTCATTCTGCAGGAACTCGGAATAAAAAACAAAAAATTTTCAGTCTTCTGCGGCAGCGGAAACAACGGCGGCGACGGACTGGTCGCGGCCAGGAAAATTCATTCGACGGGCGGCGCCGTCCAGATCTACATCGTCGGCGACGAAAAACAATTCAAAGGCCCGGCCAAAAAGAACCGGGAAATCATCTCCGGATTTCCGGTCCGGGTCACTCACGTCGATTCGATAGAATCGATCAAAGAAGAGGCGGCCCAATGCGACGCCGTCGTGGACGCCGTGTTCGGAACCGGGCTGACCCGAAACGTCGAGGGTCTATACGGGGAAACAGTGCGCCTGATAAACGGCATCCGGAAACCGGTCTTCAGCATCGACATTCCATCGGGAATCAACGGCGACACGGGCGAAATCATGGGCGAAGCGGTGAAAGCCGATTACACCGTCACGTTCGGGCTGCCCAAGCTGGGCAACCTGATTTACCCGGGTTTCGAGTACGGCGGCAAGCTGTACGTCACCCACATTTCTTTCCCGCCCGCTCTCTATGACCGGGAGCACTTCAAAGTGGAAATCAATCAGCCGGCCGGACTTCCTCCGAGAGACGAAAAAGGCCACAAAGGAACCTTCGGGGACGTGCTTTTCATAGCCGGTTCTGCCAGTTATCTCGGCGCTCCCTATTTTTCGGCCATGTCCTTTTTAAAGGCAGGCGGCGGTTACTCCCGGCTGGCTTCGCCGGCCTCGGTCACTCCGTTCATAGCCAACAAAGGCAGTGAAATCGTCTTCGTTCCCCTCGCCGAGACTCCCTCGGCCAGCATTGCTTCGAAAAACAAGAGGCACCTCCTGGAGATAGCGGAACAGGCGGATATGGTGGTCATGGGGCCTGGTCTCTCGCTAAATGAGGAAACTCAGGAACTGGTGAAAGAGCTGACCCGGGAAATAACCAGACCTCTTCTCATAGACGGGGACGGGATCACGGCCGTTTCCGGAGATACTGAATTGATAAAAAAACGTCAGGCCCCCACCGTTCTCACTCCTCATCCCGGAGAGATGTCGCGCCTGGCCCGGATCTCCATAGAAGAAATCATGAAGAATCGAATTCCGGTCGTCCAGGAGCAGGCGGCAAAACTTAACGCCCTCATCGTTCTCAAGGGCGCCCATTCTCTGATCGCCTGCCCGGACGGGAGAGTTTTCGTCAATATGAGCGGAAACTCGGGCATGGCCACGGCCGGCTCCGGCGACGTTCTCACCGGAACCATATCGGCCATGTTCGGCCTGGGCCTCGATTTTGAAGCGGCCGTGAGAACCGGCGTTTTCATTCACGGCTTTTCGGGAGATCTGGCCGCCGCGGAAAAAGGGCCGGACGGGATCACCGCCCAGGATATCCTGGACTTCCTGCCTCTGGCCGTTAAGAATTATAGAAAAGATTATTATGCGGTGACCAAAGATTTTTATAAGAGTCTCTATATCGTCTGATAAAAAATGAAAGCCTGGATCCTCGAAAACCAATCGGACATAGAAAAGCGGCCTTTGAGGCTGGCCGAAGCGCCTCAGCCTCAGCCTGGGAACCGGGAGATAAGGATTAAAGTTCAGGCCTGCGGCATATGCCGGACAGACATTCATATTGCCGAAGGCGATTTGCCTTTGAAAAAATCGCCTCTGATCCTGGGCCACGAAATCGTCGGCGTAGTCGAAAAGACGGGCAAGGAAGTCAAGGATTACAGAACCGGCGATCACGCGGGCGTATCCTGGCTTCACAGTTCCTGCGGCCGGTGCGAATTTTGCCGCCAGGGAAAGGAGAATTATTGTCCTGATTTCCGGGCCACCGGTTGGGACGCGAACGGCGGCTTTGCGGAGTACGTCACCGTTAAAGAGGATTTCGCTCTCTCCCTCGAGGGAATCGGGATGGAGCCCGAAGACGCGGCTCCGCTCATGTGTCCGGGGATTGCCGGATACTGCGCTCTCAAGCTGGCCGGAATAGATAAAGGCGGGAAGCTGGGGCTTTTTGGCTTCGGGCCGACGGCCTTATACGTTCTGAAGGCCGCCGTTTATCTCGGCATCGACGTCTACGTCAGCACCAGATCTCTCAATCATAAAAAGACGGCTGGAAAAAACGGCGCCCGCTGGACGGGAAACATCATGGAACAGGCGCCGCCCGAACCTTTGGACTCGGCCATTCTCTTTCCTCCCGTCGGGCCCATGGTCGAACCTTCCCTTTCGACTGTGAAAAAAGGAGGCATCCTGGTCCTCGCCCCGGTGAGCATGGACACGATCGAAATAAAGGATTATTCCCAGAACCTCTGGGGCAGGGATATCAGAACCCTGCTCAACGTCAACAGGCAAGACGCCCGGGAATTCCTGAAAATCGCCGGCAAGACGGACATGAAAATGGAGGTACGAGTTTTCCCCTTCGAGGAACTCCAGGAGGCGATGATCCTGCTGAAAAAAGGGCAAATCAAGGAACCGAACGCAGTCGTCAGAATCGGTTGACAAAGGCCGCCGCCGGCTTCGAAAATCCTATAAAACCTCCTGAACGCGGCCGCCGGGCCATGGACCGGCGTCAAAATCAAAGCTCAGCTCTTACCGGAGGGATCTTTGACTTGCAAGCTCAAGACGATTAATGCTAAATAAAATAAAAGGGAGGGAAAGCATGATCGAAGGGAAAAGCGAAATCGAGAAGGCGGTTAAACTCCGCTATGGAATGATTGGCGGCGGGCCGGGCGCTTTCATCGGCGAGGTCCACCGCAAAGCCATCGCCCTGGACGGCAAAGCCGAACTCGTCTGCGGCTGTTTCTCACGATCATATGAAAACACACTGGCCACAGGCTTGTCACTCGGCCTGCCCCGGGACAGGCTTTATCCCACCTTTGAGGAGATGCTCGAATCAGAAGCCCGCCGCGGGGACAGGCCTGATTTCATCGTCATCGTCACCCCGAACATCTACCATTACCGGGCTGCCCGTCTGGCACTCAACCACGGCTTTCATGTCGTCTGCGACAAACCCCTGACAACCGACAGTCGCGACGCGGCCGAGCTGCACCGCATCGCCCACGCCAAGGATCTCCTGTTCTGCACGGCTTATGCTTATTCGGCCTACCCAATGGTCAAACACGCCCGCGACATGATCGCTGCCGGCGAGCTCGGCGGCATCCGTTTCGTGAATGCCGAGTATCCCCAGGAGTGGCTGGCCACCCCGCTCGAGAAAACCGGACAAAAGCAGGCACTCTGGAGGACCGATCCGAAAACGGCCGGTATCTCCAACTGTACGGGCGACATCGGCAGCCACATCGAACATATGGTCTCTCACATGACCGGTCTGCGCATAGCTTCTCTCTGCGCCAGGCTCGAGAGGTTCGGCGAAGACCGGGTCCTCGACGATAACGCGACCATCATGGTCAACTACGATGACGGCGCCCGCGGCGTTTACTGGAGCTCACAAATCGCCGTCGGCCACGATAACGGTTTCAGAGTCAGAATCTACGGGACCAAAGGCTCCCTCGAATGGGTTCAGGAAGATCCGAACCACCTCAGGGTGTCTCTGCTCGGCCGGCCCAACTCTGTACTGTCCCGCGGCCGCGATCCGATGTCGCGCCGGGCAGGATTTCTGTCCCGCATCCCGGCCGGGCATCCCGAGGGCTATTTCGAATGTTTTGCCGACATGTATTCGACTTTCATAACCGCCCTGGCCAAAAAAAAGAAAGGTGAACCGCTTGAAGCTGATGATCTAGATTTCCCGGGCATCGAGGACGGAATCCGCGGCGTGCGTTTCATAGAGAAGTGTGTCGAAAGCTCCGACCGGGGCTCGGTCTGGCTGACGATGGATTAAGGAGGGGAAAATGGGCAAACCCATAACGCTTTTCACCGGCCAGTGGGCCGATCTGCCTTTCGAAGAGATATGCAAAAAAGCGGCGGCCTGGGGATATGACGGCCTGGAGATTGCCTGCTGGGGGGATCATATGGATGTCCGCAGAGCCGCAAAAGATGAGGCCTACGTCCGGGACCGGAAACGCATTCTCAAGAAATACGGTCTGAGTTGTTGGGCCCTGGGCGCTCATCTGGCCGGCCAGTGCGTGGGCGACGAATACGATCCCCGGCTCGACTCCTTCGCTCCGGCCAGGGTCAAGGGAAAACCCGACGGCCTGCGCAAGTGGGCCGTCGAAGAAATGAAAGCCGCCGCCCGGGCGGCCAGGAGGATGGGCTGTTATGTCGTCAACGGGTTCATGGGTTCGCCCATCTGGAAGGCATGGTACTCATTCCCACCGACTACGGAAGACATAATCGAAGCCGCCTTCAAGAAAATTCTCGCCCTCTGGACGCCTATTCTGGACGAGTTCGACAAGCAGAGTATCAAATTCGCTTTGGAGGTCCATCCGACTGAGATCGCCTTCGACCTTTACACTGCCGGGAGGCTCCTCGAAACCTTCGGCCGCCGCCCGGCTCTGGGTTTCAACTTCGACCCCAGCCATCTCCTCTGGCAGGGCATCGAGCCGCACCTTTTCCTGAGGGAATTCGGCGACCGCATCTACCACGTCCACGTGAAAGACGTGGCCGTAACCCTCGACGGCAAAGCCGGCCTTCTTGGTTCGCTCCTGCCGTTCGGCGACGTCCGCCGGGGTTGGAATTTCAGGTCGCCCGGACACGGCGACGTCGATTTCGAGGCCATAATCCGGGAACTCAACGCTATCGGCTACGGCGGGCCTCTGTCGGTCGAGTGGGAAGACAACGCCATGGACCGCGAGTTTGGAGCCCGGGACGCCCTCGAGTTCCTCAAAGTGATGAATTTTTCTCCGGCCGGCGGGGCTTTCGACAGGGATTTCAAAAAAAGCCTGGCAAAATAAATACAAGAAGCGGCGGCCATCCCGCGTTTCGCCTGGTTCCTCCCGGACGGGGGACATTTCTGCTTGGCTATCACACCTTCGCGTGGAGGAGTTGCGGACAAAGAAGCTTTATAATAAGATGGTTATTCTGGGTATAGCCTGGAATCGGCCATGAAAGACAAAGCCCTCGGAAAAGAGTCATCGGCGACCATTTCTCGTCGGGATTTCCTAAGAGCGACGACGGCCGCTGGTTTAGGAGCTGCCCTGACTGTGAAAGGCATGGGCCAGAAGGTGCCGGCCGTATCGGGACAAAAGAAATCCGGCGGGATCGACATTGCGGTCATAGGCTGCGGCGCCCAGGGCCGCATTCTTATCGATGCCATCCTCCGTATCCAGGGCATCAGGATCAAAGCCATCTGCGATATCTGGCAATACAGCCGGACCTACACCGCCAATTACCTGAAAAAATACGGCATCAATGTCTCCGTTTATGAGGATTACCGGGACCTTCTGGCCAAAGAGCAGGGGCTCGACGCGGCTGTCATCGCCACCCCCGACTGGGTTCATGCCGAGCAAACGATCGCCTGCCTTCGTTCCGGTCTTCACGTCTACTGCGAAAAAGAGATGTCTAACTCACTCGGCGAAGCCCGGGCCATGGTCGGAGCCGCCCGGGAGACCAAAATGCTTCTCCAGATCGGCCACCAGCGCCGGTCCAATCCGCGCTATATACACGCCATCGAACGCCTCCTTCGAGAGCACCACCTCCTCGGCCGGGTGACGGTGGCCTACGCTCAGTGGAACAGAGCCAAGTCGGATCTGCTGGGCTGGCCGGAAAGATACGCCATCAACCAGGCCACCCTTGACAAGTACGGCTACCGGTCGATGGTCGAGTTCCGCAACTGGCGGCTTTTCAAGAAATACGGCGGCGGCCCGATGGTTGATCTGGGCTCGCACCAGATAGATCTTTTCAGTTGGGTATTCGGCTCGAATCCTAAATCGGTCACGGCCGCGGGCGGCCGAGATTATTACGAAAACTGGGAATGGTATGACAACGTCATGGCTATCTACGAATACGAGACGGCCCGCGGGACGGCCCGGGCTCTCTATCAGGTTCAGACCACGACTCAGCACGGCGGCTTCTACGAAACTTTCATGGGCGAAAACGGCTCTCTGGTCATCTCCGAAATCCCCGAGAGAGGCAACTGGGCCATGCGCGAGCCGCACGCGCCGGAATGGGATTCCCTGGCTAAGGCGGGGTTACTCCAATCGGAGGCGCCGCCCCTCAGGACGACGGCCAGCAAGAACATTATGCTCGACGTCCGGGTCACGATAGAAGCGGGCCGCTGGCCGCTACCGGTCGAGCTGGCCGAGCCCGCCCACCAGCCGCACCTGGCGAATTTCTTCGAAGCCGTCCGGACCGGAGCGCCGCTCAACTGCCCGGCCAGCCTGGCCTACCAGTCGTGCGTTGCCGTCCTCGCGACCAATGAAGCGGTTAAAGCCCGCCGGCCGGTGGAATTCAATCCGGACGTTTTCAAGGCATGAAATCACGCAAGACATCACTCGCCGCAACCTTTCTTGCCGTAGCTCTGGCCGCGGCTATTTTTTATTTTCTAAGCGCCCCTGGAGCATCTCAGGATGTAAAAAAGGACGAGAAAGAAAACGAGATCATTCATCCCTGGGACGGGGCCAAGAAAACCCCTGTTCACCTGCTGCAGCTCCGGGACGAAAACGGCCAGCTCATAATCCCCACGGAATCTTACCCGTTTCCATATTCGAGCCGCCATACATGCGAGCCATGTCACAATTACGATACGATAAGCAAAGGCTTTCATTTCAACGCCCCGGTATCCGAAAATGATGGACGCCCCGGCGAGCCCTGGTTCCTGACCGATCCGAAAACAGGCACGGTCCTGCCTCTTTCTTACCGTGAGTGGGCGGGATGCATCAAACCGGAAGAAATCGGCCTGACGGCCTGGAACATGACCATTCTTTTCGGCCGGAACATGCCGGGCGGAGGCACGGCCGAACCTACACCGGAAATGGAAGCACCCGATCCTGAAGCTCGCTGGAACGTCTCGGGCAAGGCCGAGATCAACTGCCTGGCCTGCCATAACGCTTCCCCGCGCCAGGACCATGGCGAATGGGCCAAGCAGGTCGCCAGGGAAAACCTGCGCTGGGCGTCCACGGCCTCCTCCGGTATCGGCCAGGTCGGCGGCATGGCTTCCCGTCTTCACCCGACCTGGAATATCTACGACGGGCCCAATCGTGACGACCAGGAATGGGCGGTCGCTCCCCAGGTCAAATACAACCCGGCCGAATTCGACTCCAGGCACCGTTATTATTTCGAAGTCACACACAAGCCCCATGACAGCAACTGCCTGGCTTGTCATTCGGCCACGCCCGTCGGTCAGGCTCTCAACGAATCCGAACCCGACATTCACCGGGCGTCGGGACTTCAGTGCGCCGACTGTCACAGAAACGACCTCGGTCATGACATGACCAGAGGTTACGAAGGCGAGGCGGCCGAAAAAGGCATGAAAAACCTTGAGGGTTTCACCTGCCGAGGCTGTCACCTGGGCGAGGATGCCGAGGGCAACCGCACGGTGACTCCCGGCCGGCAGGGCGCGCCTTATCCCACGCACGCGGGCATTCCGCTCGTACATTTCAGGCGGCTTAGCTGCACGGTTTGCCATTCCGGTCCGGTCCTCAAAGAAGGATTCGGCCGGGTGCGGACGTCGGCGGCCAACAGGCTCGGCATCTACGGCCTTGCTTCCTGGGCCACCGATGAGCCGGTTATATTCGAACCCGTCTACGCCGAGAACGGCCGGGGAAAAATCGCCCCCCACAGGCTGGTCTGGCCTTCTTTCTGGGGCCGGCTTGCCGGTGATAAGCTCGAGCATCTGAAACCCGAGGAAGTCATGGCTGCGGCCGGCGATGTTCTGAAATCCGAAGAACACATCGCGGGCATACTCATGGCTCTCTCCTCAGCTTCGGCTGAAGGCGAGATCCCGGTGCTGATATCGGGCGATCACATGTTTCAATTAAACGTCGACGGCGGGCTTGAGGGCCGGCCGTACGTTGCCGACAAAAAGGCCCCCTGGTTCTGGGCCGTCCTGATGGAAGGCGCGGTCAGTCCTTTTGTCCCCGACTTCGATCCGGATTCTCTCGAACGGGACCCGGAAATCGAAGCCAGGATTTTCAACGCCCTGACGGCGCTTTCTTCCTCTTCAGGCGGCCGGCGGCCGGTCTTCCTGGTAAAAAGCACCGTTTACCGCCTCACCGACGGCTATCTCGAGACGGTCGCCCGGCCGGAGGACGCAGGCGGGTTGAACGGTTTCTACTGGTCGGGAGAAAAAAGTTTTGAACCTCTCGCCACGGAATTCGACGTTGGAACGGTTACGGCCAAAGCCGGCACCGGAAAAACTCTGACGGAAGAACAGGTTTCCCTCGTGCTCCAAAACCTCAAACGCGCGTCGGAAAACCAGGGCCAGGCCGGAGATTTCGTTTTCGTCGCCGGCGGCTGGATGTTCAGCCTCAACCAGCATGGCAAGCTCGTGGCCGAAAAGCACCGGGCCGCCGAGCCCGTAATGTGGCCTCTGGCTCACGACGTCAGGCCGGCCCAGCAGTCGCTCGGCTGGAACGGCTGCTCGGATTGCCATTCGGTCGATTCCGGTTTATTTTTTTCCACCCTCGAAGGTCAAGGACCTCTCCTGACCAGGAAAAAGGAAAAACGTTCTTCGGTCGAATTCATGGGAGCGAGCGGGATCTATAAGCGCTTTTTCGGCCTGACATTCCTTGTCAGGCCGATTTTGAAGATCGTTCTCACTTTTTGCGGGTTAACCATAGCCGCTCTGTTTCTTTTCGCAGGTTTCCAAGCTCTGGGCCGGATCTCCGGCTTGAACGACAGGAGGTAAAAGCCGAAAAAATGTTCACAGCCGTGACCGCGGTTTCCGTTATTTTTTTCTTTTTCGTGCTCAGTTTCCACCGGTTCTGGGCTACCTGCGATCTGGCCGGGAAAAACCTGGTTCTGGTCAGTTTGCTCTGGACATACCTGGGCTGGCTGAAGCGGCGAACGATCGAAATAAGCCGTAGTTGGAGCTCGAAAAAGCTCTTGGCTGCCGATGGTTTGTTCAAGAGGCTTCCACTCTGGCGGGCGAGCCCCTTTGAAAAATGGCTTTTCTTGCTCTTCTATCTGTCGTTCCTTTATTTGGCGGCCAGCGGATTTTTCTTCGGCCTGTTCATACGGCGAGGTCTTTACGGCTATCCGCTTCTTCTGCACGTCACTTCGGGCGGGATATTCGCATCCTGCCTGACCGTTGTGGTCATCATCAAGGCCAGGGATTATATCGAGATGCCCAAGCCCCTCGTTCTGGACATCTCGCTTTTCGATCCGAGGCGGCTGGGCATTTCGGCCCTCAGAGCCCAATATGCCTCCTTCTGGATTTTCGTCGTGGCCGGGTTCCTGCTCATCATGTCTTCGCTTCTGCCGATGATGCCCTTCCTGCGCTATTCCGGTCAGAAGCTGATGTTCGAAATCCATCGCTACGCCGCTCTGGTTTCGGTTCTCGCGGCCGCCATGTTCATCGACCTCGAATGCTTTCTCATGGAAAAAGGAGAGGCGAAATGAAGCTGCACATAAATCCACCACCCGTGCTCACGCCGGCCGGGTGGCAATTCAAATAATGCAGGAGGAATTATAATGGCTGATACTGACGTATTGATAATCGGGGGAAGCGCTGCAGGCCTGACGGCGGCCATATCCGCCCGCCGGTTCAATCCTCAGGCCCGAATTACGATCATCAGGAGAGAGAACAAGGTTTTGGTCCCCTGCGGAATTCCTTACATCTTCGGGACCCTGGACTCCCCGTCAGACGATGTGATACCCGATATCGTGCTGGAAAAGAACAAAATCGAGCTGATCATAGACGAGGTCACATCGATCAACAAAGGGGCAAAAACCGTGGCCACCTCGAACGGACGGACGATCGAATACGAGCGGATGATTCTGGCCACTGGGTCCTATCCGCTGGTCCCGCCCTTGCCCGGAATAAACCTCCAGAACGTCTTTACCGCGAGCAAAGACATCGACTATCTGGCCAACGTGAAGGAGGTTTTGAAGCAGACGAAGAATTTGGTGATAATCGGCGGCGGATTCATCGGGCTCGAATTCGCCGACGAATGCCGGAAGATTCCGGGCCTGAAGAGCGTGAGCATAGTTGAGCTTCTACCGCACTGCCTTCTTCTGGCGTGCGACAGCGAGGTCTGCGTCCAGGTGGAACAGGAGCTGGCCAAGAACGGAGTCAAGCTTTTCACCGACAGGCGGGCCAAAGCTTTCCTGGGCAAAGAGAAAGTGGAAGCGGTCGAGCTCGAGAACGGGCAACAGCTCGAGGCCGACGCCGTGATCCTCGGGATAGGCGTCAGACCAAACATCGATCTGGCCAAGAACGCTGGGCTGAAAGTCGACGACCCGGCCGGCATCTGGGTGGATTCCTGGATGAGGACCAGCGATCCCAATATTTTCGCTGCCGGCGATTGCACTCAGAAAAGCTGCTTCCTGTCGCACGGGCCCTGTTTGCTCCGTCTGGCTTCGATCGCGACCATGGAGGCCCGGGTGGCCGGAGCTAACCTATTCTCGCTGCGCCAGCGGGCCGCCTCCCCGATCGGAGTGTTCGGCACCGTGATCGGAGGTCTATCCATCGGATCGGCAGGTTTCACCGAACGGCAGGCGCGAGAAGAGGGGGTTGACGTAGTCGTCGGAAAGGCGACGTCGTCGGACAAGCATCCGGCGACTTTGCCCGGAACGCAGGAATTGACGGTCAAGCTGATATTCATGAGAGACTCGAGAATACTGATCGGAGGGCAAGTATACGGAAGCGATAAGGCCGGATACGTAGCCAACTGCATCGGATCGCTCGTGCAGCAGGGATTGCGGGCCGACGAGTTGGTAACGTTCCAGGTGGGTACCCATCCTAAGTTGACGCCTTCGCCGATCGCCCACCAGATCGAAAACGCGGCCGAAATGGCCCTCGCCCAACTCGTTGGGGTCAGGTCTTGAAATATCAGTTTTGTTCAATTATTGGACATAGCTCTATTTTAAGCGCGACACCGTCCGGCTTGACTAAACCGGCGGTTTGAATTATGG
>Ga0172363_10003953_pt1 | contig 12005 bp, 17 predicted proteins | sample LakKivs2_kivu2a2_FD_114541 | JGI IMG/M metagenome (GOLD analysis project Ga0172363, IMG submission 114541) | Sediment microbial communities from Lake Kivu, Rwanda - Sediment s2_kivu2a2 | ecosystem: Environmental > Aquatic > Freshwater > Lake > Sediment | place: Rwanda: Western Province, Lake... | reverse complement strand
ATGAAAGAGCGGTTAGGGAGGCATTATTTAGCAGAAACAGCCTTATCACCATATTTTGAGTCCATTGTATCAAATCTTTTACCTATAACCTCTATTGTTTCATCCTGTTTTTCAATCATCTTATCCTGTTTTTTGTCCAGAGTTTTTATTACGGCGATTGTTTCATCCTGTTTCCCTATCATTTTATCCTGCCCTTCCTTCAAATCATTTTGTCCTTTCTTCAGATTCTGATGCCTCTGACCTTTCAAGGGAGTCCTTATGCACAGGGTCAATTTCCATTTTTATTTTTACACACCTTCCTTCTTAGACAGATAATTAAGGAATAGTGTCCATTGTGTATGATAGTTATCTTCTTAACAGGGAAAGGTTTGCAGGCATGTTTACCTGTATGATGTTACTATGTGCCGAAACCTATATTAACAAATAAAACCATAATTTTTAACAATGAGAAATAAGGAAGCAGTTTCACCAGTCATAGGCGTAGTTTTATTGTTAGCCATCACAATTGTGCTGGCATCTGTGATGTTCCTATGGATAAGCGGCATTGTTTTGCAGAGCAGCACTGCGCCTGTCGGAACCCTTGCCTTGGAGAGAACAGGGGACAGTACGGTTGTGAACTACACAATCACATTAACAGCATTCAGGCCTAGAACAGACCCTAAAGACGTTGTATGCTATTTTTATGATGAGAATGGTATTTCAAAGGGAAGTTTTGATTTTCCGAAAACCCCTAACGAAAAAAACAGCATAATAATAAATATTAATGGAAATAGGAATGGTGATGTAAACTGGACAAATGATGACAACAACATGGTTTCATCATATGATGTGCTGAAAATAAGCATTGAAGTCCCACCCGAACAAAGAACAATTCTGTCAACATACTCGTTTGCCCTCAGATACAGACCAGACAGTGCTTTGATTGCCCAAACAGGTTTATCATAAGAAAATTCATATATGCATAAAACCTTATCAAACCCAGGTGAAAAATATGAATGAGGCATCAAGGATTGTGTTTCATGCACCGTCAAACATTACTCCGAAAGCATTGATGAATGTGTCAAACACAGTGGTGGGCGCATTAAAGGGTAAAAAACTTAGAGAGGGCAGCAGGGTAAGCGTGTCAGGGGTTAGTCTTGAGCTGGCTGTTGCAGAGCCTGAGGGTTATGTGAAAATAGGTGATGGTACAGAAATTGAAATAATACCAAAACCCATGAAATCAGACATCCTCCTAGCAGTGGATACATCCTATTCCATGTCTAAGGATGACTATCAGCCAAACAGGTTTGAGGCTGCTAAAAACGCTGTAATGTTTTTCCTTAATCAGAAAATAGACACAAAGGACAGGGTTGGGCTTGTCACATTTGGCAGCACCTGCTTTGAGAAACTGCCGCTTACAAATGTTAATGATGAGCTTCTAGCAAAGGCATTGTCAGAGCTTCAGGACACAAAACCTGCAGGCAGAACCTCAATATCCTCAGCGCTTAACACTGCTGTGGAAATATTTAAGAATCAGGGAACGCCTGAAAACCCAAAAATACTCATAATGCTGACAGATGGTGCTGACAACATAGGTGAGAACCCTGCTGTTCAGGCCCTAAAGCTGAAGGAAAACTCAGTAACTGTTTACCCTGTTCTCATAGGAACAAAGACGCATTTTGATGAAAAAATACTAACTGAGATTGCAGGTATAACAGGTGGGCGTTTTTATTCCGCACCAAATAAGGATGAACTTATCAGGCTTTACTCTGAGCTTGCTGGGAAAAAGAAAAAAATCAGGGAAATAAAAGAGGATGTAACAAAAATAAAGCTTCCTGAAGTAAAAAAAGAGGAAAGCAAAATATCAAAAACCCTGAAAAGGATTAAGGATAAGGTGTGGTAAAAATGACCACTGAGGAAAATGTTGACAGGGCTATAGATGAAAGGTACAGGAAAAGATTTGGGGAAACCCTGCATGAGGAGCCAGTGCTGATTGAGCCGGTAGAACCAGGCGGGAAGCCTGTTATGCTTGAGCCTGTGAAACATGGAACAAAATCCACATTATCAGGGGTTTTGCTTATTCTTGCTGGGATGCTCGCAATAATAACCTGGGGTTATTCTGTTTTTCTTGGCTTCCCATTAATTTCTATTGAGTTTAACACGCTGATTGTTTTCGCAGCAGCTGGTTCTGTTTTTGCAATATTTGCAGTAATCGCTGGTATAATGGCAGCCACTGGGAAAAGCTGGAAAACCTGCATTATTTTCAGCATTCTTGGAATCCTGAGCATAGGATTCCTTATTTCAAGCATACTATGCCTCATAGCATTCATAGGTCTGCTCATGGCAAAAAAAGAATTTACCTAAGTCGACCATGTAAAAACGCTTAATAAATGGTGACATAAGCCTGTTGGCATCGACCATTCTCACTCTCTGTATCCCCTACCCCTTCTAAATACTTCTATTACTTTCACTATGTTTCCATCGATTAGGTAGATGATTCTATAATCTCCGACTCTCAGTCTATGCTTTTGCGGTGTTGTGCCTATAATAGGTTTTATATCTGCACCAGACCGAGGCTCAAATGGATTTTCTTCCAGTTTTCTTAGTGCTGACCTGATGCGCCTCTGCAAATCCTTTTGAGAGGTGTTAAATTGTTTCTGAAAAGTGCTGGATACCAAAACTGTATACATTATAATTCATCCAGAAGTATAAATTTATCTTCTTTTAGTATCTTATTCCATCGTTCATCTAACTTCTTCAAACTAGCTTCTTTTATTAGCTTCTGGATTATACACTCATAACTTTCGTCTTTCTCACCCAATTGGCGCAGAATCTCTTTTGTCTCATGGGATATCGCTATTGTGGTAGTAGCCATATATATCACCTATAATAGATATAGATGTTATAGTATTTATAGTTTTTGCGAGTGTGAGATTCTCCCATCTCGTCGTAACTCTCTGTTTCACGGGTAAAAGTGAAAAACCCTGTACCGAGATACGTGGCATCTTTTTGTAATCTCAAGGAAGTGATATTTTACTAAAGTGTTTCGCAAACCTCCCTAAACCCGTCCTCTTTTAAACCATAGTCTCAGGCTTTTAACATGACCTCTGAGTACAATTTTTTTTGGGGTTAAGACACCATAACCCTTTGTTCTTTTTTTTCCTATTTCCTGGAGTAAATCATCAATCCTGAAACTGTTAGCACTGAATTCTGTGATGCCATACCCGATTTCGTTTAAGGAATGCGCATCACTACCACCTGTTTCACCAGCACCCATTTTTTCAGCAAGTTTTTCAGCCTTTTTATTCTCCCACACTGGTGATTTGCTGTTGAAAACCTCAACACCAGAAAAACCTTTTATGTTTTTTTCACCAAGACCTGAAAGCATCCTGTAAGGATGAGGCAGAACAGGTATGCCTCCAAATGAATTTATTCTCTCAACAGTTTCCTCAGCAGTTAATTTTTTAGGAATGTTTTCCTTCACATTCAGGCCAATGATATGCCCATCTGCAGAAGAAATTTCAATGCCTGGTATGACAGCAAAATCCTTCATTTTTTTCGCAATCCCAAAACCTTTTAAACCACCCTCAATACTGTTATGGTCAGTGATTGCTATGCCATCTAAACCCTTCTTAACCGCGGTTTTAATCAGCTCTTCCACACTATTATTTGCATCATCAGAGTAACAGGAATGCACATGCAGGTCAATTTTCATTTAATCCTTGCCCCGTTCTCAACATTTCTGTCAGGGCTGAGTACTGCCACGGTTTTTCCATCATCAGCAGCAAGAAGCATACCGTTTGACGTAACCCCTCTGAGTTTAGCAGGTTTCAAATTGGTTACCACAACAATTTTTTTACCAACAAGTTCTTCTTTTTTGTAATAATTTTTCAGTCCTGCAACAAGCTGTCTCTGCCCATCACCCATGTCCACTTTCAAAACCCATAGTTTATCTGCTTTCGGGTGCTCCTCAGCATTTTTTATCTCACCAACCCTCATTTCAATCTTTTCAAAATCCTCTATGTCCAGCATTTTTTCTTCCTCCGTCTCTATCTTTTTAAACAAAGGCTCTATGTCACCCAATCCTCCTTTTATGTCTGTTTTTCCATCATCCCATTTTAGGTTTTTCTCCCCTATTATTCTTTGAAGTTTCTCCCCTGAAAAAGGCAAAAAAGGGCACATCAAAACAGACAGTGCCTTCACAATCCTCATGCAGACATGCATTGTCGTCCCACATCTTTTTTTGTCCTCCTTAACTGTTTTCCATGGTGCTTTTTCATCCATATATTTGTTTCCGAAATGCGCTAACCCCATCACTGTTTTAATTGCATTTTTGAACTCACAGTTTTCTATGTGTTTTTCTGTGTTTGAAAACGTTTCATCTATCTTTTTTAAAGCCTCTTTATCTGAATTATCAAGTTCATCCATCCCAGGTATTTTCCCAAAATTTTTTTTAGTAAATGTTAAAACCCTATGAACAAAATTGCCGAGTGTTGCAACAAGCTCATTGTTGTTTTTCGCTATGAAATCATCCCAGCTGAAATCAACATCCTTGCTCTCAGGCATGTTTATTGAAAGATAATACCTCAGCGGGTCAGGCTCAAACTGCTTCAGGTACTCAGGCACCCAAACAGCCCTTTTCCTGCTTTTTGAGAACTGCTCACCTTTCAGTGTCAGAAACTCGTTCGCGGGCACATTGTACGGAAGATTCATCCCACCATAGCCGAGAAGCATGCATGGCCAGATAATTGTGTGAAACGGTATGTTGTCTTTGCCTATGAAATAATAATGTTTTGCGTTTTTATCCTTCCAGAATGTTTCCCAGAAAGAAAACTCTTTTGATGCTGAAAGGTAACCTGTAACAGCATCAAACCACACATAAATCCTTTTGTCCTCATAACCCTCCAGAGGTATTTTAACACCCCATTCAATATTCCTTGTTATAGGCCTGTCCTCAAGTTTTTTTATCCAGTTCATTGTGAATCTGTAAACGTTTTCCTTCCAGAAATTTTTGTCCTCCATATAATCTACTAACTGTTTTTTGAAACTGCTTAGTTTAAAGAAAAACTGCTCTGTTTCCCTTTTATCTGGTGTTGTGCTGCAGTTTTTGCATCTCGGCTCCACCAGCTCATCAGCATTCAGTGTTTTCCCGCATTTCTCACACTGGTCCCCTCTCGCATTCTCAAAACCACATTCAGGGCATTTCCCTTCCACGTATCTGTCAGGAAGCCATCTATTGCATTTATTGCAGTAAAGTCCTATGCCTTTTTTTTTGTATATGTGCCCTTTTTTTAGAAGTGTTAAAAACATGTCCTGAACAACCCTTGCATGGTTCTCATTTGTTGTTCTTGAAAACAAATCAAAACCTATTCCAAGTTTTTTAAGGCATTCAACATGCTCATTGTGATAGTAGTCAACAAACTCTTTGGGTGTTTTCCCCTGCTTCTCAGCCTCAAGTGTTATTGGTGTCCCATGCTCATCTGAGCCTGAAACCATAAGCACCATGTTCCCTTTCATCCTGTGATATCTAGCAAAAATGTCAGGCGGAAGCAGCGACCCAGCAATATGTCCCAGGTGAAGGGAGCCGTTTGCGTATGGCCATGCAACACCAATGAAGATTTTTTCCATAAGTATGAATAGTGAAGGAATGATTTAAAATGTTCTATATTTTCTTTAATCTCCCAAGTATGGGCTCATAAACAATGCCTTTGTCCATCAATGAGTTTATTGCCTCTTCAACCCTGTTTTTGTCAATCCCGTTTTCCTCTGCCTTTATTAGTATTTTTTCCCAGGACGCGCCTTTCCCTGAATCCAGTGTTTCAATCATCTCAATAAGTTTTTTTTCATCCTCAGTCTCCTTTTTTTCCTCAGTTATGACCTCCTGTTTTTGCAGCAATGCCTCTTCCTCTTCTGAACCTGGAAGGAGATATCTTAACGCCTCTATCAGCATCCCGGAATATTTTTCAACATCAATTTTCCCATATTTTTCAATAGCCAGCACAACACCTTCTGCCAGATTTTCATCAAAGTCCAGCGATGTGAGTTTTTCAACAGTTGGTGGGCTCATTTTCAAAGCCTCAGAAACCGCATTGAGTCTTGTCCTCATGTGCCTGCATGTTTCAACAACCCATGAATCCCTGGCATCAGCATCAACCTCCTTAACTATCTCAGGTCTTACAGATGTGTATATTACATTCTCCTCAGGCGAGTATGTTCTGCTTTTGCCTATTACTGCAACAAACGCAGGTGGTTCGATTTCTGTTATTTTTTGTGCAGCAAGCGGCTGATACTGACCCGCATAAACTGTGAAAACACCTGTTGGGTCAGAAACCCTTGCTCTGAGCATGTTTTCCCCAATTTTTTCCTTTTCTGTCAGCACGCCAACTATGAACAATCTGCTTATTTTTGCCCCGAGGGGCGTAACAACATAAGAAGCCTGTTTTTCACCACCTTTTATCTCATATGCTGCACTGTTGAATTCCTCTGCAAAAACCCTCCAGGCTGTTTCCCTCATGTTAGTTCCTCCAGCATTTTTTCTGCTTCTTCCTTAACGTTTTTTTTCAGAAACACTGCATCCGAGGCTATAAGCGTTATGCCGTAATCATCCTTTAACGTATAACCTGTTATTTCAAGGTTTTTTGTCAGGAGCTTATCTATGAGCTCATCTGTGATTGTTTCAGTGCTCATTGATGTCTGAGCAGTTTTTTTGCAATCCTCAATGCTTTTACCAAGGATTTTTTCAGTAATCCCCTTTCCAAACAGGGCGCTCAGGGCACCGGTTCCATCATCAACAACAACCTTTGTTCTCAAATCAGAAATACCTTCTACTTTGCCATGTATAACACAGGTGCCTTTTTGAAGACTTCTTTTGCATTCAGGGCATCTGAATATTAACCCGCTTCCTTTTTTCACATCAAGGATAACGCCATCAACAACAACACCAAACCCACCGCCAATTTTTGTTAACCCAGATATTGATATTTTTCTGTCAGAAACATTTATTTCTTCCTCTATTTTTTCCACTGTTGCTTTCTCATCAAAATTTAGGGCTGGCAGTCCCCTGTTTGTTTTTATGTAACCACCAGTGATTTTTATTCTGTCATTCTCCTTTAAACCAAAATCATGCCAGGCTGTGAATCTTGCCTTACCTGTTTCATCACCAAGTACCCCTGAATATATTTTTTTTTCTACGCCCTTGATACTTATTTTTCTTTCTTGAACAGAAACTATCTTCACCCCTGCTGATATATTCCTCAGCCCTTCCCTGAAATCAGCAACCTTGCACTCGTTTAACTTTCCTTTGTATTCAATGCTTGGTATCATGTCTTGTGATTCCTTTGTGACGCTTGCTCCTTTTCCCAGATTTATCTTGACAATACCCTGGTATTCAGTTGTGTACGCATTATGGATCATAACTACATCGTTTTTGTTTAGGTTAAAATCATCCCATGCGGTAAAAGGTTTTGTGCCTGTTTGATCACCAACTACGCCGTAAAAGATTTTTTTTTCCTGATTGTCTACAGTAACTGTTCTCTCATTAACACTTATAACCCTGCAGAGAATGTCCGCATTTCTATCACCAGATTTCAACTCCTCAAGTTTTTTCTGGACACCAACCCTCAGCTCACGTATGTTCCCGCCATATTTTTTTACAACACTCTGCTTCGCAATATCCATCGGCACCTTTTTGTTTATGTAATCAATTAACTCTTTCTCAATCTCCTCCCTGCTTATTTTGTTTCCAATGACTCTGACTATGTCATCCAGATGTCTGCTTAAATCAGAATCCTTTACCATGAGCCCGCCTCCTTATTTCTTCTTCCATTCAGTGTACCCGCATTTCCCACAGGAGCTTCTGTCAGAATGCTCTCCTAGGAAAACACCGCTTCCACATTTTGGACATTTTTTCCTTTTCCTTTCAAGTTTAGATTCTTTGATTTCATAGTAATCATGAATCTTCCTTGCCTGTTTTTTTGATTTCTTTTTCTCTTCCTCAGCCATATTTCTCCTCTCTCCCATATTTTGATATTCAATGCCTTATTTCTTCTTAGCCTCTTCCTTTTTTTCAGATTTTTCTTCTTTTGATTTTTTCTTTTCCACAGTTTTCTCTGTTTCTCTCTCCTTCTCCTCAGTTTTCTTCACTTCTTTTTCTATTTTTTCTTCCTTCTTCCCTTTTTTTTCTGTTTCCTTTTCCTCTTTCTTTTTTACCTCTTCTTTTACCTTCTTTTCAGGCTTCTCTACTTTCTTTTCCAGCAAATTGTTTCTTATGAGCACATAATCTCTTTCCAGCTCCTTAATATTCTCCATGTTTTTGTAAACCTTGGCATAGCCTGTGCTTTCAGGCCTGCCAAACTCTGGTTTCATGTTATCAATAACAATATTGCCTTTACTCACCCCTAGAAGTTCCGCGAGTTTCTCTTTTATCTCGGCTCTTTTCGGTGTTTTTTCGTTTAAATGAACAGCTTTGAAAACAACCTCTGTCCTCTCTATCAGCATGTTTTCTTTTCTTGATACAATCTCAATTTCCATTTTCTCACCCTGCCCGCATTTTTCCTAATACCTTTCCTACTAATTGTTTTTTTCCATCTGTAACATTTACTGCAACAATGCCCTTTCCAGGCAGCCCATAAACAACAACACTGTTCCTTGGTGCAAGGAAAATGCACGGTAACGCAGCAAGGTCTTCCTCGCCCATCACCTCAATCCTTGTTTTCTCATTTCCATTGTAGGCATCCTCAACTGCCTGCCACAGCTCATCTGTTATGGTGCCAGGGGGGTTGCTTACCATGACTACCTTATCGCCTATGTTTGAAACTTTTTCCCTTAACCCTTTTAATTCTTTTCTCATGATTTTGAAGTCAACCACAGTCAGGTCAGGAACAACCCCCTTTTCATACACTGTTATTGCTACTGCATCGCCAATCACTGTAATTTTTCTGTTTTTTATCTCATCCATTATCCTGTTTTCATCAACTACTTTTCCAAGGGGTTTTTTCAGTTTATTCCTGAGTGATTCGGGTAGGACGTACAATTCATCTCACTCTCAACGCAAACTTTCCATTGACATCTATGTTCATTTTTTTTGCAATCTTTGACTTTGAATAATCCATCATTATCAGATAGCCTTTCCAGTCTTTTGAAAGAGGACCGCCGCATCCTGGGCATTTGCCCTGTTCTGTGAGCAGGTGACAATTTTTGCAAGCCTTCATTTTTTCACCTTCTTTTTCTTTCCCCCTTCATCCTTTCCTGCTTTCTTTTCCCCCTCCTTCTTCCTGCTCTCCTCAATCCATTCTAACTTGCCTAAACCAGTCTGCCTCATCGTAAGACCAATCCTGCTCTCCCTCGGGTTTATCTCATTCAGGCTCAATGTAACAATCCTTGCCCTTACCATATCCCCAACCCTCAGCTCCTTTTTTCCTGTCTTACCAACCAGCCTCTGATTGCCACTATCAAAATTTATTCTGTCATCAAGTATCTGACTTATGTGAGCAAGACCATCCAGCGGTCCAAATCGGATGAAGGCGCCAAAACTCAGAACCTCACAGACAAACCCATCAATGATTTCCTGCATCTCAGGCTTGAGAACAAGGGCATTAAATTTTACCTTTTGATAAACGCCTCCGTCACCATGCACTATTTTCCCCTCGTCAACTCCTTTAACATCAGTAATGAGGAGTGTGAGTGCACCGTTTGCCATCCTCCCCTCAAAGTTTTCTCGTGTGAGTGTTTCTACAATTTCATCCAATTTCTCGTTCAGCTTTTCAGGCGGAATCCTGACTGTTTCCTCTTTTTCCATCACCATATACATACTATCACTCTTTTTTTTCAAACATTTTCCATTTGATATCTACTGCTTTCTATATATCTTTTTGCATTTATATGAGACCGTTACAATGAGCAAAAACACTAGCAAACACCAGGGAAATTACTGACATGAGTTTTATCATAATATTTAAGGAAGGGCCTGCTGTGTCCTTCATGGGGTCACCAACTGTGTCACCAATTACGCTTGCCTTGTGGGCATCAGAGCCTTTTCCTCCAAAATTATTGGATTCAATCCATTTTTTAGCATTGTCCCATGAGCCGCCTGCGTTAGCCATTGTTACTGCGAGCATGAACCCGCAGCCTATTGCTCCCATTAAAAAACCACCGAGCGCGTATTTCCCGAGCAGGAATCCAATAAGCAGTGGTGCAACAATAGCCATCAGGGAAGGAAGAAGCATCATCTTTAAAGCCCCTTTCGTGGAGATGTCAACACACTTTCCATACTCTGGTTTTGCTGTGCCCTCCATCAAACCAGGAATTTCCCTGAACTGACGCCTGACCTCCTCAATTATCACGAAACTGTTCTTTCCTGCAGCAGAAAGTGTTAAGGCACAGAACACCGCGGGCAGTATGATTCCAACAAACATCCCTGCCATAACATAGGGGCTGAGAAAACTCCCAACCATGGCATCAGAACCAACCAAACCCACTTTTCCTCCTTTGATTTCCACAATTCCAACAGCCATGGCATAGGATAACATCAAAGCCAGCGCGGTTAAAGCAGCTGAGCCTATTGCAAAACCTTTACCTGTTGCAGCTGTTGTGTTTCCTAAAGAATCAAGGGCGTCTGTTCTTTTCCTGATTTCCTCCCCAAGCCCTGACATCTCAACAATCCCGCCAGCATTGTCAGCAACAGGACCATATGCATCTGTTGCCAGGCTAATCCCTAATGTGGAAAGCATCCCTATCCCGGATATGGCAATACCATAAAAACCAGCAAATTTATAAGCAGCAAGAATAGCCAACGCTACTATGAGAAGCGGGAATGTTGTGCTGAGCAGACCATTTGAAAATCCTCTTATTATGTTTGTCCCAGCACCTGTTGTGGAAGCCTCAGAAATTTTCCTTGTTGGCAGGTATGCGTAAGAGGTGAAATAGTTTGTGCTTTCCCCAATCAGTATGCCCGCAATTAACCCGGCAAGAACTGCCCAGAGTATCCCAAAATCAGCTTTCAGGTAGTACACTGCAAGAAATGAAAAAATAGCAGTGAACACTGCTGCTGAGAATGTTCCCCTACGAAGTGCGGTGAGCAATGCCTTCATTTCAGGTTTTTCACCAACCCTAACCAGGAATATTCCAATGATTGATGCAACAATACCACCTGCTGCCACCATCATTGGAAGATGCCATGCTGTCAGTGTGTCAGGTGTTAAAGGATTTTTCATCCCAACACTCCATGCAATCATACACAGGGTCATTGTTGCAATGATTGAATCAACATATGATTCAAAAAGGTCAGCGCCCATTCCTGCCACATCACCAACATTGTCACCAACAAAATCAGCAATCACAGCAGCATTCCTAGGATCATCCTCAGGTATGTTTTTTTCCACTTTCCCTACAAGGTCTGCTGCAGCGTCAGCACCTTTTGTATAAATACCGCCTCCAACCCTGGCAAACAATGCCACTGATGATGCCCCAAACCCATAAGCAGGAATAATGGAAATAAAATCAGGACTCGTATGAAACACAAAATAAAGCAAAGATAAACCAAGGACGCCTATAGATACAACAACCATCCCCATCACAGCCCCACCCCTGAAAGAAACCTTCAATCCCTCATTCAGGCTTTTCTGAGCAGCATTCGCTGTTCTACCATTAGACCTCACAGCCATATTCATGCCGAAGTAACCCGCACCCATGGAGCATAAAGCACCAAAAATAAATGAGAAAGACTGTCGCCATCCAAGCCCAGGCACTACCCAAAGAAAAACTGCGACAACTATCACAAACACACAAAGTATTTTGTACTCCCTGTGCAGAAACGCCAGAGCGCCTTCCTTAATTGCTCCTGATATTTCCTTTATTTTATCAGAGCCTTCATCCTGCTTCAGCACATACCTAACCAGGAAAATAACAAAAACCAGTCCTAAAAGACCCGCTGTCACCGCACCATACATTGGGTCAATTGACCTTAGTACTGTTAAATCCATCCTTTCACCGTTTTTGGTATTGCCGTGTCATGATATAATGTTTATGTT
>Ga0172363_10003952_pt1 | contig 12005 bp, 7 predicted proteins | sample LakKivs2_kivu2a2_FD_114541 | JGI IMG/M metagenome (GOLD analysis project Ga0172363, IMG submission 114541) | Sediment microbial communities from Lake Kivu, Rwanda - Sediment s2_kivu2a2 | ecosystem: Environmental > Aquatic > Freshwater > Lake > Sediment | place: Rwanda: Western Province, Lake... | reverse complement strand
GTACACGTTTTGAACTGAAATATAACACTGACTTGTCAGACCGTATTTTACGTCTAAAAAGCAAGGCACCACCTATAACTATTGATGATTTACCAAATTCTCTGAAAGCCAAAGCCATTCACATTGCGTCGATAGCCGACGAAACCACATACGAGATAGCTGAAAAACTGAAAAGCTGCGCCGAAGTGTTGTCCCTTGACCCACAGGGACTAGTGCGAAATTTCGACGAAAACGGAAATGTTACCCTCTGTTCGCTAAAAGACAATCGCATACTAGACCTTGTGAACATTTACAAGTCCTCCTTACCTGAAATCGAAGCCGTCACAAACCAATCAAATCTCAACTCAGCCATAAAAGCAATCCATGATCACGGCGTCAAAGCTGTGATAGTAACTTTAGGAATGAAAGGTGCAATACTTTCCGTCGAAGGCAACATATATGACATCTCAGCATGCAAACCAGACAAAACTGTTGACCCAACTGGAGCTGGAGATGCCTTTATCGGCGGTTTTCTTGTTGAATACATTAATGACGCAAACTATTTGCGGTGCGCATGTGTAGGCTCTGCGGTCGCATCACTTGTTGTTGAAGCTCCGGGTCTAACGTTTTCCGGCGACAAGTCAGAGATTTATCGAAGGGCACATGAACTCTATGAGAAAGAAATTAAAGCATAATGCGCATTGTATTGCATTAAAAACCACGAGCATAAAAAAGAGGCGTTAACCTTTGGGGCGTATTAATAAAGGCGTGAAATGCAGCGTATCTGGCTGCAGTAGAGAAGCCATTCGTTCGCTTTCAACAGAAAAGGTTAGGTCTGCTGGATTAAATGTTGGCAGCAGCGAAAGACGTTCTTATCTCTGTAAGGAGCATTACAAAGAGTATAAGAAGAAGACCAAAAAAGAGAAAATGTTTGAGAAGTGGCGATACAAAGGTTAAACAAGAGGCGATGTTACATGCGAATATTACAGCTACACTCCAACTTCATCCAATACAAGCCTATCCAAAAAGAAATAACCACGGCTGAAGAAGCCGAAAAGAAAGAAACGCGACTAGAAGAAATTGTCGTATTGTTCACGGCTGTTGAGGAAGACGACGACGAAAAGGTAGCCAAAAAAGCCATAGACGAAGTTTATGCCTTCCTCAAAAAGCTAAAGGTAAACCGAGTTATAATATATCCCTACGCGCATTTAAGCAGCAACCTAGCAAAGCCAACAGACGCACTAAAAGTAGTCAAAACCATGGAAGCGTACGCAAGAGAAAAAGGCATAAAAACATACCGTGCACCCTTCGGCTGGAACAAACAATTCACAATCTCAATAAAGGGGCATCCGCTCGCTGAACAATACCGTGAAATCTTATCAGCTGAAAAAGAGGAAGAAAAAGAAGAAAAAGTTTCCGAAGCAGTAAAAGCTGAAGAAAAAATGAAGTCCCTATGGTACATTCTTCAACCAGATGGAAAATTAGTGTCAGTCGAAAAATTCGCTTTCAAAGGAAACGAAAACCTCGAAAAATTCGCAAAATATGAAATAACAAAAGTAAGGGCAAGCCAACAAATGCCGCCACATGTGCCCTTAATGAAAAGGCTGGAAATAGCTGATTATGAACTTGGAAGCGACCCTGGTAACATACGCTGGTATCCAAAAGGGCGGCTAATCAAATCTTTGCTTGAACAGTTTGTCACCGCTAACATGATAGAGTACGGCGCAATGGAAGTTGAAACTCCAGTTATGTATGATTTTCAGCATCCAAGCCTAGCAGACTACATAAACCGGTTTCCAGCAAGACAGTATTTGCTAAAATCAGAGGATAAGAAGCTTTTTCTGCGGTTCGCAGCATGTTTCGGGCAGTTTTTAATGGTTCATGATGCACAGTTTTCTTACAAACACATGCCTCTGAAGGTTTATGAATTAACCCGCTACAGTTTCAGGCGGGAAAAAAGCGGCGAAGTCGTTGGTTTACGGCGACTAAGAGCCTTCACCATGCCAGACTGCCACGCCTTCTGCACAGACCTAAAACAAGCCAAAAAAGAATTAATAACAAGATTCAAACTATGCATACAAATACTGGAAGAAATAGGCTTATCCAAAACCGATTATGAAGCCGCAACACGTTTCACAAAAGACTTCTACGAAGAGAACAAGGGCTTCATTACATCCTTAGCCAAAATATTTGGCAGACCAGTCCTAGTTGAGATGTGGAAGCAACCCTTCTTCTATTTCAGGCTGAAATGGGACTTCAACTTGGTAGACAATCAAAATAAGGCTGCAGCCCTCTCAACAGACCAAATAGACGTTGAAAACGCAAAAAGATACGACATAACCTACATTGATGAAAAAGGCGAAAAACGTCATCCGCTAATTCTACACTGTTCCCCAAGCGGAGCAATTGAAAGAGATGTCTACGCGTTATTGGAAAAAGCCTATAAAGAACAGCAAAACGGTAAGCCGCCAATGCTTCCACTATGGCTTTCACCAACACAAGTACGCATAATCCCAATGTCAGACAAATACATCGAATATGTTGAAAAACTGGCTCAAGTAATAGAGAAACATTGCGTACGGGTGGACATTGACGATCGGGCATTAACTTTACAGAAGAGAGTTCGAGAAGCAGAAATGGAGTGGGTTCCCTACATAATTGTTGTAGGACAAAAAGAAGTTGAATCCCGTGTGCTTCCAGTAAGGGATAGAAAAGTCGGAAAAATACGTAAAATGAAACTTGAAGATCTGATAAGCGAGATTGAGGAAATAATAGAAGACAAACCCTACAAGCCACTACCTCTACCACAGCATCTTTCAAGAAGACCGCAATTCTACGGTTAGCAATGTTGAAAATAACCAATCTATGCAAAAGATATATCAAACCCTAATTAAATAGGACTAAATTCTCCTATTTGGAGGAAAAATCATTGGAAAAAGAGTTGCAAGTTTACATAGATGGTGAATATTATCCGAAGTCAAAGGCGAAAATCTCAGTTTACGATCATGGACTTTTATATGGAGACGGCGTTTTTGAAGGAATCCGCGCGTACAGTGGCGTGGTATTCAAACTGAAAGAACACATTGACAGACTTTACCGTTCAGCTCACGCGATAATGCTGCAAATCCCGTTAACAAAAGAAGAAATGATACAGATAGTGTTGGAAACTCTGCGAAAAAACAACTTGAAAGACGCATACATCCGCCTAGTTGTCACAAGGGGCGTAGGAGACCTTGGATTAAACCCAAAGAAATGCCCAAAACCAACAATAATCGTGATAACAGACACAATTGCATTGCACAAAATTGAAGCCAAGGAAAAAGGAGTTAGTGCCATGCTTTCGTGGGTTAAGAGAGATCCTGTGGACGCCACTACACACGAAATAAAGTCGCTTAACTACCTCAACAGCATATTGGCAAAAATAGAAGCAAACATAAGCGACGTTGACGAAGCAATATGCCTCGACAAAAACGGCTTCATATGCGAAGGAGTAGCAGAAAATATATTCATAGTTAAAAACGAAAGAATATTCACACCGCCGAGCTATACAGGCGCACTACCTGGGATCACAGCTGAAGCAGTAATAAAACTTGCCAGAAAATTGAGATACGAGGTCGCAGAAAAGAACGTAACACCCTACGAATTGTTTACCGCAGATGAAGTATTCTTCACGGGAACCGCCGCCGAAGTTGTGCCTGTTAGAGAAATAAATAAAAGACAAATAGGCAAAGGCGTCCCTGGGGCAATAACTAAAAAATTGATGGAAGAGTTTTCAAAGCTGGTTCGAGACCCAAACGAAGGAATACCAATTTACCCATAAAGCAAGGTTAACAGAAAGTCAAAACATATACCTTATTTCTTTTTCTCCATGAAACGTTCAACTTCGTTAAAAGCCTGCTCAAGCGTCTCAATCGGCGGAAGAAAAACTCCTCTAACGTGTCCAGTGCCATAGACCGGATCGAATCCAGATCCATGCACCAAAAGCACACCAGTTTCTCTTAAGAGCCCCAAAGCGAATTCCATATCTGTTTTCCACCGTGATCCCACTGCATGAATTTTTGGAAAAACATAGAATGCTCCGTCAGGTTTTCTGCAACTTATTTCCTCAATTTTATTCAGCCTCTTCCACGCGTAGTTTCTTCTCTCCTTGAGCTTTCCAACTGTCTCTTTTATGTGATCTTGTGGACCATTTAGAGCCGCTACTCCGGCCTTCTGAACGGGCGTGTTCGCGCACAGCCTTATTCTTGCTTCTTTTTCGATGCACTGCTTTAGCTCTTGCAGTTGGTTCTCTTGATCATGGAAATATAAGTAGCCAAGTCTCCATCCAGTCATCAGGTACGCTTTTGAAAAACCATTTAACCCTATCACTGGGACATCTTCAGCCAAGTGTGCGGTGCTGACAAACTTTTTCTCGTATGTTATTTGGTCATAAATTTCATCTGATAAAACTGGGATATCGTGCTCGCCTGCTAAGTCTAATATTTGCTTTACAATTTTTTCTTCATAAAGTGCACCGCAAGGGTTGTTAGGATTGATAATTGCAATTCCACGAGTTTTCTCTGAGATCTTATCTCTCAAATCATCGACATTTGGTTGCCAACCATCTTCTTCAACAGTCTCATATGTAACTGGTTTTCCACCAAAGAATTTAGCATAGGAAATGTAAGGCGGATAGGTTGGTCCCGGAAGAAGAATCTCGTCTCCAGCGTCAATAAGTGCGGCCATAACCATTTGGATGCCTTCAGAAATTCCTGAAGTAACAATGACATCCTCAGCAGAAACATCAACGCTGTTGACGCGTTGTTCCTTTTCGCTTATGGCTTGTCTAAGCTCCTGCAATCCTTCAGAAGGTGAATAAGCGTTTGCTCCTTCCTCAACGGCTTCAATTAAAGCTTCCTTCACGTGCGTTGGCGTGTCAAAATCAAATGCGACTGGATCGCCAATATTTAGATAATAAATTTTCTTGCCAGTTTTTGCAAGCTGTTTTGCATGAACTATAACGTCGCGGATGGCGTATTCAATGCTACGTACCCTGTCAGTAACTCTTACATTAGCCAAGACTGATCACTTTCAGAATTCAGGCTAAAACATCAAAGAGAAATAAAGGTTATGGAGTGAAGGGAGCATTCCAAGTGTCAGAAACCTGGAATCCTTCAGCAGTGTAGATTGTGACTTTAAGGAGAAGGTCTAATTGCAAACTCCAGTTCCACAGACAAATAATTGTGACATTTTCTCCTGTCTTAAGAACATATCCATCTGGACTTAATTTAGGATATGTTAGCGTGTCATCAATTTCGTATGTTTTATTCTCTGTTTCGAAAACTATCTTTGTGATTGTTACATCATTGAGGGAATTGTTTGAATTCCAAACTGTAATGTTGACGTATTGAACTGTAATGTTAAGGTCTGGAACAAGTAATTCACCAGTAGTAGGCTTATCCAGCATTTTTAGCCCAACAGAAGATATCGCAATAATTCTGGAAATATTTAACCCATCTTCTGTTAACACTGTAACAGTGACGTTTTCTCCTATCAACTGACCCCAAGGAAGCGAACAGTTAAACATCACTTGTGTGCCGTTGGTCAGAACCCCAAATGGTGGATCCATAATCGTTACGTTTTCATTGAGTAGTACACTTGTAATGTTGATTTCATTAAGAGAGCATGGCATGTTTGTCACGTTCACCGAAAAGTGTTCGGTGTAATCCAAATCAAATTTCACATCAGTTATGTCCCAAACAACCGTGAGAGGCGTGGTTTCAGTCTTGGTAGGTAATGTGAAGCCTTGCTTCGTATAAACAGTAACAATGATTGTTTTGTTGCGTTGTTCATTCCAGTTCCAGAAACATTTGATAGTTAATGATTGGTTGATGTCAACGTATATATTTGTGATGTTCAATGGAGGGCTTGTATTTACTGTCATTGTTGTATTATCCGGTAATGTAAGATCTACTTTGTCTAATATTGCGGTTGCTGTGGATTGTTCTGAACTGCTAATTGTCAAATTAAAATATGAAGTATCTGCGTAGTCAAACTTTATTTCGCCTATGTAAAGAATGGCGCCTGGAAGTTCATTTGTTGCGTATGTCGCCTCGTAACCTTCTTCTGTTCTTACGTTGATTGTAGCGTTTATTCCCCTTAAGTCCTCCCAGTTTCGCTCACATCGAAATATTTTCGTTTGGTTAGGCGACAAAATGTATGGAAGCATAGGAGTAGTATTTATTGCCAAACCAAACATCATTACTTCTGAAATTGTAAGATTTATGACGGATTCAGCAGAGTTTTCTACAGTCAAGTTAAAAGATTCTATGCTCTCCGTGACATCAAAGTTGGGTGTTAAATTCAACTTAACTTTTGGTGTAGTGTACGAGAAACTTTTTGTTGAGACATTGCCTGCTACTGGTTCTATCCTCACGGTCTCTCCGGCAAAGTTGCCCCAGTTCTTTACGCATTTGAAGGTCTGCGTCGTACCTCGTCTAATTAAGAATGGAAGCTGTTCCGGTGGCTCTGTTGTTGTAACATTGTACACTTCACTTCTTTCCTCTGCGCTTAATTGAATCGCTGTTATATTTACGTCTGAAACCGAGTTAGACGGATTGAGAATTGTCACGTTAAAATATGTGGCGTTGTTTACGGGGAAAGCTACATCTGTTACTATGAGTAATGTTGTGTTTTCGGGCATGTTATAATAGTTTGCCATTACCCATAAGTATGATATCAAAGCTCCAAAAACCATGAAGCATAATAATAATATTATCAGTATAAGGGTTGATACAGCTTTTCTGTTGATTAGTATACGCATGTCGTTTTCACCAGTGGTGTAGGATATTTGCTCTATCTCATATTTCGGGGAGATAAATAAGTATTCTCTTATGAAAATCATCAAGAAATAAGCGTTTAGGAGAGTTAAGCTTTATAATAAACATCACTCCCCTTTAGAATTCTGCCAACTTGAGGAAGACATATGATTGAGTATGATGTGGTTGTAGTTGGGGCTGGGATTCTCGGTATGTCAACAGCCTATCATATTAAAAATAAAAATCCTGAATTGAATGTTTTAATTGTTGACAAATTAGGTGCTGCTGGACAAGGTAGCACCGCCAAGAGTGCGGCGGCTTTCCGCTGCCTATTTCATTCTCGTACAAATTTTGCTTTGGCTGATTCTTCTGTAGAGTTTTATAAGCATGTGCAGGAGGATTTGGATTTTGATTTGAAATTGCGTTGGGTCGGCTATTTGTGGCTCTTTGATGAGGATGGATACTTCAAAATGCTTCCTGTTTTAAAGGATTTGGCTGATAAAGGTTTTCAATATGTAGATTACGATGAAAATGAGTTGGCCAAAAAACTTGAAATGCGGACGAATTTTGCAGATGATGAAGAAGCACGGTTGATGGGTTTAGGAAATGTTCATAAAGGAATATTGATTCCAAAAGCTGGTTTAATTGATGTTGATTCTCTTGTAAAATTTTATGAGTCAGAATTTCTACGCCTCGGCGGCAAGATTCAGTATAACACTGAAGTCACAGGATTTATTGTGGAACCGCGTCAACCTTTAGGTATGCCAGGCGAGCCTTATTTCTGGCAAGACGCAACAATTGTTGGAGCAAAAACTACTAAGGGTTTTATAAGAGCCAAAAAGACGATAATTGCGGCTGGAGCTTGGGCTTCTCAACTCTTAGACCCTGTTGGAATCGAGTGTTTCATCAAAGCTAAGAAAAGGCAAGTTTTCTCCATTAAAGCCAAAACTGAAGCTCTTAAAAAACTACTTTTCACAAAAGATTTCACAAACGCTGGATGTCTACCATTCACGATTCTTCCGAAACCTTCTGCTTACATTCGACCAGCGCCTGAGGAAGATGCTCTGTGGCTGGCGTATGGTGATGAGTTTCCACGGGCTTTTAGGATTGAAGACAACCCTGAGCCTGAAGAGAACTTTTACAGATACGGATTATACCAAGTTTTAGTCAAATATTTCCCGCAGTTCACGGATTGCCAACCTTTTTCGGCTTTTGCTGGGTTATATGAAATAAACACTATTGATGGGCAACCTTTGATTTTTGAGGAAAATGGTTTGATGGTTGTTGGTGGTGCTAGCGGAAGCGGAATAATGAAGGCTGATGCTATAAGTAGAATTGCAGCAGCACTTTATAATGGTGAAGAGTACGCCTTGCTCTATGGAGATAGAAAGTTTAAGGTCAGCGATTTAGGCTTGAAAAAAAGAAATATTGAACCCGAAAAACTAGTAATTTAGCTTACTGGCTCACTAAACTTATTTACTTTAAAATAAATAATCATGCTATAACTTGGGGATGATGGGCATGTTTGGTTGGAATGGTGTTTTTCTGCAGGTAAACTTGAGCAAAGATAAGGCAGTTGCTAATCGTTACGAGGCAGGTTTGGCCAACAATTTTCTTGGCGGTAGAGGGTTTGCGGTTAAAATTCTCTGGGATAAGCTTAAACCAGGAATCGACCCTTTGTCGCCTGAGAATATGCTGATTTTTGCTACTGGCCCCTTAACTGGTTTTGCTCTACCAAGCAGTGGTAAACTTGTTGTGGCCGCTAAGAGCCCATTGACTGGCGGTTACGGAGATGGAAACGTTGGGAGCTATGCGGCTGTTCAAATGCGTAAGGCTGGTTATGACGCTGTAATTATAGAGGGCAAAGCCAATAAGCCGATAGTTCTGCTTATTCAAGATAGAACTGCTGAGTTTCTCGATGCCAAAGACCTTTGGGGTTTAGACTCTTTTAAAACTGAAAAGAAGTTGAGAAATCTTTATGGACCTACTGCTGGAATCCTCTGCATTGGCCAGGGCGGAGAGAACCTTGTGAAATTTGCGAATGTTGTTAGTCAAGAGGGACGAGCTGGAGGTAGGCCAGGAATGGGTGCTGTTATGGGTTCTAAGAATTTGAAGGCTGTTGTTTTTGTTGGTTCCGGCGAGTTATCCGCAGCCTATCCAAAGAAAATGAGGGAACTAGGCGCAGAAGCCTATAGAGAAGTTTTGACTAAGCCAAACTTTGCCTTCTGGAAGCGTCAGGGCACAATGATGACCATTGAGTGGAGCCAAGAAAACAGCGTTCTCCCAACATACAATTATCGCGAATGTGTTTTTGAAAAAGCAGAAGCCATAGGCGGATTTGCCATGGAAAAACTGAAGGTTTCCAATCGAGGATGCCCTCAGTGTAACATGACTTGCGGTAATGTCATTAAAGATTCTGGCAGAAAAGAGTCTGAACTTGATTATGAAAATGTTGCCATGTTAGGTTCAAACATCGGATTAGGCAACCTTAGACAAGTTGCGGCTCTAAATAGGCTTGCTGACGAATTTGGTTTAGATACAATTTCATTGGGAAATGTGATCGGTTTTGCCATGGAAGCTTCTGAAAAAGGGTTAATACACGAAAAAGTTCAATGGGGGAAATTCAAGGCAACTAAGGCTTTGGTCGAAGACGTAGCCTACAGACGCGGTTTAGGTGCCGTGCTGGCTGAGGGTGTTCGCTCTGCAACTGAAAAAATAGGTGGAGTTTCAACCCGCTGGGCTATGCATGTAAAAGGCTTAGAAATCACAGGTTATAATTGCCACGCTGCACCAGCCATGGCATTAGCATATGCAACAAGCTCAATCGGCGCACACCACAAGGATGCTTGGGTGATTTCTTGGGAAGTTAAAACTGGACGTGAACGCTACACTGAAGAAAAAGTTGACAAAATAATCGAGTTGCAGCGCATCAGAGGAGGAGTTTTCGAGTGTCTAACCGTTTGTAGGCTTCCATGGATTGAACTTGGCTTCGAGCTTGACTGGTACACGAAATTTTTGCATGCGGCAACAGGTCTGGAGATGACTTGGGAAGGCTTGAATGTGATTGCCGACAGAGTGTTCAATTTGACTCGCGCTTTTTGGGTGCGTGAATTTGGTAAAAACTGGAGCAGAGAGATGGATATTCCGCCAGCAAGATGGTTTGAAGAACCGCCATCAAAGGGCGCCTTGAAAGGTGTAAAACTTGACAGATCGGAATATGACGTTATGTTACAAAATTATTACAAGAAAAGAGGCTGGGACGGTAGGGGAATACCTACAAAAACAGTGCTAAAAAAGCTAGGATTGGAAGATGTTGCCAAACAACTCAAAAAACACGTTAAGCTTTATGAATAGAAACTATCTTTCAAACGTATCGTATTATGCCCTTTGACTTTAAATGTCATGCCCATCGCAAAAATGTTTGCCTAAGAAAGGGAGTAGTACTTTCACTTGTTAATATGCTCTGGCGAAGTAAACCACTTCTTTTGCTTCTTTTCCGCAATACATGCATTTTGAAAATATCTCTTCTTTTTCGAAGGGTAAAATCCTGATTGTTGCTCCAGTTTCATCCTTTATTTTTTCCTCGCATTTGGAATTGGAACACCAGCATGCTCTAATGAATCCTCCCTTCTTCCTCAATGTCTTCTTGAATTCGTCGTAGTTTTTCACTGTAGTGATGTTTTCTTGTAGAAGTTTTTTGGCTCTGTTGAAAAGGTTTTCTTGGATTTCTTCCAACAACTTTGTTACCGCATTTAGTATCGTATCTTCTTTTAGAACAATCCTTTCTGATGTGTCTCGTCTAGCCAATGTTACGTGTTTTTGCTTTAGGTCTCTCGGACCGATTTCTATTCTTATTGGTACACCTTTTACTTCCCACTCGTTAAATTTCCAACCTGGAGTGTACTCTGCTCGATCGTCAAGAACAACTAATAAGTCGCGTTTCTGCAACTTTTCATAGATCTCTTTAGCTTTTGCTAGAATTAACTCCATGTCGACACCCTTGTAAGGTATTGGGATTATCACAACTTGTATCGGCGCAATTCTCGGAGGCAACACTAATCCCTTATCGTCGCCATGTACCATAACCATGGCGCCTATCATCCGAGTTGTAAAACCCCAAGAGGTTTGCCAGACATAGCGTTCTTTTTCGTCTTGATCGAGAAATTTTATATCGAAGACCTTTGAGAAATTTTGACCTAACTGATGCGATGTTCCCATTTGTAATGCTTTTCCATCGGGCATTATTGCTTCCAGAGTTGTTGTGTAAAGGGCGCCAGCGAATTTTTCGTTCTCTGTTTTCTTTCCTACGAGAACTGGAACAGCTAGGTAATTCTCAATTACATTTCTGTATTCATTAAGGATGTCCATTACTTCTTGATCTGCTTCTTCCTTTGTGGCGTGGGCTGTGTGTCCTTCTTGCCAGAGGAATTCTCTTGTTCGCAGAAAGAGTTTAGTTGCTGCTGTTTCCCATCTTACGACGCTGTTCCACTGGTTCAGTTTTATTGGGAGGTCTCTCCAACTTCTAATCCATTTTGCATACGTTGCATACATTATTGTTTCGGATGTGGGTCTTATGGCAAGTTTTTCTTCCAATGTGCTGTTTCCGCCAATTGTTACCCAAGCAACTTCTGGAACAAAGCCTTGGAAGTGTTCTGCCTCTTTTTTTAGGAAGCTCTCAGGTATGAACATTGGAAAGTACACGTTTCTGTGTCCTGTTGCTTTTATCTTTTTGTTGAAGATTTCTTGGATTTTCTCCCATATTGAGTAAGAGTGTTCTCTGAAGATCATGCAGCCTTTGACTGGGGCATAGTCAGCTAGTCCTGACTTTAGAACAACTTGAGTGTACCATTCAGAGAAGTCTTCAGATTTTTTAACAGTGATTCCCATGTCTGACATTTTTATCTCTCCATTGCTTTTTCATTGCAAGAATATAATTCTTGTCTAAAATTAATTCTTATATCAACTAAGCGCAGCGAAAATTTAGCAACGTGGAACTAAATCGCCCATTGCAATCACTTTCAGACAGAATAGAAAAAGGAATTATTAAACGTTTTCTTCATAGGTTCTGGTAACTTGATGTGTGATGAGAGAAGGTGTTAACTTTCGTGGGATAGGTGCCTAATCACGAAAGTTTTTTGTATTAAACTTCCTATTGATATACGAGTACAAAATGATTACAAACGAAAATATAATTATGATTGTCAGTTTGGGTATTACTGCATTAATAGT
>Ga0172363_10003949_pt1 | contig 12009 bp, 9 predicted proteins | sample LakKivs2_kivu2a2_FD_114541 | JGI IMG/M metagenome (GOLD analysis project Ga0172363, IMG submission 114541) | Sediment microbial communities from Lake Kivu, Rwanda - Sediment s2_kivu2a2 | ecosystem: Environmental > Aquatic > Freshwater > Lake > Sediment | place: Rwanda: Western Province, Lake... | reverse complement strand
ATCCATGGTTCGGTGCCATGCCTGCCTGCGGTAGGCAGGCTCACGCGGCCGTTTGCGTGAGCATGTCCCGGCCGCCGACGGGAAAGACATGCTCATGCCAACAGCCGCATGAGCATGGCACCCTGGGCGTCGAAATCGACCCAAAAGGCCCCTCGGCCGATCTGGGCGTACCCCGGTACGTCCAAGGCGGCGTTCGTGGCTCCGGCGCCCGGTTGCCGTGCGCCGGCGCCAGCCGCGCGGCGCCGGTGAGGCGAGCCGGTGGGCGTTTCGATGCCGAGCCGGGCGCCAACCGGGATTTTCCGGGGCGATCTCCGGCGGGGGGTGTCCAGACACCTTCAGGCCCTCGTTCGTCGATCTGGCGCGCGTTTCGATGCCCAGGCGGCGTCGAAACGGGCGCCGGTGAAGCGAGGCCCGCCTCCGGCGGGCTACCAGAGGCGCATCGCCGAACGCCTTCGCTGGTTCTGCGGAGATACCAGAGCTTTCCGATTACATGGCAAGAGCGCTCCATCTGGGCGCGTCCCCCGCAACTCGGCACCTGCGTGCCCCGTTCGCAGGGGCTACTTCCCTTCGGCCCACGACAGGGCAGCGTGAATGAGCTCCCACCCCTGCCTGCGGTAGTCGCCAACGGGTTTCCCCTCACCGCCGCCGGCCCCTTCGGCAGGGGCGAACGCGCCGAGCTTGCCCGCGGCGTCGTCGGTCGGCTTCAGACCCGCCAGCAGCGTGTCCCACTGCTCCCCCTCGGCCTTTGTCAGGCCGTTGCGCCACACGCAATACGCCGCCAGCTCCTTGCCACGCAGGATTGTCCGGCCGAACCGGGCCTTCTGGAATGTTTCGTCGGCCCGCGACCAGAGGGCGTAGCAGAGCAGGGGCGTCTGCATGGCCTTGGGGAGGGAACCGTTCCACTTGACCGCCGCGCCCTTGCCGTCCCATTCGCCATTGGTCAGCCATGGCTCTTCTGCCGCCCTCAGCCGTAGCGTGAGATGGTCCCTGCTGGGGCCAAGGAGGGGGATCTGGATGTCCAGCGCGGTGGGCATCTCCAGCAGGTCCATCGGCTCCGGGGGGGCCTTCTCGCCGCGGGGACCCCTCTCGTGATCGGCCAGGAGTTTCTTGTACTCGGGCGTCTTGCGCAGGTAGGCTTCCAGCGAGTGCCGGGCCGTGTTCGGGTCAGCCAGGAAACCCAGCGACTTCGGGACCGGCCTATCATCGCTCACGCCCATCCGGCGAGCCACCTGCCTTTGCGCGAGCACCATCAGGCCGTTGGCGTCACCGCCCATGCTTACGGTAACCGTCCGGACGAGGGCCGGCAGCTCTTCCGGCGAGAAGTAGCCGTTCTCCACCAGGTACTGACCGACGCGCAAGGCGGTCCGCCCCATGTTCTCGGGCACGACCAGCATGGGCGCCCCCAACCGGACGTACCAGTACACGTTCTTCGCGTCGCGGCGGAACTGCTTGTCCATGAAAGCGTGCAGCTTCTCGCGGCCGGCGTCGCCGTGCAGCTCCGCGTCGAACCAGCCCATCAGGTTGTCGGTCAGACGGTCGATGCGGGCGAAGTCCTCGACGGCCCGCCCGGCCTGGTCGGGCCGGCCGCCGAAACGTTCGACGTATGCGCAGCTGTGACCCATCGACGAGCCGAACCGGGTATAGGTGCCCGCCCCGCCGACGTCATTGGGCATCCGCCCGCGGAACGTGCCGGTGAACTGACGGACGCCGTCGGCAAGACGCTTGGGCGCGATGCCGTAGACTTTCTCGAGGGCGACAAGCCTGTCCCGCGCAACCGACTCCGGCTTCGCCTCCGTGCCTCTCTTCACACGCCACACCCGCAGCGCCCGCACCATTTCCTGCCCACGCGGCTCCATCGTGATTTCGTAGGCGTCATGCTCGCAGCCGCAGAGGGCAAGAACCCCTGCCACCAGGAGCCAGCGGGTTGTGCGCGGCGTGGCGTTTGCCATGTGTCTCTCCACGTCCTCTGCGCGGTCCCGTTTCGCCCATCACGGTCCCATCCGCACGCGGACGTCGTAGCGTCGGCCTTTCTCGTGAGGCAGGAGGGCGCCCTTGATTGCCCGGCCGTCGGCGGTGATGGAAGCGGCGCGGGCGGCGGGCGCGGCGCCGGCGGGCTGCTCGAAGGTCACCTCGTAGACCGCCCCGCGGAACGGGCGCGTCACCGAGCAGTTCGTCCAGTGCGGCGGCAGGCAGGGGTCGATCCGCAGGGCCTCCCACGCCGGCTTCAGCCCGAAGACGTACTCCAGCAGCACCGTCGCCAGCCATCCGGCCGAGCCGGTCACCCACCCGAACGGCGCCTCGCCGACGCGCGCCCGCGCCAGCGGCCCCACGTAGCCGTTGGGCATGACGAACGGCTCGCAGTTTCGTCCCGCGGCCGGACGGAACGGCAGCAGCTTGTCCAGCGTGCGCCAGGCGGCATCGCTTCGCTTGAGCAGGCAGTCGGCGGCGATCTTGAACAGGTTCGCGTGGTTGTACACGCCGGCGTTGACGTTCTCGCCCGGGCGGATGACGCTGAGGAAGCCGATGTCCTCGCGAAAGCCGCGGAAGCCGCGCTCGATGGTGCTGCTGCCGAAGGGCGTCTCGAGCAGCTCGTCGACCTTCCGCATGACCGCCGCCGCGCGCCGCCCGCGAGCCGCACCGCTCAGCACCGCCCAGCACTGCGGGTTGAGGAACATGCCCTCGTCGCTGGCGGCCGTGCCCACGGCCAGCCCCGCGTCGGTGTAGCCGCGGTGGTAGAAGCCGCCGCGGGCGTCCCAGGCGTGCCTGTTGACGGCCTCGTCGAGGAGCCTTGCCCGACGCGAGGCGGTCGCGGCGTCGCGATTCCTGCCGGCGATGGCGGCGATCTCGGCCCACTGACGCAGCGCCCGCAGCAGCGCCATCGACAGCCAGACGCTCTCGCCGCGGCCTTCATGGCCCATCATGTTCAGCATGTCGTTCCAGTCGCCGCGGTGGACCTTGCTCAACCCGTGCCGCCCGCGGTCGCCCCACAGGTACTCCACCGACAGCCGCGCGTGCTCGTAGACGCTCGCGGCCGGCCCGTCGCAGAACGCCACCTGCCGCTGCAGCAGCGACAGGTCGCCCGACTCCATCAGCATGGCGTGCACGGCCGGGACGATCCACACCGGCGAGTCGGCGTACTCCTGGTCGATGATGTCGTCTTCGATCCAGCCGCGCGGGGCGAAGCCGCTGGCGTACTGGTACGACAGCGTCTCGGCGAGCTTCGCCCAGGCGCGGTCGAACTCGACGGCGGCGTAGTTGGTCACGTCCTGGCACAGGTCGCGGTAGCCGTTGTAGTAGGCCCGCGCCCAGGTGACGTTCAGCCGCACCTGGTGCTTGAGGAAGCCGTTGTAGAACTTCGTCAGCTCGGCGTCTGGGGAGGCGATGCGGACGGTGTCGATGGCGCGGCGTGCGTCGTCGGTCACGGCGGCGAGCTCTGCCTCGACGGCCCCGCCGGGCGAGAAGAAGCGTCGCCGCAGGTCGGCCACGTCGGCCGGCGAGTCCCACACGCCCGCCAGGGCGTGCAGCGCCCGCTGGTCGCCGGGCGGCAGGTCCACGTCGGCCTGGAGGGCGAGGATGGGCTGCTCGAACTCGCCGGGCGTGCCGGTACAGCCGCCCGCCCGCAGCGCCCGCGGCGCCAGCTCGGTGTCGTAGTGCCCGACGAACGCCGCGTGCGAGGCGTCGAAGCCGCCGGGCGCGGCATCCAGCGTCAGAAACGCCTGCTCCCGCCGGCCCGTCGTGCGGTGCTCGTAGTTGCCGCCGAAACGCACCACGTTGCTGACCAGCACGGCCGCCAGCGCCTCCTCGAACCACCCGCTGACTGCGCCCTTGTACCAGCCGCCGATGGGCGTCTCGCAGGAGCAGACGATCCGCAGCCGCCGCGGCCTGGCGGAGACGTTCCGCAGCACCAGCCGCCAGATTTCGCAGGGGCCCTCGCGCGGCACGAAGACCGTCCAGGCCGACTCGACGCCCTCATGCCGCAGCTCGATGGTCGTCTGCCCCATGCCGTGCACGCAGCGGTAGCGCTCGTGGGGCAGGTGGGCCGGCAGGGCGTTGGCCGTCCAGAAGCGCCCCGTCTCGCCGTCCAGCAGGTAGACCATCCGCCCGCTGAGGTGCTTGGTGCGCCGCCCCTGGGCGTCCTGCGCCATCGCCCGCCCGCCGCCTACCTGCGAGATCAGCCCCAGGTACTGGCCGTTCCAGAGGTAGTTCATCCACGGCCGCGGCACATCGGGCGCCTCGACGACGTACTGCCATCCATCCGGCGAGAACTGGCCAGTTTCGCTCAGGCTCAGCTCCTCATCCCGTGCATCCCGTGCATCCTGCTAGACGCTCTCGCCGCCCGCGATCACGTCGCGGTAGAAGTAGAAGCTGTCCTTGGGCACGCGGCGGCAGGCATCGTCGTAGTCGCAGTAGACGATGGCGTTACACGCGGGGCAAGTCAAGGGGACGCGCACGGGCGGTCACGGGACCTGTAGGCCCGTACGCTCGCCAATCCGTCGGGCGACGGTCAGAAAGTCCTGGTATGCCTCTTTGGCGGCGTTCGCGTGGGCCCCGAGTGCCCCGTCTGCCGGCTTCAGGAAGAACATCGGCTTACGTGCCTCCTGTGCCATCGGCATCAGGCTGCGGTAATCCTTGAGCTTCGCCACGCAGTTTGGGTCAGTATCGACGGTAACGCCCTGGTCCGCCGATTCGTCGAGTACTTCCTCGCGATAGGTCGATGGGATCCGGGCGATCCACCGGTCGAACGCCTTGACGGGGCGGTCGAGACGGATCGAATGCCGCAGGACCATGTATCCGATGGGCGTGATCCGCCCGCCCGGCAGGTCCAGGTCGGGAGCCGGGTTCTTCGACAGACGTTCCTTCCATTGCTCTCGCCACCGCCGCAGCGCGGGACCGAGGTTCTGCAGGCCCTGAAGAGAGAAGAGGTCCGGCCCCAAGGGGACCACCACGAAATCGGATGCGATCAGGGCAGCCCGGTTTATGGCCCCCAGGTTGGGGCCAAGATCAACGAGAACGCCATTCGCCTGCTGGCGTCTTGCTGCGGCTTGGAGAAGGCGCCAGAACGCGGACGTGACCCGGAACGCGCGCTCATCGCCGTCCATGCACTTCGGCCAGACCTCCGAGAGCTGGTCCTCGAACGCGGACAGCGCCATGTCGCCCACAACCAGTGCCAACCGGGCCGAGATCGCCTCAAGCCGCGGCTCAGCGATGTCGCCGGTACCCCTCTTCAGCGGCTGAAGGCAACCGAAGACCGTCGCCGAATGGTCTTTATCCGGAAAAAGCTCCTCCAGGCGCTGCTCATCCAGGAACGCGGCCGTCAGGTTGGCCTGTGGGTCGAGGTCCGCCGCCAGGATGCGGAGCCCTCGGTCCGCCAGCATCCATGAGACGTGGTAGACCATCGACGTCTTGCCGACACCGCCCTTGTTGTTGAAAAACGCGACGACCGGCACGCTCATGGTCGCCTCCTCAGGATGGCCGCGACGAAGGAATCCTCGACCTGGAACTCGATCGGCGGGTTGCCGTTGCGGCTCATGGCTTCCCTGGCCATGGCGATGCCCATCCCGAACCGCTGCACGTACCCGAGTTCCTTCATCACGGCCGCGAGGTTCGGATTGCGGTAGTCGCAGGCGCCGGGCTGCCCGAAGTTCTCGCGCGTGACCTGCCCGAAAGGCCCGCCGGGATTCTGCACCTCGACCCGATCCGCGAACCAATACAGCCGCACGGGCGCGTTGGTGTTCTCGTACGAACGATGCAGCACGGCGTTCCGGGTGATCTGCTGAAGGGCTACCAACGGATAGTCCGGCGTGCGGAGCTCCGTCGGTCCCGAAGTGAAATCCACGGGCGCGTGTATGTTGAGCTTCAGCAGCTCATCCAGTTGGGTGAGCTGGTCGCAGAGAGGTCCCCGCAGTTCCGTGGCCGATTGCACCGGGTCCGACAGCGACGTGCCGTCAATCCGCACGAACTGCACGTAATCGCCCGCGATCCAGTCCGTCGGGCTCTTGCCGACGGCGAGTATCCCCAGCACCGTCGGACAAACCGGGGGCCCCGGATGCGCGAACTTCGCAGCCAGCAACTGATGCTCCACGCTGCGGTCGTTCTGCTCCATGACGTCGGGCGAAACAGCCGCGGGAACGTACACCCGCTGGAACAGCAAGTCGTCGAGGTCGGCCAGCGAAGCGGAGCACACCGGCCGGATGTCCGGCGGCACGTCGCGGAACCGCCGCTTCTCGTTCAGGCGGCGTTCGTCGTCGGGGCTGGCGATCCCTCGGCGCGGACCGATCCGGATCCAGACAGCCCCTCTGAACCTCACCGGCGGGGCGTCGGAGGGCTGGACCGACACGACGGCGACGTCGTGTCCGCGAAGCCTGCGCTTCTGCACGGTCAACGAGGGCAGCGGCAGGATGTTCCCGTCGGAACGCATGGACGCCAGCGTCTGGAGCAACTGGTCCGTGATCGGCAAACCGGTGGGGCGCCCCTTGTCATCGACACCCACGAACAGGACGCCGGGCTCGCGGTGGTTCGGCAGGTCGTTGGCGAAGGCGCAGATCGCCTGCCGGATCCTGTCCCCGTCGGAGACACACTCCTTCCGCTCGACGCGGTCGGACTCCACGTCGCCCAGCATCGCATCGAGTTCCTGCTTCGTCACAAGCGGCTCCCTGTGCACGCGAGGCACGCGCGGGGTATTCTAACCCTCCCGTGCATCACGTGCATCCTGCGAGTTGTCACCGCACCGCCAGCTCCGCCGAGAGGTCCAGGTACAGCTTCACCGCCGCCGGCGGGATGTCCCAGGGGATGTGGTTGCCGATGCACATCACGTAGCCGCCGGTCAGCTTGGACGTGGCGACCATGGCCTCCACCATCGCGCGGATCTCGGCCGGGTCGTTGCGGGCCAGGACGCGGTTGTCGCCCTCGCCGGCCAGGAAGCAGTCCTTGTGCCGCCGGGCGATGGCGCGGAAGTCGGTGTACGGCTCGGTGATGATGCCGCGCGCCCCGCAGGTGAACACGTCGTCGGCGTACTGGTCGATGCAGCCGTCGACCATGAACAGCACCTCCTTGCCGGCCGCCTTGACGATCCCCCAGAACTCCTCGTAGCGCGGGAAGATGTACTTGTGCATCCAGGCCGGCGAGCAGACCGGACCGCGCGTGGTGACGATGTCGTCGTGGCAGACGACGAAGTTCACCGGCAGGCGGGCGAAGGCGCGGAAGACGCGGCGGTTGATCTCCGCGAACTCCTCCATGATCCGCTCGAAGCCGGGCTCCAGGCACACCATCAGGAACTGCTCGTATCCGAAGCACAGCAGCGGCCACATGAACATCGTGTTGTAGAAGCCCACGCTGGCGGCCGACCCGGCCGGGGCCTTGTCGCCCCACTCGGCCGGGTAGTTCTTCCGCCAGTCGCGGTAGAGCCGCTCCTCGTCGGAAAAGTCGTGGCAGGAGACGACCGGCCAGTGCTTGAACTCCGCCGCGTGCTCCAGCGGCGAGAAGGCCAGGATCTCCTCCGTTGAGCGGAAGAACTTCTCGCCGTGCTCGAACGTCCACGACTCCCCGTCGCCCCAGCGGATGGTCTGCTGCTCCCGGTTCGAGCTTGGCCCGTCGCGGCCGAGCGTGGGGCGCGGCTTGGGCGTGTCGTCGGCGGGCACGCCGAGGGAGTCTTTGAGCTGCGGGTACATCTCCAGCAGGCGCAGCCGGCACGACCGTGGGTGGTCGTAGTAGTCGATGCCGGTGATGTACGTCTCGGCGTCGGGGCAGGACCAGTGCTCCCAGTGCGGTATCCGCCTGGGCGCCAGGCCCATGAGCGCCAGGTAGCGGTCTTCGGGTTGCGTCATCTCTCGCTCCACTTCTTGCGGCAACTTCACGCAGGATACGCGAAGGCCGGGGGGCTTGTCGATTGGCGTCCGGACGCCGGCCCGACCGGCGGGCGTGCGGCGTTGAATGAATACCGCCCCGTGGCGCCGACGGCGACCGGGGCGGGAAAGAAGGACGCGTCCTTGGCGCGAGCGGTCCGGCGAGGATGGGCGGTCACGGCGGCGCTGCCGGCGGCGCTGGCCGCTCTGGCTGCGCCCGTGCCGGCGGACTGGCCCTGCTGGGCCGGGCCGGAAGGCACCATGTCTGCGCGCGAAGGCGACCTGCCCGACAGCTTCGAGCCGGTGCGATACACCCCGCCGCGCGGCAAGGACGGCGACGAGCCCAACGAGCCGCCGCTGAAGCCCGGACGGAACGTCAAGTGGGTCGTCCGCACCGGCTTCCGCACCAACGGCAGCCCCGTGGTGGCGCAGGGGAGGGTGCTCCTCGGCACGGCCGTCAGGGGCTTCTTCCCCGACAAGCGCCGCGGCAACGAGCGCGGCTCGGGGCTGCTGCTATGCGTCGACGAGCGGACGGGGGAGCTGCTGTGGCGCCTGCACATGCCGCAGCTTCTGGAGAAGATCGCCCCGCATTCCGACAGCGGCTTCGGCGTCTGCTCCACGCCGACCGTCGAGGGCGACCGCGTCTACGTGGTCAGCAGCCGCGGCGAGTTGCTCTGCCTCGACCTGCGCGGCCAGGCCAACGGCAACGACGGGCCGTTCACCGACGAGGGGACGTTCCTGGCCGGCTACGACGCCAGGACGTGCAAGCCCCTACCGCCGGTGGAGGTCAAGGCGACCGACGGCGACATCATCTGGCTGTACGACATGATCCGGGAGCTGAAGGTCCACCCGCACGACGGCTCGTCGAGCTCGGTGCTGGTCGACGGCGACGTGCTGTACGTCTGCACGGGCAACGGCAGGGCCGCCAACGACCGCGACTGTCTGGAGCCGCTGGCGCCGAGCCTGGCGGCGTTCGACAAGCGGACCGGCAGGCTGATCGCCTGGGACGGCGAGGAGATCGGCACGCGCCTGCTGAAGGGGCAGTGGTCCACGCCGGCGCTGTGCCGCCTGGCCGACGGGCGCAAGCTCATCATCTACGGCGCCGGCGACGGGTTCTGCTACGCCTTCGAGCCGGCGCGCCCGCGTGCCGACGGCGGCATCGCCACGCTGCGGTGCGTCTGGGCGACCGACTGCAACCCGCCGGAGTACCGTGTGAAGAACGGCCAGCCGATCGTCTACGAGAAGAAGAACCGCGAGGGTCCCTCGGAGGTGATGGCCACGCCGGTCTGCTGGAACGGGCGGGTGTACGTGGGGGTCGGGCGCGAGCCGGCCTACGGGTTCGGCAAGGGCTGCCTGGTGTGCATCGACGCCGCCGACGGGCGGATCGTCTGGTCCTACAAGGGCGTCGGCTGGACGATGTCCACCGCGGCGATCGCCGACGGGCGGCTGTACGCCGCGGACCTGGGCGGCGGGCTGTATTGCCTCGACCCCGCCAGCGGGCGGGCGAACTGGACGCAGCGTGCGGGGCGGAAGGTGTGGGCCTCGCTCCACGTGGCCGGCGGGAAGATCTACCTCGGCACCGACCAGGGGCTGGTGGCGTACGACCCGCGCGAGGGGGGCAAGCCGCCGCCGCCCATCCGCACCGGCACCATCGTCGGCACGCCGTGCAGCGCCAACGGCACGCTGTTCGTCGCCGACCAGCACTTCCTGTACGCCATCGCCGCCGAGCCCGCGTCGCCTGCCGCGCACCGCTGACGGCTCCGCCACCGCCAGTTTTGCTTGAGCAGCCGCGGGCTGATGGTGTAGAACCGCCCCCGCGCGAGGCGGGCAGGCGAACGCTCGACGGCCGGCGGCGGCGGGGCGTTGGGCTGTGCCCCCCGCGGGAAAGGCAAACCGGCCATGTTCGAGAGTCTGAACGTCTTCGGGCGGTCGCCCTTCGAGCCGCTGGTCGAGCACGCCCGGAAGGTCCACGAGTGCGTGGCCCTGGTCCGCCCCATCACCGAGGCGGTCCTGGCGGGCAACATGGCCGAACTGGACCGGCTGCACCACGACGTGTCGCGCATCGAGTACGAGGCCGACCAGCTCAAGGACGAGATTCGCCGCAACCTGCCGAAGCGGTACTTCCTTCCCGTGCGCCGTGAGGACGTGGCCAAGTTCCTCGCCCAGACCGACAAGATCGCCGACGAGGTGGAGGACTTCGCGGTGGTGGCGACCTTCCGCCCGCTGGAGCTGCCGGAGGAGCTGCGGGGCGATTTCCTGGCCCTGGCCGACAAGGTCATCCAGGTCAGCGAGTCGCTGCTGGGCGTGGCCGAGCAGATTGCCGGGCTGCAGAAGGGCGGCTTCGTGGGCGGGGCCTCCGAGGACGTGCTGCGGAAGATACAGCAGGTCTGCCACATGGAGTGGGAGTCGGACAATCTCAACCGTCGGCTGGCCCGCCATGCATACGGCATCGCCGGCATCGACGCCGTGACGCTGTTCTTGCTGGACAAGCTGTGCCGGGCGCTGAGCGGCCTGGCCGACCACGCCGAGAACGTCGGGAAGAGCCTTCGTCTGATGATCATCCGCAAGTAGGGCCCAACTAGAGCGAGGAGCGCTGCGCTGACCGCGGTTGTGCTGATCATCGCCGTCGCCGCCGGGCTGTACATGGCCTGGAACATCGGCGCCAACGACGTGGCCAACGCCATGGGCACGTCGGTGGGCTCGCGGGCGCTGACCCTGCGCGGGGCGGTGGTGCTGGCGGCGATCTTCGAGTTCAGCGGCGCCCTCTTCGTCGGCTCCCACGTCACCGATACCATCCGCAAGGGCATCGTCGACGTCGACCGCCTGCGGGCCGCCGTGGAGAGCCGCGAAGGCCCCCCGCCCGCTCCGGCTGCCTCCGCCCCGGCCACGGCGCCAGCCCTCTCGGCGCCGCACGCCGGCTGGTCCGACAGACACCTCCGCGAGGAGCTGATGATCGGCATGTTGGCGGCCATCCTCGGCGCCGCCGCCTGGATCAACATCGCCACGTTCTTCGCCCAGCCCGTCTCCACCACCCACGCCATCATGGGGTCGGTCATCGGGTTTGCGGTGGTTTCGGCCGGGCCGGGAGCCGTCTTCTGGGGCGCCGTCGGACGCATCGCCGCGAGTTGGGTCGTCTCGCCCGTGGCCGGGCTGATCATGGCGTTTCTCATCTACAAGGCCGTCCAGAAGCTCGTGCTGAGCAGCCGGCACCCCGTGTTCATGGCCTGCCGGGCGGTGCCGCTGACCGTCGGCCTGGTGGGCTTCATACTCGGCCTGTCGATCTTCTACGACCTGTTCCGCATGCGCGGCGGCGGCATCTGGCTGGCCCTTCCAGCGGCGGCGGCGGCGGGCGCGGCGGCGGGATGGATCGCCCAGGTCATCCTCGGCCGGACCATGGCCCGGAAGCGCGTCCGGCTGAAGGACCGCTACATCGTCGTGGAGCGTTGGTTCGGGCGGATACAGATCGCCACGGCCTGCTACATGGCCTTCGCCCACGGCGCCAACGACGTGGCCAATGCCATCGGCCCTCTGGCGGCGGTGGTGCACTTCGCCGGCGGAGGGAAGATCGCCGGCAGCGCCCCGGTGCCCCTGTGGCTGTTGGCCCTCGGCGGCGTCGGCATCGTCGTCGGGCTGGGCACCTACGGCTACAAGGTCATCCGGGCCATCGGCGAGAAGATCACCGAGATCACGCCGACGCGCGGCTTCGCGGCACAGTTCTCCACCGCCTCCACCGTTCTGGCCTGCTCGCTGATGGGACTGCCCATCTCCACGACGTTCGTGCTGGTCGGGGCCGTCATGGGCGTCGGCCTGGCGCGCGGCTTCGGCGCCATCGACCTGAAAGTCATCCGCCGCATCTTCGCATCGTGGGTGGTGACGATCCCCGTCTCGGCCGGGCTGGCCGGGGTGTTCTACCACGTCCTGGCCGCAGTGCTGTGAAGCGGCTACTTGGCGTCCAGCCAGTTGGGGCCGACCCCCACGTCCACCTTCAGCGGCACGGCCAGATCGATCGCGCCGGTCATCTCCTCGACGACCATGGCCTTCTCGGCCTCGACGGCGTCGCGCGGGACCTCGAAGAGCAGCTCGTCGTGGATCTGCAGGAGCATGCGGCCGGGGCGGCCCTCGCGCCCCATCCGCGCGGCGATGTTCACCATGGCCTGCTTGATGAGGT
>Ga0172363_10003948_pt1 | contig 12010 bp, 9 predicted proteins | sample LakKivs2_kivu2a2_FD_114541 | JGI IMG/M metagenome (GOLD analysis project Ga0172363, IMG submission 114541) | Sediment microbial communities from Lake Kivu, Rwanda - Sediment s2_kivu2a2 | ecosystem: Environmental > Aquatic > Freshwater > Lake > Sediment | place: Rwanda: Western Province, Lake... | reverse complement strand
CATTGCAATAAGCCCTACAAACTCGCAAATTTTATTTCTTCTGCCAAAATAAGTGCCGATGTTGCTTGTGACGAGGTCTTTCATCCATGATTGCCATGCCGGGCCGGCGATTGCTCCTGACAAGACGAGCAGAGTGTATACTGCAATAAGCATGCCAGAACTCAGAGCAGAATTGAAATCAAAAATAAAATAAAATACTCCTGGAAGCAGAACTAAAAGCCAGGTAATTGCCTGGGAAAAAACTGAGAAAACCACGATAGTCTTTCTTGAATATCTTTCCATTAGCCTGTTAGTGAATAGTTGGGATAAATTTCCAATTAATGAGGGAACTGAATCTAAAAGGCCAATAACAACATTAGAGGCGCCCAAAGCAAGAGCATAGGGCGTTATATTCCTGAAACCAAATCCATCTGAAACAGAGTATGCGCTTCCTTCAATTATGCTTATTTTTTTTGATTTTTCTTTAAGCTCCGCCTCTTTTTCATTTGCTTTCATAAACAAGAATTTTGTGCAGCCTGTTTTTAAATTTAACTGATAAACTTTATAATCCCATTAGAATTAGAATAAATATGGAATTAAAAGCAGGCTTGGAGATACACCAGCAGTTAGATACTCATAAATTGTTTTGCGAATGCCCCTCAATATTAAGAAATGACGAACCTTTATTCAGGATAAGAAGAAAATTAAATCCTGTTGCAGGTGAAAGCGGAAAAATTGACATTGCAGCTGCTTATGAAAAAGAAAAAAACAAGATTTTTGTTTATGAAGTTTATGATACAAACTGCCTGGTTGAATTAGATGAAGAGCCACCCCATGAAATTAATCCAGAAGCATTGAAAATAGCATTGCAAATTGCATTATTGTTAAATTGCAGAATTTTTCCTGTATCGCAAGTTATGAGAAAAACAGTTATAGACGGCTCAGATACATCAGGGTTCCAGAGAACAGTATTAATTGCCCATGACGGGTGGATTGAAACATCAGAGGGAAAAGTCGGGATAGAGACAATTGCATTGGAAGAAGATGCTGCGAGGCCTGCCTCAAAACAGGAGATTGACAAGCCGGGATTTGAAGATTCAAAAATTTACAAGCTTGACAGGCTGGGGATTCCACTGGTTGAAATTACAACAAAGCCGGATTTAAAATCACCTGAACAAATTAGGGAAGCGGCATTGAAAATAGGAGAAATTTTAAGGGCGTGCAAAGTCAGGAGAGGCATCGGCACAATAAGGCAGGATTTGAATATTTCAATTCCGGGGAGCAAAAGAGTTGAAATCAAGGGATTTCAGGAGCAAAGAGTAATGGTTAAAATTATTGAAAATGAGATTAGAAGGCAGGAAGAATGCATAAGAGAAAAATCATGCAAAAGCGAAGTAAGGCGTGCAAAAGATGACGGAACAACAGAGTTTCTCCGCCCAATGCCTTCTGCAGAAAGAATGTATCCTGAAACAGACCTGGAACTATTGAAAATATCAAAGGAGAGGATTAATGAAGCAAAAAAATTTCTTCCAAAAATTGCCTCTGAACATAAAAAATATCTTCAGGAATTCGGGCTTAATGATGAGCTGATTTCACTTGTGCTTAAGCAGAACAAGATTGAAGATTTCAAATACCTGTCAAACATAACAAAAAATTATAATCTGATTGCAAAAGCGCTTACAATATATCCTAAACTGGATATTGAGATTATAGAATCAATACTCCAGTATATTGAGAACAACAAGATATCAGAAAATGATGTGAAATTAATCATGGGTAGAGTTGCTAGTGGTGAGTCTCTTGAAGAAGCAATGAAAAAAGAGAAAATAGATGTGAGAGAAGAAGTAAAAAAATTATTAGATGAAAAGCCAAATCTTTCTGCAAATGCTTATATGGGATTGATGATGGCGAAGTTTAAAGGCAGAATTTCAGGGAAAGAAGTTATGGATGAAATAAAAAAAGCTTCTGCCTGAAAAATCCGACATAACTCTGGTGTATCAAAAACAGTCCGGGTGGCGCCCCCATAGACTTTTTAGCACCATCAGCTGTCAGCATTAATAAATGGAATGCACTAAATTTAAAAACAGGGTATTCTTATCAGAATAATAAAATGAAATTTATTAAAATAGTTTTGATAATCATCTTAATAATAATCGCATTTCTCGCGGGATTGTTTTTAAACAGGCTTTTTATAACAGGAAAAACAATTGAATCTTTCGGAGAAGAAACCCAGACAAGAGCTGTGTGCAATTCTAATAATGAATGCATAGATGTTTTAATTTATCTAAGAAATCATGAAATTGAGAGAATAGAACCTGTTTCAAGGGTTGTTCGATTTCCTGAAAACTGGAATGATGGAAGATAAAAAGAAAATTATTTCGGTCCTGCATTATTGACAATATCTTCATGTCCATGTGCTGTTGTATATGCCCCAGAAAGAATATTATAGTAAGTCCCGCATGAGGATGTTCCAGAGCCATGATAGCCCCAATAAGCGCATGATGATGAAGCGCATTGGGGGATAATGACATTATTGGTTACATTATTTCCAGATGTGCAGTCATCCATATAAATTCCTGCATGAGCAGCAGATGTTTCAGAATAAGGGCTTATCAAAACATCATGAATATAATTGTGAGATATCTCTCTCCAGTAAGAATTTCCTCTTGAATATATTGCTCCGCCATCTGAAAGCTGCTCCATTACATTATGTATATTATTAAAAGATATTTTTCCTGTTGTGCTGTTCTTCCCTCCCCATGCCTCCATGGCAATTCCTGTGTATGGATTGTAAGCAACTTCATTATGCTCAAAACTCATGTTTTTTACAATAGGCATGCCGACTGAATAGCTTCCGTAAAAATCCCCCCCTGTTTTAAGTATTCTTGAATTTGAAATAATTATATTTTTCGGAGGATTTTTTACAGATGTCCGAGAATTAAAATCAGAGTAATCAGGAATTGCAATTCCATTTCCTGAAACATCCTCAATTTTTGAGTTAATTATCTGGATATTGTCTGTTCCGTTGCTTATTGCAATTCCCATTCCCCCAAAATGCCTGAAATTGCAATTGTAAAAATAAATATTTCTTGAATTTGTTATCTTTAGTGCTGAAGGCGGGTGATATGCATCGCCCCAGTAAGTTGTTGTGCTTTTTTCATAAAATCCCCCCTGCTCGCCGAGATATCCTGAATAAGATGGCCTTTCCCACGAAGAGTATTCAAAATCAATATCCTTAAAGACAATATTAGACGCATTATTTATTAAAAACAGTTTTTCAATTACAGGAATTGTGAATTCAAGTGAATTAATATTCTCCCCTGATTTTGGCTTATAATACAGTTCTCCTGAAGAGCTTAAAAACCATTCTCCCTCCTGGTCTAAAAAAGAAAGTTGGTTCTCAAAATGATAATATGAATTCGGGTTTGCGCGCGCATTAAAAACTTTGATAATTGAATTTTCAGGCTCTGATAAAACTAAAAGAGAATATTTAGAAGGGTCTGCATCAATTGGATTAACCTGGGAAATCCCTGATATTCTCAAAACATGCTGTGCAAATTTTCTCCTCAGATAAATTTCAGGAAGATTCGATAAATCAAAGCTGTCAATCAAAGCAGCATCACTTTCAGCGACAATTAATTTTCCTGTTAATTCCGGCTGACTGCCTGCCCCGTAATTTTTGTATATATATTTACCATCTGAGTCCCTTAATTTTTCATAATTCAAAAGAAGCTTTTCGTCAGTTCTTGCCCTTACTGCTCTTTCACCATTAACATACAACTGCCTGAAATTTCTGCTTCCGACATCTGCTTTATAAATATTTTTTGTGGGCTCATACATTTCCCAGATTAGAGTTAATTCTTCTCCCCCTGAAATTTTTGCAGATTCTCCCGGGTATGACTGGTAGGTTACTGAATAATTTTCAGTTCCTGAATCATCCTGATTAAAAACAACTGCCTGTTTAATTAAAAAAAGCCCCTTGAGATACACATTAATATTTTTATTTGCATTTATTTTTTTGATATCTGCAATAAGTTCCATTGCTTTTCCAATTGTTTTGACTGGACTTTCAATACTTCCGTCATTATAATCACTTCCGTCAGGGGAAACAAAGATTTTATAATCTCTATAATTATAGATTTTTTCGTTATCAACATAAACAAGATTTTTTGCCGGAAAACTGATGAATTCTGCTATTCCTTGACTGGCGTCTGAATAAACCGGCACAATTGAAACAAAATCAGGCTTTCCGAGCCCTTCAGAGAAAAAATCAAAGCAATACACTCTTGCTTCATTTATAGATGGTATTTCTGTTGTTCTTTCAGGAGGAGGAACCCTGAATTTATGAGAATTTCCTGAAACAATAAATATTATATCCATCGCAATCAAATCCTTGCTTTCTGCGCTTCTTTGCACCTGGACGCATGCAATTTGTTTTTCAGAATCCCACGCAGTGTAGCCCTTGTCTAATACAGACAGCTCTGGTTTAATTTCCCAATTTTCAAGTTTGATTTCAGGCAAAATAACAACCCAGATTAAGGCAACTGCAGAAACAATAATAATGATTAATAAAAAAACAACCAACACAGATGATATGCCTCTTTTCATAAAATAATAACTCAAACAAGACTTTTAAATTTTTTTAATATTTTATTTGTAATCTTTTTTGAACTTTCTGAAAAATTCATCAAACCTGTTCTGCTTGATGGCTTCTCTTGCTTTCATTAATAAATTCTGCAGAAAATAAAGATTATGGTAGCTTGCCAGCCTGAATCCAACACCTTCTTTTTGCAGAAGCTGAAAGCGAATATAGCTTCTTGAATAATTTTTGCATGCAAAACAATCACAATTTTCATCAATTGGCTTTTTGCTTGTCTCGTATTTTTTGTTTGATATTCTTAATTTTCCCTTTGATGTAAATAAAGTCCCCCTTCTTGCTGACATCGTCGGCATTCTTGAATCAAAAATATCAACCCCCCTTGATATGGCTTCAAGGATTTCAACTGGATTTCCAATTCCCATTAAATAAACAGGCTTTTCATCAGGAATAATTTTTTTGCATAACTCAACTATTTCCATCTCTTCTTTCCAGGTCTCTCCTAATCCAAGGCCGCCAATTGAATAGCCGTCAAAATCCAAAGAAACCAAATCATCTGCAGATTTCTCTCTTAATTCAGGATATATGCCTCCCTGGATTATGCCGAATAAAAGTTGTTTTTCTTTTTTAGATTTCCACAATTTATCATGCTCTTTTTTGCATCTTTCAGCCCATAATGAAGTTTTCCTGACAGCATTTTTAATTTCTTTTTTAGAATAATGATACATTGGCATCTCATCCAAAGACATTGCAACATCTGAATCCATATCTTTCTGAATCTGCATATTTTTTTCAGGAGTTATAAATACTTTTTCGCCTGAAAATGGATTTTTAAAACAACAGCCAGAATCATTGCTTGACAGATAAATAGATTTGGAATACATCTGGAATCCTCCGGAATCTGTAAAATTAATCCCATTAAAATTCATGAACTTCCCCAAACCGCCGAGCTTTCTGATAGTCTCTGTTCCCGGACGCAAACTTAATATTAATGCATTAGAAATGCATGCCCCTGCCTTCATTTCTTTTAAATCCAAACTGCTGATATGCTTGACAGATGCTTTTGTAGCAACAGGCATGAAAAAAGGTGTTTCGATATTTCCTTTTTTTGTCTGCAAAATTCCAGCTCTTGCTTTGGTCTTCTTATCCTTTGCCTTTATTCTAAACATGGATTCATAAAAACTTCCGCTCTTAAAAGCTTTCCCAAACTTTATAAATCTGCTAAACCAATTAAAAACATGGAAAAACCAGATGAAAGGACTCTGATTAAAGATGTTTTTAAAAAAAAATCCGGAGCAAAGGTCCTGGTAAAGGGGTGGCTCTATGATTCAAGGGATTTGAAAAAATTGAGATTTTTGATATTAAGGGACATTTCCGGAAGAATCCAAATCACAGGGATTTCAGGCGAAACTCCTGAAAAATCTTTTGAGTTGATGGATAAGATTACAAGAGAATCTGCAATTGAAGTTGAAGGCAGAGTGAAAGATTCAAAGCAGGCACCTGGCGGGAAAGAAATCCTCCCTGAAAAAATTTCAGTTTTAGCAATGGCAGAACAGCCTCTCCCAATTGATGTTTCTGATTTTTCAAAAACAGAACTGCCGAAAAGACTGGATTACAGGTTTCTTGATCTGCACAGAGAAAAAATACAGGCAATATTTAAGGTCCAGTCAACTTTATTATTGGCATACAGGGAATTTATGAAAAAAGAAGGGGCTGTTGAAGCATTATTCCCTGCAATAATTTCATCTTCAAGCGAGGGCGGAACAGAATTATTTCCTGCGCAGTATTTTGAAAAAAAAGCATATCTCTCGCAATCCTGCCAGTTATACAAGCAGATGCTTGCGTGCTCAATGGAAAAAGTTTTTGCAGTCTTCACTGTCTGGAGAGCTGAAAAGCATAACACTGTAAGGCATTTAAATGAGTCAAGGCAGTTTGATTATGAGCAGTGTTTTGCCGGCGATAAAACAGTAATGGATGTTCTTGCCCGCTGTGTCCAGTATATGATTAAGAGAGTTATTGAGGAAAATAAAGCAGAGCTTGATTTATTGCAGGTAAAATTAAAAATACCAAAAGTGAAATACATGACATTTGAGGAAACAGCAAAAATGCTGAAAGGAGTCCATGTCGGAAAAGATGATTTGTCAGGCGAGGCGGAGGAAGAGCTGGGGAAATTATTCCCAGACACAATTGTTTTTGTCCATGACTGGCCGTTGTCAGGCAAGCCATTTTATATTATGCCTGAAAATGAAGATGAAAACTCAAAGAATTCAAAAGGCTTTGATGCAATCTATAATGGAATGGAAATTTCATCAGGCGGGCAGAGGGTTCATATTCCCCCCTTATTGGAGAAAAGACTAAAAGCAAAAAAATTAAATCCAAAAGATTTTAAGTCATATATTGATTCATTCAGGTATGGGGCTCCTGAACATTCAGGATGGGGGATAGGGGTTGAAAGGCTGACAATGCTTATTCTCGGATTGAAAAACATCCGTGAAGCTGTTCTATTTCCAAGAGACAGGGACAGGCTGGCTCCTTAGTGTTACAAGAATATTTAAATACCTTTTGCTATTAAAGATTATATGAAAAAGAGACTGACCTTGATTCGTTTTAGCGTTATGTTTATCATTGCATTATTTTTATTTTCCACGCTTTCTGCAGGCTTTGCAAGCGCGAAAATTTCAGTAACAGAACCGAAATCAGCCTATAATCTCGGAGATGAGATGTCCCTGACAATAAAAACTCTCCTGAATTCTGTTTCAGGGTTTTTTAAGACAGAACTTATATGCAACAATAATTCATTGGTAATTGAAAAATTTGTTGCGAGCAGGCTTGCAGTCAATGAAGAGCAGACAACATCAATGAATTTAATTTTAATCCCGGACTATATTGAGCAGCTTTCAGGAAAATGCTATATTGTAGTTTCAGTAGGAGATGAAAAAACAACCACCAAAGAATTTGTTATAAGCAACAAAATAAATGTCAATGCCGAGTTAGACAAAAAAAATTACAAGCCGGGTGAAAAGGCAATTCTTAAAGTAAGGGCTGTAAAGGAAAATTCAATGCCATTAAATGGGTTTATTCAGGTGTCAGGGGAGATTGATTTGAACAAGGAAATAAAGAATGGAGATGCGCTGATTGAATTTTTAATTCCAGAAGCAAGCGAGGCAGGAAGCCATGCATTAAATTTATTTGCTTATGACAACAATCAGTTGAATACAGGATACTCTAATATTTCTTTTGAGGTGGATTCAGAGCCGTCGTCAATTGGAATAAGCCTGCTGAAGCTGGAGGCAAATCCGGGGGAGAATTTTGACATTGGAATTGACTTGTATGACCAGTCAGGGCTGAAGATTGGAGGGAAGCAGGTATCTGTCACTTTAATTTCGCCGGACAATAAGCAAAGAGAAATGACAGTTAATTCAGGGCGGATTTCTGCCGCAAAATTTGAAACAAATTCTCTTCCAGGAACATGGAAAATCTCTGCAAAATTCAGCGATATAACTGCTGAAAAGGAATTTCAGATGAATATGCTGCAAAAAGCGGATTTTTATTTTGAAGATTCTGTTTTGATTGTAAGGAATATAGGCAATACTGCTTATAACAAAACAATAAAAATTGAAATTGGAGATGAAACAAGGGAAATTCAGATTAATCTTAATATTGGAGAGGAAAAAAGATTTAACTTAAATGCTCCTGAAGGGGAATATAAAGTTTTAGCAGGAGATGATTCAGACAATGTAGAAAAAACTCTTTTTCTTACAGGAAGAGCTGTTTCAGTCAGCGAATCTTCTGGATTGAATGTTTTCTCATACCCCCTTCTTTGGATTTTTATTCTTCTTATCCTTTTTTTAACAGCACTAATACTCTTGTTTAAATTCAAGGGCAGGACAATAAAATTAAAGGAGAAAATAAAATCGCACCTGCCTCATTTTCACAAAGAAGAAGGTTTAATTGACATTTCAAGGCCGAAAACAGAGGCAGAATCCTCTCTTGTTCTGGAAGGGGAGAAAAGCAATTCTGCGGTTATCCTGCTTAAGGTTAAAAATTACAGGAATTTGAGCAAAAGCGCAGGAGAGGAGATTGAAAAAGCAATTGACTTATGCAGGGAGAAAAAAGCAGTTGTTGAATGGAAAGAAGAGTATGCAATTATCATATTCTCACCCCTCATAACAAAGACATTTAAGAATGAAGCTTTGGCATTGAAAACAGGATTTGCCTTGTTTAAAAAAATTAAGGATTACAATAAAAGGTTTAATGAAAAAATAGAATTTAATATAGGGATTCATTCGGGCGACTTAGTTGCCTCTCTCGACGGAAAAAAGCTGAAATATGCGGGAATTGGGAATACAATTTCCCTTGCGAAAAAAATGTCTGACTTAGGCAGTGAAAAAGTTTTTGTTTCAGACAATATCAGGAAAAAATTCCTGAAAGATTTGAAAGTGAAAAAAATGAATGCAGAAGGTGTCGCAATATACGAGGCAGAATCTCTGGCAGATAACCGCGAGAACAAGGAGAAACTTACAGAAATTCTAAAAAGAATGAAGCAGGAAGAGAGAAAGTAAATGAAACAAGAAGTGATTTTTTTTGATTTTGACGGGACTATTGCGGATACAAAATCTGTTTATTTTAATGCAATCAGGAATACCTTAAAATTTTCAGGATACAAGGATGATGAGATAGCCATGGCAATTGATATTGGCCTAAGTCTGAGAAAAACATTGAGAAAACTCGGGCTCGGGATTATTGAGTCTCTTTTTATTAAAAGGAAGATAACAAAAAGCATAAAACTCCATGTTAATGAAATAAAAAAATGCAAGGATATCTCATTCATTAAAGAAATGAAATTCAGGAAAATTCTTGTAACAAATTCTTCAAAAAGCTTCGCCCTCCCGGTATTGAAACATCTAAAATTAAAAAAATATTTTAAGGAGATTTATGGCGCAGAAGATTTTGATGACAAGGCTGTTTTTTTAAGAGATTACATAAAAAACCGCAGCCTGAATAAAAGTAACTGCTATTATGTCGGAGACAGGGTTGCTGATATTATTCTTGCAAGAAAAGCTGGAATAAAAAGCATAATTATTTCAGGAAAATGCGCATGGAATTCGAAAAAAGAAATATTAAAATCAAAGCCAGATTTTATTGTGAACAGCCTGGCAGATGTTAATGAGATTCTTGAACAGCATTAATAATATTATGTTCTAAATCAGGATTTTTTTTAATAAACTTTTCAAACAAATCTCTTATTTTTCTGTTTTTCTTTCTTTTTCTGCCCTTAATCCCCCTCAATCGCGCATAAAGCTCAATTTCATCGTCAGAAAGATAGTATAATGGAGCCTTTAATTTTCTGCAGTTTAAATCAGGAAAATTAAAATTCCCCTCTAAAATTTTTCCAAATATTTTTTCAGCAATTTCAGACAAGTTTAACAAAACAAAATCGTCCCCGCTGATAACTTTAAATTTCCTTTCTAAAACATTTTTTAAAACATTATAATTCAGACTTTTTTCCGTTTTTATCCTGATAACCTTGTCCTCCGGTAGCATATTGAATTTTCTGATTGTCCTGAATATTTTTCGTTCGAAATAATCAAGAAATTCATTTTTATTGAGTTTTTTCTGATTAGTAAACTCCCAGACAATTTTGCTCTTTTTGTTCTTCATCTGATTTTCTCAAACATTTCAGAAAGCTTTTCCCCGACGATTTTTTTCAAATCCAGTGGATGGAGCTTTTTAGAAAAAAAATCTTTTTCAAGGGAAAAATAAGAGCTGTATTCAATATCCCCTCCGAATTTTTTCTCTCTCTTAATTTTTAGTTTTTCAAATATAGGGAAAATAAGTATTTTAGCTATATCCAGCACGGGATTTTTCTCTGCCTCAGGGCAGTATGCTCTTGAAATTTTATTTTTTATTTCTTCTGAAGAATCTGCAACTGAAATCAGGCTTTCCTTGTCAGACGAAGACATTTTTCCCTTTTCCTCCCCCTTTAAGCTTGGAATCAATGGAGTATGAACAAAAACAGGCACATTAAAATTGATTTCATTTAATGACTCAACAGCAATCATATGTATCTTCCTTTGTTCCATGCCTGCGACAACAGCATCTACATTTAATGCTTTCATGTCAGCAACCTGCATTAAAGGGTAGATAATCTGCGTGATTTTTGCATGTTCAATATCCCTGGCGACACCCTGCATTGCTCTCAATCCACGGTTTATTGTTGATGCGCTCGCAAGCTGGAATACATCCCCAATATAATTTTTTTCTTTCTGAAAATCTGTCCCAATAATAATCTCCGGCTTTTTCAAACCGATTTTTTTAAAGGATTTTTTCCATTTATCTGCCTGTTCTTTTATGAATTTCCAATCCCCTTTTTTATTAAGCCATGCATGCCAGTCTGCAAGAAGAATTTTTACTTTAAATCCAGCATCTTCAAAATCTTTCAGTTTTAAAATTGTTACATAATGCCCTATATGCAAATCTCCTGAAGGCTCATACCCGCAGTACACAATAGGCTGTTTTTTCTTGAAGCATGAAACAAGTTTGGGTTCATTTATAATTTCCTCTGCATTCCTCTTTATCAGCCTCATTTTTTCTTCTTTATCCATTATTAGAAAAATATAAATCTCTATTTAAATTTATTGATGAGAAGCTTTTTTCATTCTTAAAAAATCATAGGCAGATTTTGCCGCAATCGCACCTTCTGCTGCCGCGGTCACAACTTGTTTCAATGGATTGTCTGTTGTATCTCCTGCTGCAAAAACTCCAGGTAAATTTGTTTCCGCATTTTTATTAGTTATAATGCTCCCCTTCCGGTTCATGCTCACTCTCAATTCTTTTGCAATTTTTCCTGCAGGCAAAGCCCCCACTTCTATGAAAACACCATCGACATTCAGATTTGTTTTTTTCCCTTTTTGATTTTCAATTATGATTCCTGAAACATGGCTTATACCATGGATTTTTTTAATTTCAGAGTTTAAAATCAGTTTTATATTTCCTGCTTCTTTCATTTGTTTGAGGTATACTGGTTCGCATCTTAATTCATTTCCTCTGTGAATTAAGTATACTTTTTCAGCAAGTTCACTTAAATAAAGCGCTGATTTTGCTGCTGAATCTGAACCGCCTATAACAGCAACTATCTTTTTTTTAAAGAAAATCCCATCGCATGTTGTGCAATAGCTTACCCCCTTCCCAAGAAATTTTTTTTCACCCTCAATATCGAGCTTTCTTCTGCTCAATCCAAGCGCAAGTATCAATGTTTTTCCATGAATTTCTTTTTCACCAACCAAAAGAACAAACCCGTTGCTGTCTTTTCTAACCCCTGTAACCTCTGCCTCAAGAAATCTTGCTCCGAATTTTTCTGAATGCATTTTAAAAATTTCCATTAACTTTTTTCCAGTGCCAAAAAATCCGGGCCAGTTCTCGATAGCTCCTGCT
>Ga0172363_10003946_pt1 | contig 12012 bp, 4 predicted proteins | sample LakKivs2_kivu2a2_FD_114541 | JGI IMG/M metagenome (GOLD analysis project Ga0172363, IMG submission 114541) | Sediment microbial communities from Lake Kivu, Rwanda - Sediment s2_kivu2a2 | ecosystem: Environmental > Aquatic > Freshwater > Lake > Sediment | place: Rwanda: Western Province, Lake... | reverse complement strand
CGTAGGCCAGTTCCTCGCGCGTGAGGCCGTAGAGGTGGGCGTAGAGCGCGTCCAGTTCGGCGCGCAGGTGGGCGCGGCGTTCCTCGTCCCAGCGGAAGGGGAAGGGGGAGACAAGGGGACAAGGGGACAAGGGGACGGGATTGTTTGGAAACCAGCGGTTCCACGTTTCGCCGCCCACCTCCGCCAGGATGTCTTGCGCGAAGGGGGCCAGATCCCAGGCGGTGTAGGTGAGTTCGACCACGCGCGGGACGATGAAGTCGAGCAGGTCGGGGGTGTAGCGGGTGGGAGGGAGTACGGGGAGTTGCTTGACGATGAAGAAGTTGAGCGATGTGCCGCCCATCTTTTGCCTTACAACGAAGTCAAACGGCAGTGAATCAAGATTGGCGACAAGAGAGGTTGCCAGTATGCTCCTTTTTTGACCCAGTAAGAGCAAAGGAGCCTTATTACTCATTGCAGACCAGGGTAATAGGGTGAAAACACCTGTTCGCTCATTGGTAGCGTTGGTGATGTCGCGGAAAGCCAATACCCATCCTGGATCAGGGTTCAGCCGAGCAACTACTTCCCCTTGCTCTACCCAATACCACGGGTGTATCACACAAGTTGGGGCGGCATATTGTTCCTGGGTGGGAGTAGGCAAATGGACATCGCTACGTCCATCAACGCCTTCGTAGGTGCCAAAGCGGTGGTCAAAATGCCAGAACATCTTGGCTTCGTACAGAGGCAGATAAACCTCCTCACCACGCACGAAGCGGTTGCCCTCCAGCGCAAAGCCCTGCGTCTCCAACTCCTCCCACGTGCGGAAGAGGTGGGAGTCGTTGGTCATGTGGAACATCGTGAAGAAGCGCACACCCCACGGGTTCTCTCCCGTTTTCTCATTCACCAGCACCGGCGCAGCGCGGTAGAGTTTGCGCGTCAACTCGGCGTCCCGGCGGGTGCGGAAGATGGGCACGGTGCGGGTGTTGGGGTTGATCAGCGCCAGGTCCTTCCGGCTCAATGTGAAGCGGCGCTCCGGGTCGGCCAGGTCGCCGGTCGTGTGCAGGAAAAAGGCGAACCCGGGTTCGGCCACGTCACCGCCGGTCAAGGTGAGCAAGGCGAACTTGTAACTGCGATGCGTGCCAGCGAACAGCCCTTCGCGGTTCTCGAAGTCGTAGAGGCTCGCCAGTTGCTCACCTTCCACCAGGTCAGCGAAGAAATCGCGGTAGGTGTAGTCGGTGGCGATGCCGGTGGGGACCACGATACCCGCCTGCCCTGCCGGGGCCAACAGGTGCCGCGCCAGTTCGGCAAACACGGCGTAGGTGTTGACGTCGCCACCGGATGCCAGTGGGTAGCGCCCGGAGACGCGCAGGAAGTGTGCCGTCGCCTCGCTCCCGCGCAGCGCAGCGGCGTAGGCCGCGTGCAGCGCGGGGTTCGTCTGCGGCAGCGCGCGGATCAGTTTGCTCCGCTCGGCAGCGGTGCGCGCCTCCGCGATGGCCTGCTCGCGCTCGGCGAAGAACTCTTTCTCCTGCAACTTGATGCGCTCCCACGGCGGGTTGCCGAGCACGACGTCGAAGCCGCCCACCCTCACCCCCGGCCCCTCTCCCTGGGAGGGAGAGGGGGGGAAGACGTCCGGGAACTCCAGGTGCCAGTGGAAGAAACGGTACTGTTCCGCCAGCGCCTGGATCTGCTCCAGTACCTCCGGCGGCAGCGCCTCGGGGCCTTCCTCGCGCAGCCGCTGGAACTCGCCGAAGGTGGGGAAGAAACCAGGTTTTTCGGTAAGCGCAGCGGCAAAACCTGGTTTCTGCTCTACCAACGGCCAGAAGAAGGCCGCCGTCCAGAAATCCGCCTCCAGTTTGCGACGCCAACGATCGGGGTCCATGACGTACTCGGCGTAGCGTTCCCGCGCTACTTTGGGCTGCTCCTCGGCCAGTTGGCTCAGCCGCCGCCAGCGCTTCAGGTCCGCGCGGGTCTCGATCACCGTCACTTGCCAGCCCAGCGGCAGTTGTCCCGCCTCCTCCTCCCGGTTGCGCCTGCGCACGGCGCTGACCGTCACCCGCTCGTTGCCCACGATCTGCGGGTCGAAAGCCTGGTGGGGGATGCCGGCGGCCATCAGCTCCGGCGTCGCCCCGATGAGGGAGTTGCCGCACCTGATGTGGTGGTCGAGGAAACTGAGGGGCTTGTCGGCGACGCTGGCGTTGATCCACAGGCTCACCTTGCACAGTTCGACCGCCATCGGGTTCACGTCCACCGCGTAGATGCAGTGGGCCAGCACGTCCCGTTTGGCGGCCTGCACCTCGGCCTCGGTGGGGTACTCGTCACCGGAGCGGAGGCGCGCCAGTTCTGCCCCCAGCGCGTTGTTGGCCTTGACCAGGAAGTGGCCGCTCCCCGCCGCCGGGTCGCACACCTTGAGCGAAAGAAGCGCCTTTTCACCGGCGGCGCGCTGTTTGGCGCTGAGGCCGGCATAGTCGGCCAGCAGGCCGGCCGTCGCCTCGCCGATGGCTGTCTCCTCGATGGCCGGCAGGCCCGCCGCCGCCAGCCGCTGGCGCGCCACGGGCAGGAGCGCGCTCTTGAGCAGTTCGTTGACCAGCGACGGGTGGGTGTAATAGGAGCCGGTCGTCTTGCGCTCCGACCCGCGCGGGTCGAGGAAGAAGGTATGGGCCGGGATCTGGCGGCCCGCAGCGGTCTCTGGCCCAGCCGTGACGCGCGGGGTGTAGTCGAGCAGGCTCTCGTAGATGGAGCCGAGTTCCTCGACGCCCAGGTCGGCGTAGGAGATGCGCTGGAGCACGCCCTCGCGCTCGATCAGGGTGAGGGCGCGGATGGCGTGGAGGAGGTTGCTGTTACAGATGGTGCGGCCTACCCTCACCCCCGGCCCCTCTTCCTTCGCTTTGCTCAGGGCAGGCTCCTGGGAGGGAGAGGGGAGGGCGTCGAGGAGGGGGGTCTGGTCTTCGGCGAAGAGCACGCCGTCGTAGCCAAAGATGCCCAGCGCCGGGACGCCTTCGCGCACCATGCGGAAGGTGACCTTGAGTCCTTCCCACAGGTCGGTGAAATCGTCCTCCAGGGGAACGTCGCCCTCGGCGCGGGCGCGCAGGGCGGCGATGGAGTAGGCTTGCGCGTACAGCGAGCTGCGCCCCGGCAGCATCCCACGCTGCTCGGCGAAGAGCAGGAACAGGATGCGGTAAACGACGTGAAGTATTTCGGCATAGTACTGTTGAAGCAGACTGGAAGGCGTGAAACGTGAAACGTGATGCGTGACGCTTTCCTCACGTTTCACGTTTTCACGTTTCACGTCTTCACGTTTCACGTGCTCATCTTTCCCCGCCAACAGGCGGATCAGATCACCATCCAGGAACCCATTCCCCAGCGTCTCGATGGCCTGGCGCACCTGCCCGCGCAGGTCCTCGCCCACCTTGATGCCGGTGGCGATGGAATCCTTGTAGAATTGCTCGAGCGGCATCCGGACTTCCGAAGTCTCCGAGACTTCGGAAGTCTGAGGCGCGACGAAGCGGCTGGCGTGGCACATGCGATACAGCGCGCGAAAGTCGCCATAGTTGCGCGTCTCGAAGATGGACTCCAGGTCGAACTGGACGTAGCCTTTGGTGAAGGTGTGATGGTAGTCGCGCAAGAGGCGCAGGAGGATGCCGTTGGTCAGGACGGCCCAGCGGTCGGTGGGGCTGGCGTTGAGGAAGGCCTGCAGCATGTCGTGGGGCGACTTGGCCTTGATGCCCCGTGCTGGGCCTGTCGAGGCAGCGCGGCCAACCGCCATGCGGCCGTCCAGATCCTGGGCCGGAGTTACGGTGTGAATGACCGGTGCATCCTGCATCTTGCTTCTTGCATCGTCCCCCCAGCCACGGTGAGAGAGGGGGTAGCGCAGCTTGCCCGCCTCGTCGAGGACGGTGTCGCCGCGCAGGTAGACCGGGCGGAAGTCGAGCAGTTCGAACAGGGGCAGGAGCCAGCGGGAGCGCACCTGAGAAATATCCAGCGTGGGCAGGTCGGTGCGGACGGCGTCCCAGCGCTCGAGGAGGAGTTCCCAGGCGGTGGCGATCGTCTCTTCCAGTGCGGCAGTGCCCTTGGGAGGTTCGGCCCAGGGCAGCGCGAAGGATTCGGGCTCGGTCCCGCGCTGGCGGGAGCCGGGCTGGCGGATGTTCTCGATGAAGGCGGCGGTGATCAGGCCGCCGGAGGTGGTGATGTGGGTTTGTGCGCTAGACACATCAGATCTCCACTGTCTCAGTCACTTGGCCCAGAACCCGGAGTGTGCTGTGCAGCCTCTGCCGGTGACAAAGGTACAAGCAATCTCGGGCACGTGTCATTGCTACGTATAGTAAGCGCTTTTGCTGAGCCTTGAATTCCGGCCACGAACCAGAGAATGCAGTCGAGTCACGGTTGAACAGGTCCTGCAAGTCACAGACAAATACGCATTTGAACTCTTGGCCTGTTATGCCACTAATCAGGCCGACCAGAACACGAGGCCCGTCTGCCCCATAGCGATGCTCCGAAGAAAGGACCGTACGTATACCCTGCGCCTGTAAATGGGAAACGAACCGCTGCTGCCCTTGTACTTCTCTTAGCGTAAGTACAGCAATGTCTGAAGGCCAACATCCTTCCTCAATAAGGTGTTTCACCTCTTCAGTGACATAGTTCAATTCCGCCTCGAGACTGCTGCAATGAACTAACTTGGGTGCAGTGCCAGGACGCATCTTGAGCTCATCAAGTTCAGGTTCGATCAATTCATCCCCATCTTTACTCAGTAGGGCCTGAAGGTCGTTGTCGGTACGGACCAACTCATGGGCTGCCCGAGCGATCGGATAAGTGCTTCTATACGGCTGCCTGAGAATGTGGGTACGTTGACCTCGAACGTTCAGCCCTTTCTGTTCCCACGAGAAGCGGGCGTATATATTCTGAATCATATCGGCTGCCAGGAACAGCATGCCATGCGGCTTTCTGAGCCAGTGTTTGACAACTTCGAACCACGTTGGAGGGAACATCTGTGCTTCGTCAACAAGGATCGCATCGTACTGTTCCCCAGGAATCAAGCCTGCCTCCATCGCGTCAAGCATCAGAAGAGGAACGTCAGCCCATACCATCTGCCGGAAACGTTGTAAGCGCTTCTCGTAAAGCTCAAAGGCCTGGAAAACAATGGGGCGCTGAGCCTCTCGCGACAGAGGAATTTCTCTCCCAGCGCGGTCCTCAGCGAGATAAGCAGCCCGATCCGCCCTCCTGGTGTATTTCATCCAATTGAACTCATCCCTAAGGAAACGTGGATCGAACTGATCGGCACCAGGGACTTCCTTACACACATGCTCGATCCAGCCCGGTTGATCCGTATCATCTACAGGCGGACGCCACAGACCTCTGGGTTCAAGTTGACTGTGACAGAGTCGGTCAAAGTTGAATATCTGGATTTTCCCGTAGTCTTTGAAAACATACTCAAGATCGGCTGCTAGTCCCCTATTGCGAGTCAACACCAAAATGTCCCATGTGGGATTCAGCTTGCTGAGTAATACAGCTCGCTTACAGAGGATCTGTGTCTTTCCACTGCCCGCTATGCCGCGCACCAACTTGATGCTTAATCGCCCTGCGATTCTCTCCCCCTCCTCTGTTAGCTCCAATCTCTCCACATCGGGTCTGATAGGCTTGGGTGAGCTCTCTGGAAGCAAAGTGCGCTGTTCGAGAGGGGGCTCTTTCTCGGGCTCGGTTCCTTCTTGGGTGTGAGGGAGAATGCCATCTTTTGCCTCGACCTCCTGTTCAGAGGAGAAGTGCCCGACATACCTACTGGCGCGATCATAAATGTCGCCCTCCGGAAATAACGCTCGACGCACCAGTTCTATTTCCTCTCCACTAAGACGGTAAACGCCGCCAGGGCGTGGCAGGGATTCCAGACGCGCCTCAAGTCTATGCTCGCTCAAGTCCTCCTTGCTTAACAGATACCCTTTCGCTTTGAGGCGCTGTTCAAGAAAAAGAACTTCGTAGCCTGCCTGCAGAGTCAGCACAACAGCATAGGTATGAGGAACTACAGGCAATGGGCCAAGAAAACTCCCTTCTGCTACTGCCTTATCGTAGGTCTCTCGGATCTCGTCGGCAATTGTGTCACAGTACTTTTTGGCTATGTTCACAGGATTGGGATCATGCTCTTCAGAGCCATCCGGACGCCTGACAACAATCCCGAAGGGATTGGCCGATACGATACGTTTCCGGTCTTTCACTTCCAGCACGATAATGCCCCACTTCGGGTGCAGTAGGACAAAATCTGGATGCTTGCGTTCTGCTTCCCCTTGGATGGGTAGTTCTGGCCAGACCTGATAGTCATCTGGAAGATATCGCTTCAGTGCACCGTAAACAAATCTCTCTCCGTTACTTGCATCAGGGTGAAGCGGTCCCATCATGAGGCCCATCGTCAAGATCCTCCAACTTCAGATGTTATGTAATGTGCGAACGATTGGCTATGCTAGGAGAACTGCGAGTGCTGGCTATGAAGGCCACAACAAGGTTAAGGTCAGCACATCGAAACTCCCCGGCGACAGGTTGTCAATCCCCTGCAGCCATGCGGCTGCCTGCATGCCTTCTCGTTGTTCCATCTGCTCGCGCATCCTGCGCCGCTCGGCCACCAATTCCTGTCGCCGTGTTTCCACCGTGCCGGCCAGAAGCGCCTCCAGCCCGTCAATCGCCAGCGCATCGGTCAGCGCCTCGCGCACTTCCCCCTCGGTGCGCGTGTCGGGGCTGGGCCGCGCTTTTAACAAGCGTGTGGCATAGGAACGACTGAAGTCGTCACTACAGGATGAGTAGACCGGCGCGGCCACCGGCAGCAGTTCCTCCACGATCGAGGCCGGCTCCGTGTTCACCACGTAGCGGACCAGTAGGTGGTATAGCGCCATCACCTCGTCCACGTCCGGCGTGACGGCGTAGGCCGTGCGCCCGTAGGGGCAACCGCAAGGGTTGCCCCTACGGCGGTTGCCCTCTACCCGGAAGGTGTCCTGTTTCACCTCCTCGATCAGTCGCCGCACCAGCGGGTGGCCCACGTCCAGGAGTGTCAGGTCGGGGTCGTCCAGCGCCCACTCAGGATCGAAAGTCGCCCGCGCGATCACTTCCCCCACCGAGGCAGTCTGCAGCGCCGGGTCCCGGATCAGGATGCGCCACGAGCCGTCCGGGTTCTCTGTCACGCTGCAGCCAAAGCGGTTCAGCCCGCTGAACACGAAGGCACGGATCTCGTCCGGCGAGCCCACCGTCGCTGCTGTCTCCTCCAGCCGCCGCTCAATCTCCGGCAGGCTGATGTGCGTCTGGCCGTAGAAGGATTCCTCTTTGATGCGTTCCAGAGTTTCGTGGGCGAAGGGGTTCTGACCCTCACCCCCTGAGTTCCCACGAGTTCCCACGGGTTCCCCTCCAGTTCCCGCGAGTTCCCCATCGAGGAAAGAAAGTTGCTTGGGCCCCAACCTCACCTCGTGCTGCGCCAGCAGGTCGAGGATCGTCGTCTCGTCGCCAAAGTAGGGCGGGGAGAAGCCGTAATCGCGCCGGATCTGCGCCGCTTTCTCCACCAGCACCTTCAGGATCGTCGCGTCCAGCGTCTCGTCCATCACCATCGTGCGCACGGTCACGACCGGCTTGCGTTGCCCGAAGCGGTCCACCCGCCCGCTGCGCTGCTCCAGCCGGTTGGGGTTCCAGGGCAGCTCGTAGTGGACCACCTGCGCGGCGGCGTGTTGCAGGTTGATGCCCTCGGAGATGGCGTCGGTGGCGACGAGGATGCCCGCTTTGGCCCGCTCGAACGCCAGAAAGACCTCCCGTCGCTGCCGCTCGTTCAGCCCGCCGTGAATGGTCAACACGGTGGCGTGAGCGTACCGTTTGTCGCCCTGGATCTGTTCCGCCAGGTAGTTCATCGTGTCCACGTAACGGGTAAAGAGCACCACCTTGGGGTCAGCCACCAGCATCTGGCGCAGCACGGTGTCCAGCAACTTTTGCAGTTTGCTGTCGCGGCGGGGTGTGACCTTATGGGCCTTCTCCAGCACCTCCTCCAGGAGTGCAAGTTCGGCCTGGATCTCTTCCGGCGAGCCGTAGACCAGCCGCTCCGTCCGCTGGCCGGCCTCCTCGTCGGTCAGCCGCTCGCCGGGGTCCTCGTCCAGCACGTTGGCGCGGGCGACCTCGGGGGGGATGGATGTGTCCTCAGAAACCAGGTTTTCAGGAAAAAACCTGGTTTCTTGTCTCATGGTTTCTCGCCTCAGCCGCTCCCGCCGGTTGCCGAGCGACCTGCGCAGCGCTTCCGGCGAACTGAGCGCACGCTTGTGCAGGTGCAGCACCGTCCAGTGCGCCAGTGTGCGCGCTTGCACGCTGCCGACGGAGGCCTGCTGCAACACCCGCCTGCCGTAGGCTTCCACGGCGCGGATGGCGTCCATCTCGTAGGCCGTCGGCGGCACGATCACCTCGTCCTGGTCGCGCTCGGGGAAGGGACTGCGGCTGGGATCGTCCTGGAACCACGTCTCCACGTCCCCCCGCCGCCGCTGGCAAACGTATCGTTCGGCCCGCGATCGGATGATGCGCGGAGTGTGAAGCGGGCCTTCGACGGCTCCTACGTCCAGCATGCGGAGGAGACTGGCGAAGGAGTCGCTGTAGCCGTTGTGCGGCGTGGCGGTCAGGAGCAGCAGGTGATGGACCTGATTGCTGGCGGCCAGCGCCCCGGCCAGTTCCCAACGCTCCATCTGCACCCGCTGGTCGGGCCCGCTCTGGTGCGGCTTGGCCACCTGGTGGGCTTCGTCTACGACGACGACGTCCCAGCGCTGATCCAGGATCTGGTTCTTGATGCCGGGCTGCTTGGCATAGTCCACCGACGCGATCAGGAGGCGGTAGTGCTCCCACGGGTTGGCGCCGGCCGGCAGTTCCCGCTCCATCTCCCGGCGGTGGCGGGTCGAGATGATGCGAGCGGGGAGGTGGAAAAAGTAGTCCAGCGCCTCCCGCCACTGTTCGCGCAGGCTGGCGGGCACGACCACCAGCACGCGGGCCGCCATCTGGCGGGCCAGCAGTTCGGTGAGGATGAGGCCGGCCTCGATCGTCTTGCCCAGCCCCACGTCGTCGGCAAGCAGCATGCGCACGCGCGGCTGTTCCAGCGCCATCACCACCGGCACGAGTTGGTAGTCCTTGGGGACGACGCGGCTGCGCTGGAGGCTGACCAGCGGGGCCGTGCCGTGGAGCAGGCTCAGGCGATAGGCACGCAGGAGGAGGTCCTGGGCCTGGATGTGGCCCACGACGTCAGGGGAGGGGGGCTCGAGGCGGCCCGGCCGGACGTCCTCGAACGGCGCGTAGAAGCGGGCCTGTCCTGCCTCGCCGCCGTCAATCGGCGTGGCGACGAGGACGTCGCCCTCATGCGCGTCCACGCGCCAGAGGCGGGATCGGTTGCGGATGACGCTCCCGGGCGCAAATACTTCCATCGCACCCCCTGTGGCCGCGTTCGACGAGAGCACTATGTACCGGCCAGGTCAAGTAGTTGTAACAGAGTATACCGCAACCCGGGACAAAAGGCAAGTGCTTGTGCACACCTGTTAAATGAGCATGATCGTCGCCTGGTTTGTCTCAAGCACGTCCGCCTGAATCCTGCCGCCGGACAGCTCTTGTAGCGCGGCCTGAAACGCGGGGAAACGCTCGACGGCGAGGCGAGCGGTCATCGTCACTTCGGCGGCAAAGTCCTCGTCCAGGATTTCGCCGTGATGCGCTGCAATCAACAGGCGCACGCGTTCGAACGCGCTGTACGGCATCACGATGACCGCCGTGTGGGTGGGCACTTTGACCGCCCGCGGCAACACAGACAAGACCTCGCGCACGGCGTCGCCGTAGGCCCGCACCAACCCGCCCGTTCCCAACTTGGTGCCGCCAAAGTAGCGCGTCACGAGGACCGCCACATCGCCCAGCCCGCTCCCGCGCAGGACGGCCAGCGCAGGCCGCCCGGCCGTGCCGGCCGGTTCGCCGTCGTCGCTGCAGTGGGCGATGACGGTTGCGCCGTGGCCGATGAGATAGGCGGGGACGTTGTGCGATGCGTCGGCAAACTCGCTCTTGATGCGAGCGATGAAGGCTCTCGCTTCGTCCACGGTGAACGCGGGCGCGGCCGTAGCGATAAAGCGCGAGTTCACGACGCGGATTTCGATGCGCGCCTCCCGCGCGGGGATCGGATGTCGTTCCATGTTCTGAGGTTCACTTCCCAATCCGAAATACCACCTTGATGGCCCCACTCCGTTTGTCGGTGGCGGTGGCCACGGCCCGCTTGTATTCCTGGAGGGGAAAACGGTGGGTGATGAGACCCTCCGTGGGCAACGCTCCGTCCCGCATCCACCCGCTCACCAGCTCGAAGCCGTGCACGGGCTGGCCACACCATTCCTCGCTCCCGTGGCCAAGGCTTCCGATCAAGTTGACCTCTTGATGCCAGACCGGGCTCAGGTCTACCTTCATCAACAGGGGCGATATCCCCACCACGACGACCGTTCCACCCGCCCGTGCCCAACGCAGGCTGTCTTTGACCGTCTGAGCTGTGCCTACTATGTCGTAGATGGCGTCGTACCCGCCGAGCATCATCTCGTTGCCCAGAGCACCGGTGTAAAGCTTCCCGCCTGTCAGGCGAGCGACCTCTGTGTAGCCATCTCGGCCTGAGATCACCTCGTCGGCTCCCAGCCGGCGCGCCGAGGCTACCTGGTGGGGATAGCGAGCCATGGCCGTGATGTGGGCGTCGGGCGCTGCGATCCGCGCGATGCGCACGGCCAGCAGGCCGATGATCCCACATCCGATGACGAGGACGTGCTCACCCGGCCCCGGCCTCCGTCGCAGCACGGCCCGCAACGCGACGCTGGATGGTTCGACGAGGACGGCCTGGTCGTCGGTCAGGTCATCCGGCACCTTGAAGACTTCGCTCTCGTGGGCCGTGTAGAGGTCGCCCCAGCCTCCACCTGTGCCGGCCGGTCCGCCGGCCGATTGGTTCTCGCAGATCGAGTAATTCCCTGCGCTACAATGACGGCAAGGGGGCGAGATCTCTTGACTGAGACAGGTCGGGCCGATGGAGCGGGTGTCCATGATCACCCGATCGCCGACCTGAAAGCCGGTCACGTCTGGCCCCACCTCGACTACGTCAGAGACGACTTCGTGGCCCAGGTAGGAGTGCGAGATGCTGGGCAAGGCAGCCATCGAGACGCGCGGATCGGCCTTTACCAGAAGCAGCGTCAGATCCGTAGCACAGATGCCACATTGCCGGTTGCGCACCTTGATCCAGCGCGGCCCTGGCAGTCGTGGCTCTGGCAGCGTCGCAAACCGGGAAGGGGACACGGGGCTCCAGATGATTCCCGGCCACGCGTGCCGCAACGCTTTGGTGATCAACACTTTGGGGATGTTCAGCTCAAAGTATATCGTCTGCATTTGACCTCCATGGAGTATCCACGTACACCGGGCGGATGGCTATGACTGAGATACTGTTTCAGGCTCACCGCCAGCAACCCAATTATACTCCAGCGATGTGTCCATGCAAAAGCGCTCAGGCCTGTCCAAAAGCCAGTTGGCTGCGCCTGGGGTGTGTTGCAATCCTGGATTTTGTGTGGTAGCATACCGGTGACTCACCCTCCCGCAGGTTTGCAAATAACTACCTGTGGGAGGATAGGCTGAACGGGGGGTTCCTATGGAGTATACGCGACACATCTCTCCGGCCGCCAGGGCTGAGCTTGCTGTGGCGACGAAGGACCTGGTGCAGTCGGCGTTACGTGCCCTCATCCTGCTCACGGGTGGGATTTACCTGCTGTGGTATCCCGTGGCGGCAACCGGTGGGGCCGTGAAACTGGGGCCAGCTTTCTTGCTCATCGCTGCGCTCGTGGCGCTGACCAGCGGCCTCTCGCTCTGGCTGCTCTCCAGGCGCCTCCTGGCGGCCCAGGCCACCTGGCAGATGGGGCTCGTGGCGGCGATCACGTTGGCCATATATGCCTCTCGGCGACCAGAGGTCATTTTTTTGTACGCGTTTCTGCCACTTCTGGCCGTCGTCACCATAGACTGGCGGGCCGGGCTGCTGGCGGAGGCCGTGGTGATCGGACT
>Ga0172363_10003941_pt1 | contig 12020 bp, 11 predicted proteins | sample LakKivs2_kivu2a2_FD_114541 | JGI IMG/M metagenome (GOLD analysis project Ga0172363, IMG submission 114541) | Sediment microbial communities from Lake Kivu, Rwanda - Sediment s2_kivu2a2 | ecosystem: Environmental > Aquatic > Freshwater > Lake > Sediment | place: Rwanda: Western Province, Lake... | reverse complement strand
GACCACGTCTTGAAGACACGCCAAGTCAAGAAGTACCTGAAGGCTCCGCCCATCAACGTCATCGACCTCGACACTGGCGAGCTCCTCCCAGAGGTCTACGACATAATAGACCTCATCGCCGACGCAGAAGACGTAATCCTCAACACTTGCCACATCTCCTACAAGGAGTGTGAAGCCCTCGTCCCCGCCGCTAGAAAGGGAGGAGTGACCAAGATAATGGTCGACCACGCCCACAGATTGACCCTAGACGAACAGAGGAGGCTTGCGGATATGGGCGCCTACCTCGAATACGACATCCCCAAGGACGAGTCGCAACACCCGAAGATCGCCGAATACATGAAGGCCATCGGCCCCGAGCGATGCGTACTCGTCTCGGGAATGGGCGCCGCAACCCACGCACACCCCATAGATGAGATGAGACACATGATGATGTCCCTACGCCTCGCAGGCCTCTCGGAGAAGGAGGTGAACCTCATGACTAAGGAGACTCCTGCGAAACTCTTAGAGCTGGACGAGCCCTCGAAGCCGTGGCGAGGATACATCTGAACCTCGCCAACCAAAATCTTACAATAATTTGTACATACCATTGAAATTAGGGACCTTTGGTGTTAGAAGATGTTTCTATAAATAGGGTCTCTTCTTGGCTGAGTAACGATGCGTCAAGGACAAATCATCCACAGGAGTACAGAATTCGTTGGATCTATTTTTTGAAAGCGATTCTTCACAAAATAATGATTCGATAACATCACTTAGAACGGGAAAACGTTTATTTTACAGGGAATGAGTCATTAATATTGGTGATATATATTGACAGAGGAAGCGAGGACAGAAGTAATGGAAGCGACTAGGACATCCATCGAAGAGTTAAAGGAGCGGGTGGACAAGCTGGGCGAGGTCGTCGAAAACTGTAAATGCCAAGTCGAGGATTTCACAAAGGAGAAGCCTCTAGTCGCTCTGGGAGTGGCCTTTCTAGTTGGCATAGCCACCGGCGCCATCGTCGCAGCAGCGGTCTCCTCGAGGAAGTGACTCGACTAGGTCTGTCCCCGTAATGTCTCAGAAACAATCGCTCCTCCAGAGGATTTTTTCCTCAATAACAATGGCGATCACAGCCAGCATGAGAAATCAGCTGAGGGAGTACCAAAGGAGAGCCATCAGAGTCCTAGCAATCGTTTCTGTTGGCTTAGCCTTCTTAGCAATAGGTTTTGCCTACCTCGCCTTTAGTCTCGCTAAGTTCTTGGAAGCCTCCTTCGGCCTCTTCGCTCTTGGTCTGACAGGCCTTGTCTTCATTCTTCTCGGGGTCATCGTCATGCTGATGGCGAGGCCGAGGAGCTGAAGAGTCTTCTGTTAACCTAGGTTGAAGAGTTCCCTTGCATTCTCTCTCAGAATCCTGGAAGCCAAGTAGGGGATTTGTTTCAACTCGATGTCGCCGTGCTCGACCTTCTCCTGCAAAGTTGCCGCAATGTTCCTCCTAGCCATGACTATGTGGCCATAGACTCCTTCCACGAATCGGTAGTCGCCCCCGAAGGCGAGGATCTTGTTCGAAGGAACCGTGTCCAACCATTCGGAGAGGATGATTCTGGCCGCGGTGGGGGAGATTATGTGGACCCAGCAGAGGTCAAGGTAGACGTTGGGGAAGTTCTTGGCTAGGGTGGCGACTTCCCTGAAGTAGGGGTAGCCAGCGTGGAAGATATCGAATTTGACCTCGCGGTACTCCCTGAAGAGATTCGTGAGCAAGGTGGGGTTGGAGTTGCCTATGATGTTCTCGTTACCCTCCTGCAGACCTGTGTGTATCTGCACAGGGAGCCCATATCTCGCGGCTAGTTGTATGATTCTGTGGACGACATAGTCTTGGAGCGGCTTAGCATCATCGAAACCTATCCCTTGAGGGATGCGTGTGGCAATAGCTCTCCCCGCGTAGGGCAGGAGTTCCATCGTAGCGAAGGTTTTGGTCCTATAGATCCTGTTGAAGACGACTTCGGCATCGGCGTGGGTCGTCTTCTCGAAGTCGAGGGTTCGTGCGTAGGCGAGGCCTATCTTAACGCCCACGATCTGCTTAGCGAGGCTCGCGAATTCGGTCTCTAGGGCTTCTAAGAGGTTGTCTAGAGAGTGGATCGGTGTCCCAGTCCTTTTGGAAAGGGTGGACAGATCGTTTCTGCTAAAGGGAATGGCGTAGTCGTCGAAGCGCATGACTGGAACTTGGCCTTCGTCCACATCCGTGGTGTACACGTCGTTGATGGATACGTCGATGCCTCCCTTAGTTTTGAGGACCCATCGATGAAAACCCGGCTTCCGATGCTTATCCATAGTCTCCTTCAAGGTTTTCCAAGTGCTGGGGCCAAAGTCTTCGATGCCGTAGAGGTCTTTCACCGCTATTTTGATGGCTTGGGCGTAGCCCGTGTTCTCAACCCTTTCCCAGTAGGGGAGGAAGCTCTGCCACCTCTTCTCTAATGGCGTCTTGGTGATGCGGATTGTGTTCAGTTCCTCTAGCGTCATGCCTGAGGAAACTAAATCTGATGATAGGTAGTGAGCGAGGAAAATGTATAGGGGATCGACCTCCATCTGGAGTCTGTCGGACTCCTTCATCAGATGCTCGTGGGTATCGACCACCTCGACAGTGTCCACCACCTTCCTGATGTCCATGCTTTTGCTCATGAATGAATCATCCTCATCTAGTTTCTTGCACCAATGTGTCTATGGCTCCTTTAAGGTACTGGTATACCTACGTCTCGAAGGTACTTTGCCACAGTCCCCCTATTACTCAGGAACTCGTCAGTGGGACGCTGATTGACGAAGTCGTAGCACTTCTCCTCAGAGGCGAGGAACGCTCGCGGATCGTGATAGAGCAGCTGCCGACGATCCCTGTTGAATATGCGCGTCTTCCCCGCGAGCTTCTCCCTCCTGATCCTTAGAGTTAGCTTGTATAGGTCTGGAAGCTTCAAACCGGCCTCGGCTGTTGCATCGGAGATGTCGGCCGCCCATGCCACGGTCGTAGGCGGCGGGGTCTCTCCGAGGTGGATGTTGTGTCCCAGCACCGTGCTACTCATGCAGGCGATGGTTGTCTCGATTAGATGCTCCTCCGAGCAGAGGTCTTCTCCCCCGTTCTGGGGCCATCCACCGCCATAGGTTATGATGTTGGTATGACGTCTAATCGTCAATTGAACCACGAGGCTTTTCAGGACCGCTTCTCCCTCATTTGGAGACACTTCAGCCCGTCTCCCATCCACAGACCGCGCATCCATCTCTGTACTGACTCCCCACCGTACTGGATTTGGTCCCGATAGACAATCCACGCCGCCAAGTTACGGGCCACCGACTCGATCATAGCCCCATAAACATCACCGCAGAATCCTCCGACCTGACCGCCGGCTCCGCCGTTCACGCGGTAACTCCCATAGTTCTCATGGACGATTGCTGCGGCTATGAGGTCGCTCTCCACCTTGAGGTCCGGGAGGACCGATAGGAGAGTCCCGTCACTCCTCCTCAGGGCCCGCTCAGGGTCTATGGGCGCTATGAGGGCGGCGGCGCTCGTCAGGATGGGGTAGTAGCAGATGGCTAACCCAGGCTTCCCAGCGAGTCTGACTCCTTCCCTTACACGTTCAATGGCTCTACGTGCCGCGTAGACTATCTTAGGGGTCCCGTGGACCTCCCTGCCGTCGATCTTGATGAAGTTGAATGCTTCGAGGCTGCCTACCCTTGGTATCCGTGTCAACTCCCTCACTATGAGGGGTAGTGGAAGGAGGTCCTCGGACCATGCGCTGTGGCCCCCTGTGTTTATGTGTGTGGGCTGTTTGTCACCTATGGCTCGCTTGCGGATGATGTGGGCGTCTCTCCCCTCGCCTAGGATCAGTTGGCTGGGCGTCTGCCGCGCTGCCTCCCTCACCTCCTCCTCAGTGAACTTGATTACTCGGTTGGTCGAGATGCAGTAGACCCCCATCTCTGAGAGGAAGTCGACGGCCGCGTCGAAGAGGGAGTCCAGATAAGCTTCATCGACCTCGTAGAATTTAGTTGGGAGCGGCCGCTGGAGGTTATGGCGCTTCGTGAGTTCCTGCATCTTCTTGAAGATTCCCATGCACCACTCCATGTCTTCCATCCTTGGGCCACTGTAGGCTCGTTCAGCAACATCGAGGAGACTAATCATTCATGAATCACCCTTGGCGCTTGTTAGATAATTAAGACTAAAAGGCCTATTCATGTTACCCAGATTCCCTCTTGAAAAGGTCCTCTCTGCCCCGAGCACCCTCCAAGTTGTGGGTGTGAACCATAGACCCCTTCACTATATCCACACTCGCCTTGCCGATGGCTTCACCATATTTCATGACGGCCTCGCCTCTTCGTATGTTTGTGAGGGCTATCTTGAAGCCGAAGGGCACAGCTTCCCGTGCGTCGAGCATGTGAGCTTCCTTGCCGAATCGGGCTTCGACCCTGTCATTCGGGGATATGTCTTCTAGGGCGGTTGCTACATTGTCCTTTGGCGATATGATTAGAGCTCGTTTCAAGTAGTCATCTCCCTGTCGATGTTTCCGCTATTCTTGTATAATAGATTGGAGGAGAGAAGTCGTCCAAGCCATAAATAGGCATACGCGTCTTATGGGAACCACCGGTGAAGTTCATGAAGGGAACATACCTCATCACAGGTGGCACAGGACTAATCGGAGGATACGCCGCGAAAGCCCTTGTGGAAAGGGGGGACGATGTCGTGGTCATGGATGTCAAACCTCCAACTCCTCCTAGAATGGCTTGGGTCATGAAGCCAATCTGGGACAAGGTAACGTTTGTGGAGGGCAGTGTGAGCGATGATTTTCCAATCCTTCTTAAGGCATGTAAAGACTACAAGGTGGAGAGGGTCTTCCACGCTGCAGCCCTCTTCCGGACGGACTACGAACTCTCTCATCCCTACTACTCCTTCCACGTGACCCTGCAGGGGATGCTCAATGTCTGCGAGGCCGCTAGAATCCTCGGCCTCAAGAGGGTCGTCTTCGCGGGAACAGTCGGGGAATACATCCACGGAACCGTGAACTACAGCGCCAAACCCTTGGTCGAATCTGAGCCCATGTTCGATCCAGCTATGGGCACCCAACCCTACAGCGCCTCGAAGATGGCCGCGACCATAATCGGCATGTCCTATTGGCAAACCCAAGGGGTGGACTGGTTGGACACGCGTTTCAGCCGGGTCTGGGGCTTCGGCTCAAAGAGGGAGACTATGCAAACCGAGGGGCTCATAATCGAGAACGCCGTTGACGGGGCTGCGACGAAGCTGGAGGGAGGGGACGAGAAGAGGGGGCAGACCTATACCAAGGACCTTGCGAGGGGTGTACTCCTAGCCTTAGACGCCGACGGGAGTAAACTAAAGCATAGAGTATTCAACCTAGGTGGAGACATTATGGCTAGCGACAGAGATGTAGCCGCCATAGTCAAGGAATTTGTCCCCGAGGCGAAGATAGAGATCGGTGAAGGTGGAGTCTCTAGGAGGCCTTTCAGCACCGAGTTGGCGAGGAAGGAACTGGGCTGGAAGCCTGCATACACGCTTAGGGAGGCTGTAAAGGACTACATCGATGTTTACAGGGAGTATAAGCTGAGTAAGCTCGAATAGTTGAAGCTCCAAGTTTGTGGTATCCGGGCCTGTCGTCCCTGGTAGGGCGGGGTTGTGGGCGTTATGGCAGTTGGTTCCATAAAGATTAAATAATACAACTGTAGAACTGTTAGACAACAATATCTGATGTGACGAATATGGCATCACGCAAAGTATTAGGTCTCGGAATTCCACTCCTCGTCTGCACCATCCTTCTGGGCAGCAGCATCGGCATCGCAGCGGCTTACTCAATCAACTCCCTTCCACCAATCAAGCTAAGCATCTTCGAGCAGACCTACGGGGAATCAGAGTTCACAATAGCCTTCACCAAGACCCAACTCAAAAAGAACAGCGTCACCATAAAGGTCCAAGTAACCAACAACGGTGACTCGACACATAGCGCCAACATCACAGTCTCCTGCCACGACGCTGACGACAACCTCCTACAGGATGTCGCCCAACTAACAGGCAACGTAGGCGCAGGCCAGCACGTAGATCTAACCTACAACTTCGACTCCGTATCCAGAGAAGACTTCAGCTACTGCGAAGCCACCGTCGAAGACCTCACCTAGGACAAGCACTAGGAGGCAGCACATATTGCTGCCTCCAGCCACCACTACTTTTGAAGTATATCCTAGTCTGGAATGCTCTTTTGTTGCATCGAGTTACTCGGGGAGTCGTTCAGACTTGAAGATGACCGGCCTCAACCCATCCGTGCAGCAGGAATAGATAACGTCCTTCGGCATCCCGGGGAAGTTGCAGCCGAACCTCAGCATCGTCAAGTCTCGCTGGATATCCGCGAAGGCCCATGAGCAGAAGCCTTCAGGGAAGCCTCCGTCTTGGGAGATGAAGGTCTGCCCAACCTTGAGGCGTGGACAGGTTGTAGGCCAATTCGCGGGCAGGACGGGCATGTCTTTTCCGTATATCTCCTTGGTGTCGAAGGTTCGGAAGACGGTTATTCGAATCCTTACCAATTAAATCACCACTCTAACCATTTGATCTGAGCAGATATTTATCGTCTTTCCGTCTTTACCTTAGGTTTAAATGGTTCTAAACTGAATTATCCGGCAACTAGACATATGAGGAATGAGGATTGAGCGTAAGCAGTATCCAATCCGTTGAGGCCATACAGCAGAAGGCCTTCGAGATCATGAGTGCCACGGACAAAGCAAGGGCCGAGAACTACTGCGATATCGTCTCCGGCGCTGAGACGGGGGCCAGCTTTAGGCACAGTCGAGAAGCCCTGGACGCCCTGAGCCTTCGAACGAGACTCCTCCACGGCATCAATGTCGTCGACACCTCGACGACCATCCTCGGAACCAACATCAAGACCCCCATTCTAACGGCGCCAATCGCTGGAACAGCGATTGAGTCGTATGGCGACGTGGTGAAGGCTTGCACTAAACTCGGAACCATCTGCGTCATAGGCTATCCTCAGCCCAGAGAGAGGATACGCGCCTTAGCCAGCATCGAAGGTAGAAGGATGGCGTGGGTCGTCAAACCCCTGAAGGACATGGAGGAGCTTAGAAGTTGCTACGACGTGGCTAGGGATGCAGGATGCCTCGCCGTCGGCATGGACTTGGACTCTGCGGCTGGCCTTCAGTCAGGTTTTGAACCAGGCCCCATGTCGAAGCTGGCTAAAGCCTATTGGAGTTTCAAGACCGTTGATGAGTTGAAGGCTATACGGGCTCTGACTCCGTTGCCCTTCATCGTGAAGGGGATAATGTGTGTCGAGGACGCTGAGAAATGCGTGGAGGCTAAGGCCGACGCCATAGTGGTATCTAACCATGCTGGCTATGCCTTGGACTACACTCAGGCACCCATAGAGGTTCTGCCAGAGATAGTCGACGCTGTAGGCAAGAAGGTTGATGTGCTGGTGGATGGGGGAATACGTCATGGGACGGACATCCTGAAGGCCTTGGCCTTGGGTGCGAAGGCGGTCCTCATCGGTAGGCCGACGATATGGGGAATGACCGTTGGTGGTGAAGAGGGAGTTGCCAGAGTCATCGAGTTGATGACGGAGGAGCTCGTCCGAGCGATGAGGCTCACAGGAGTCGCAGACATCAAAGACGTTCCAACTAGTATCCTCGTCTAGAAGCTACCTGAAACGCGCTACGACCTCTGAGAGCATCTCTAGGCTCTCGAATCCGAGGGGTAGAACCTGTTGAAAGACGAAGTAGCTGACACCCGCCTTACGGTACTCCTCCACCCTTGACTCAACATCCCTAGATGTACCGAAGACGAAGCACTCATCCACAGCCTCCCGGGGAACATCCTCTGGCTTCAACCACGGCTCGTCGTAGCCAAGCGCAGGGCAAAGGCGTCTGGCGTGTCTGACGAGGAAGCTGCGAGCGCTCGGCTCTATTAGTCTCCTAGCATCCTCACGGTTCTCGGCGATGGCGAAGGGCATGCACCCATAGACAGCTTCAATCGCCGAGTCTCTTCCCTTTTTTCTGGCTTGTATGTCTTCGAGGCTTCTCTTGAAGAGCCTAGGCGGCATGTTCTGGGTGATGAAGCCATCTCCGAGGCTCAAGGCTATTCCAAGCATCCGTTCTCCGAAGGCGGCTACCCAGATCGGTGGATGAGGCTCCTGCAGAGGTTTCGCCTTGAGGCTCTTAGCCTTGTTGAACTTGAAGAAACGGCTTGAGTGGCTCACCTCGTCCTCGGCCCAGAAGCGTTTTAGGAGCTGGATGGTCTCCTCCATCCTGCTCACGGGCTCTCGGACCTCGAATCCGTAGTAGGCCTCGTTCCAGACTCCCTTTCCGATACCAAGGGTCAGTCGGCCACCTGATAGTCTGTCGAGGGTTGCGGTCATGTGGGCTAGTGTGGCTGGGTCGCGGCGGTTCCCGTCCAAGGCGAAGGGAATCAACCTAATCCTCTCTGTCTTCGTGGCGATTGCTGTTAAGGTTGTAAAGACCTCGTTCTCGAAGAAGACGTGGTCTGCCATCACTACGAAGTCGAAGCCTCCCTTTTCCGCTTTCTTCGCGTAGTCTATGACGAGGTTGAGGTCTCCTCCTGTCTCGTGGGGGATGCCTACTCCGAACTTCATGTACTCTTCATCCCTCCTTTTTCTGGGGGTAGTTTTGTGGGTCTGTCGAGTTCCTCAGCTACATCCTCAAGCCCAAGGGCTTCGAGCGTCCTTCTTTTAGGCCAACCCGTCTCCACGTCCCAGCCATGCAGGGTGTAGTATTCGTCCAGCATCTCGTCCAGCCACTCCCTAGAGGAGACCATTCCCTTCAACCTTCCCCATGAAACGGGTTCGTTCATCATCCTCCAGGGTAAGTCGTCGAGTCTCCTGTCCGCGCCTTCCCTGATGTTGAAGCACTTCTCCAAGGTCACGATTCTTTCTCCGACCTCCATAAGCTGTTCAGCGCTTACCCCATATCCTGTGGCGAGGGAGTAGAGTTCGGCCATCTCCCTCTCAAGGATCGCGTGGCCTGCTGTGCAGGTGAAGGCGCAGAAGCCGAGGGTCTCGGAGGCCGCGTATATCTGCTCGTGCCACTGGACTATCTCGGGGTATTCGGATGCGGCTTCAGGCCAATGTTTTCCTGTTATTCCCTCTATGAGGGCTCGTGCGGCGCCGGAGCCTCCCCAGGCAGCCATGCATTCCGTGTGGAGGTGGTCTGGTCCCCGTGGGTTGACGGCGAAGGCTAGGGCGTAGGATTTTACGATGCGGGTGTCCACTTTGGATTGTTCGAGGCCTTTGGAGTTTACCATGGCCCACTTGTAAGATTCCTTCCCCAGTTTGGCTGAGGCCTTCTTTAAGCCCGAGGAGAGGAGTTTCCCGATGTTGCCTTCGCGTCGAGCTATCATGGGTATGGCCTTAAGGACGGCTTCGTCGTTCCCGAAGTCTAGTTCTAACCCGTCAGTATCCTCCTTGGTCAGGATTCCTCGCTCGTAGGACTCCATCGCCCATTCCAGTACGACTCCCGTGGAGATGGTGTCTAAGCCGAGGTCGCTGACGACATCGTTTACCTTGATGAGGGTCTCTGGGTCGATGATCCCGGTGCCGGCTCCTAGGGCGCTGAAGGTCTCGTACTCCGGCCCAAGGGTGTAAATCCCCTTGTAGGGTCCTGTGTCGATTTCCGTGTACCTGTGGCAGCTTTGGCTGCATCCGAAGCATCCTACCATTCTTCTGATGTAGTGTTTCTTCGCGAGATAGGGGCCGGAGATTATGTCGGCGCTTTCGGGGGGTTCTCTGAGGAAGTTGTATGCTGGTCCGGAGTCGAAGGTCCCGGTGCCGAAGAGGAAGTACTTTCTCCCGTTCATGTCGTCTCTGAAGGCCTTCCTCAGCCTCTCGGAGAGTTCTGCAAACCTTTCAGGGTTGGCTATTTTTATCTCTCCGGTTCCTCTCACGGCTATGGCCTTGAGTTTCTTGGAGCCCATGACGGCGCCGGTGCCTCCTCGGGCTGCAGCGTGGTAGACTGAGCACATTATGGAGCTGAACTGGACTAGGTTTTCTCCAGCTGGGCCGATGCATGCGACCTTTACGTCTAGGTCGCCGAGGTCCTTCTTGATCGCGTTATTCGTCTCTCTGACTCCTTGGCCCCAGAGGTGGGAGGCGTCTTGGAGCTCGACGTCTCCATCCCTTATTACGAGGGTTGTTGGCTTGGCTGAGGCTCCTCGGATTATGAGGAAGTCGTAGCCGGCGAACTTCAGCTCCGCTCCGACGTGGCCTCCGACGCTGGATTTGAGGTAGAGGCCTGTGGCTGGTGATTTGCAGGTGACTGTGGTTCGTCCTGATGAGGGGGCTGTGGTGCAGGTGAGGGCACCTGTCCCGAAGATGAGGATGTTGCTCCTACTTAGGGGGTCGATTCCGGAGCCTAGTTGGTCCCAGAGGAGTCTGGCGTTGACTCCCCTCCCGCCGATGTAGTCCTTGACGAGGCTCTCGGGTAGCTCCCTCTTACGGATCGTTCCGTCGGTTAGGTCGACGTCCAGAATCCTGCCAGCGTACCCGAACAACTAGACCGCCTCCGTCGAGGTGAGTATCTCCTTTCTCTTCTCCGCCAGCTCCATCTTCTTCGCCACAACCGCCTTCGTCGCCGGTAGGAACATGAGGGCCTTCTGGGTACATGTTCGAACACACGCTGGGTCTCCATCGCAGAGGTCGCAGAGGAAGGCCTTACCATCCATGAACCTAACCGTTTCTGGGCCATAGGGGCAGGCTTGGCTGCACTGCTTGCATCCCGTGCAGAATTCAGAGTCCACTCTGACGACTCCTGTCTCGGAGTCCTTGGTTATGGCTGAGACGGGGCAGGCTGGGAGGCAGGGTGGTTCGTCACAGTGTTCGCATACGATGGGTATTCCTATGCACTTCTCCTCTATCTTGCGGAGGGTTATACGCGACTTGGAGGGGCTGAAGGCCTTGGCTTTGGCTAGGGAGCAGGCGAGGATGCAGGATTGGCATCCTGAGCAGGTCTGGTAGTCTGTGAGCATGAGCATTCTCTGCTTGAGGGCGGGAACCTTGTCCATAGAGAGACAGTCGAAGGGATAGACCTTAAAGAGTTTCGTATTCGGCAAAGCTTTGAAGATGGGATGCTTGTCTTCATCCTGATTCTATGGAATAATCTGATTCTTAGGGTAGAGCCATGGCACTAAAAGGCTAGACGGACAGTTCCACGCGCCATGTTCTAGCTTCTATGACGCTTCAAGTCCAGACAAGGAAAAAGATGTAACGTAGCAGTTCATCCAAGAAAAGCGACTAAGGTGAGTTTTCCGCCCATAAAGATCATGGAAATCGTACAATGATTTATGCAATAACGGTAATCTCATCCATAAATCTATAATAAGATAGTGCCGCAGAATCTAGAGACATGGATGACGTAACCCTCATGCTCCTTATACTTATAATCTTCGCTGTCTCCGAGAAACTGAGGTTCGTAGCACGACGAGGATCTATCCTCAGTATGGTAATCGTCTTAATTGTTGCTTCAGTAGTGGGTCATATTTTGTCTAAATCGTTCAATGATTTTATGCATTCTCTATATACCGTCTATATCCCGTATCATGTCAACCCAATAAATTGTATTACGATAAACGTCTCAGAAAACGTTGGAATCAACTTGATTGGGGCAATAGTGCCACTTACCGTATCATCAATGCTCTTTGTATTACTAGCGTTAAGAAAGTTCTCTATGCGAAGATACCTTGTTATTTTCTTAGGTACTTTCTTAGTGTTCATGTTCTCATCAGGCGCGGTTGGCGCCCAAGATTTAAATGAATTAATATATGGTTCTGTGGGAGTCAACCCGTATTATCAACTAGGGTTCTTTCCAGCAGCGCTGATTTACTTACTCTTTTCCTATAAGAAAGGAAAGCCTACTTCAGCTTCGTGGCTAAGTGATTGGGTCGCCATCGTGTTGGCGTCTTTCAGCATTTCAGTATTCTCTGTAATGGCTATCCATATTATGGCGTTTCAGGCATGGCTTGAACTCAGCCCCCGCTGGAAATT
>Ga0172363_10003940_pt1 | contig 12020 bp, 10 predicted proteins | sample LakKivs2_kivu2a2_FD_114541 | JGI IMG/M metagenome (GOLD analysis project Ga0172363, IMG submission 114541) | Sediment microbial communities from Lake Kivu, Rwanda - Sediment s2_kivu2a2 | ecosystem: Environmental > Aquatic > Freshwater > Lake > Sediment | place: Rwanda: Western Province, Lake... | reverse complement strand
TACTTTGTTTTAACAATTCATCATCTGTTGCATTTCTTGTTTTTTTGACTGTATAAAAAATCCCTCCTCCCTGTTTTAAAATATCCATGTATGATCTTCCTTTTAGTTTCATATCAAGCTCAAACTCTCGTGAACCTGCAAAAACCAGATGAGTATGCGGGTCAACAAAACCAGGCATCACAGTTTTACCTGTTGCATCAATGGTTTTTTCTGCCTTGTATCTTAGGTTTTTACCTGTTTCAACAATTTTTCCGTTCTTTATTGCAACAGATCCATTCTTAATAATCGATAGATTACTCATTTCCTCATTTATTCTAGGATGATTTGAGCCTTTTAAAGTAATAAGCTCATTTGCATTTTTAATAAGTAAATCTACTTCCTCCATGCTTGTTTGCCCAAAACAGTTAAAAGAAATACCTTGATTAAGGTTTCCGGTGTTAAAAAAATGGATAAAATAGTTGAATGTGTTCCAAATTTTAGCGAGGGTAAGGATAAATCAATAATTAATGCTATTTCTGCGGCTGTTGAATCTGTTGAAGGTATTAGGTTGCTTGACGTCGATCCGGGGGTGGATTTTAACAGAACGGTTTATACTTTTGTTGGTGAGCCTGAACCTGTTTTAGAAGCAGCGTTTAAAGCAGCCAAGGTTGGAATCGCACTTATTGATATGACAAAACACAAGGGTGAGCATGCCCGTATGGGTGCATTGGATGTTTGTCCTTTTATCCCAATCACGGGAGTTACTGATAAGGATTGTATAGAGCTTTCAAAAAAATTCGGTGAAAGAGTAGCAAAAGAACTAGAAATACCAGTTTTTTTATATGCAAAATCTGCAGCAAAACCAGAAAGAATTAAACTTCCTGATATAAGAAAAGGTGAATACGAGGCGCTTGAAGAAAAATTCAAAAATCCTTCTTTTAAACCAGATTTTGGTAAACCAGTTTTTGTACCAAAAAGTGGTGCTACAGCCACAGGTTGTAGAGATATTTTACTTGCATATAATATAAACCTAAATACAAATGATAAAAACATTGCATCAGAAATCTCAGGTATGATTAGGACTAGTGGAGTTGTTAAAACAGACAGCAAGGGTAACAAGATGATTGGAGCTGATGGGCAACCAGTGCGCATCCCTGGTAAGTTTAAAGAAGTACAAGCTCAGGGGTTGATGTATAATGATAATATCGCTCAGGTTTCAATAAATCTTTTAAACTACAAAGTAACAAATTTACACCAGGTTTATGAAGAAGTAAAAAAACAAGCTGAAAAACATGGTGCTAAAGTTACTGGTAGTGAAATTGTTGGGCTTGTACCAAAAGAATCACTAATAATTACAGGGAAATTTTATTATCAAAAGAAAGGCCAAAAAATTTCTGAAGAGGAACTTGTAAATCTTGCAATAGAAAAGTTAGGATTATCAGATCTTTATCCATTCAAACCCGAGGAAAAAATAATTGAATACATGATTGAAGAAACAGGTCCTCTTGCATCAATGAAGATAAATAATTTTCTTTCAGAGCTTGCATCCAGTAGTCCTGCACCAGGTGGAGGCAGTGTTGCAGCACTATCGGGAGCGCTTGGAGCAGCACTCTCATCAATGGTTTGTAATCTAACTATTGGAAAAGAAAAATATGCTGATGTTGAAAAAGAAATTAAAAATATTTTAAAAGAAAGCGAGCAGCTTCGTAAAGATTTGACCAGACTTATTGATGAGGATACAAAAGCGTTTAATGATGTTATGAAAGCTTTTAAAATGCCAAAGGAAACTGAACAACAGAAAACTCTGAAAAGTAAGGCTATACAAGAAGGGTATAAATCTGCAGCCATGGTTCCACTTGAAACTGCTAAAACCTGTGAAAAAGTAATTGATTTAGCCCTAGTTGTAGCTGAAAAAGGAAATAAAAATTCTATAACAGATGCAGGAGTTTCTGCTCTTATGGCAAAATCAGGTGTTGAGTCTGCAATTTTAAATGTTAAAATTAATCTTGCTTCAATAAAAGATGAACAATTTGCCAATAAGATTTCTTATCAAGTAAATAAAATTCAAAAAGAAACTGCTGATAAAACATATAAGATAATACAAATTGTAGAAAAAAATTTGTAAATCTTTAAGATTTATAAATTTATGATATATCTTAATATTCGAAAAAGATTTAGATGTTTTTCCATCAGCTTATAAAAAATGAAATTAGAGTTTTTTTCTTTGCTTTTTGATTCAACATTAATTTCTAGTGGGTTTGACCAAGGGCTCTCATGTTCATCTATGTCTTTTGCTTTTACTTTAATATCATAATTATTCTTTACTTCCCATTTATGCTCTGCAGAAGCGATTTCTCCTGAATTAAAGGGGCCGATCCATTCACTTTCCGAACCATCGCCCCAGTCCCATTTATAATATACTTGATCGCCATTTGGATCTGTTGTCATAGTGCTGTATTCATATGTTTGATTTACTTTTATTTGAACAAGACCAGATGGTTTAGTTGGCTTTAAAGGATTAATTAGTTGATCATTATTTTCTATAGAAATTTCTATCTGCATTTTTCCTTGTTCTAGCCATTGAACAGCTAAATTAAGACCGAGTTTATGAACCTCTCTACTTGCACATTCTTCTATCATCGTTCTATACGGAGATTCATCATCCTGACCTCCATTTAAAACCTTATATCCTCCATCATAATATGCTGTTGGGGACATTATATGGTTGTACTCGCCAAAGAGTCTATTCCATGAATCTGTATTTTTGTTATGTACTAATTCTACAAAATAAAATGGATAATCACCAGATTGATAAATATTATTTAATGCATTTGCCATAATTGGACAATATGAGCAGGTTGTTTTAGATCCTACTTCGATTAAAACAGTATGTGTAAAATCATCATTTACTATATTCCATCCATTATTTCCCGGTAGAGCTCCTGCAACTGCATCGACATAATGTGCATCAAATGGATATCCATCATATGGCCATACGCTAAAGGATGTATCCGCATAATTTTGTTCACTTTGTGAATTAAAAACCGCAGCGATAACTATGACATTATCCTGCTGTAGACTATTATCAGTCCAGATAAATGTTTTTTCGTAAAAATCAAGGTAATCAATTGAAATATCTTCATCTAATGCAAAATCTAATACTGCATAATGAAATGGTTGTAGATTTTTCATTAACCATCGTGATTCGGGTTCAACAACATAAATAGTTAAACGGCCCTCATAAGGGGAAGTATTACTTGTAGAAATCTTCTCTTTAGTTTTAATAGTTTCATTTTTAATGTATATTGCTGTTCCGGGTATCGCTGAAAAAATTAATATCATTAATATTCCTATTGTCAAACTATAACTAATTTTTTTATTCATAATATCATCCTATTACCAACTTTATAATTGTACTATAATAGCAACCTTGAATAAAACCATATAATGCGAAATATGTTAGATACCGACATTTCATAATATCATCAACATAGTCTATTTAATTAATGTGTATCTTATTATATATAAATATTTTTATAAATTAATCGTAAAATAAGTTAAATTTACTAAATTTACAAATATATAAGTATATCTTGTTTACATTCCTTTTACTCATGAAAACAGACCTTGAGATCACTAAATCTGTTAAACTACAGGATATATACGATATTGCAGAAAAAGCAGGTATTCAAAAAGATGAAATTATCCCATGTGGTGATTTTAAAGCAAAGATATCATTAAAGATTTTTGAGAGACTTAAAAACAAAAAAAACGGTAAATTAATCCTTGTGACAACAATGAATCCTACACCTAGTGGTGAGGGTAAAACAACTATGACTATTGGTCTTGCACAGGCTCTTTCAAAACTTGATAAAAAAACAATGCTTTGTATCCGTGAGCCTTCTCTTGGACCTGCTATGGGTACAAAGGGTGGTGCAACTGGTGGTGGTCACTCACAGGTAGTTCCAATGGAGGATATTAACCTTCATTTTACAGGGGATATGCATGCTATTACTAGTGCTCATAATCTTCTTGCAAGTCTACTGGATAATCATATTCATTATGGTGATAAATTCCATATCGATCCTAGGTATATTGTTTGGCCTCGTGTGCTTGATATCAGTGATCGTTCTCTTAGAAATGTTGTTATTGGTCTTGGTGGACCAGAGGATGGTGTTCCTCATAAAGTAGAATTTGCGATAACTCCTGCATCTGAGATCATGGCTATTCTCTGTCTTTCAAAGGATTTAAAGGATTTAAAGGAAAGACTTAGTAAAATAATAGTTGCATATACCTATGATAACAAACCTATAACCGCTAGTGATCTCAAGGCAGTTGGTGCAATGGCAGTACTTTTAAAGGATGCTTTAAAGCCTAACCTTGTTCAAACAATAGAGGGCACTCCAGCTTTTGTTCATGGTGGTCCTTTTGCAAATATTGCCCATGGAACAAACAGCTTGATAGCCACAACCCTTGGTTTGAAACTATCTGATTACCTGGTAACAGAAGCAGGTTTTGGCTCAGAACTGGGTGCTGAAAAATTTTTTGACATTGTCTGCAGGACTGGAAAGTTAAAACCTGATGCTGTCGTAATGGTTGTCAGTATCAAGGCACTTAAAAGACATGGACAAGGAAACAATTTAGATGCTGTTAAAAAAGGACTAATTAACCTTGAAAAACATCTGGAAAACATCTCATATTTTGGCGTCCCAGTAATTGTTACATTAAACCATTACCTTAATGATAAAGAAGATGAGATAGAAATCGTTGAAAACTTTTGCAAAACAAAAAACATTGATTTTGCTGTTGCAGATATATGGGCAAATGGTGGAGAAGGAGGCATTGAGCTTGCAGGTAAACTAGTTAGTCTTATTCATAACAATCCATCTAATTTCCACCTTCTTTATGATTTGAATCTGTCGGTTAAAGAAAAAATTGAGATAATCGCAAAAAAGATGTATGGTGCTGATCGTGTAACCTATACTGTTGTCGCTGAGCAGGACATAAAACTTTGCCAAGATCTAGGGCTTGATAAAATCCCTATTTGTATTGCTAAAACACAATATTCTCTATCTGATGATCCCAAGAATCTTGGTAGACCCAAGGGTTTTAAGATAACTGTTAGAGAAATAAAATTCTCAGCTGGCGCAGGATTTCTGGTTCCAATGACTGGTAAAATCACCACGATGCCTGGTCTACCAGCAAAACCTATTTCTGAGAACATTGACATTGATGATGATGGTAATATTTCTGGGTTATATTAAAAAAACTATATCTCATATGGTTTCTTTGCTGGATGCCAATCTAAATTAAAACCTATAATGAAATGTATATATTTTAGGGGTTCACCTATCTTTAACATAAAAAATATTGGTACGATTTTAGGGCATCTTTTAACAAACTGGATTTTACTTCCAATCCAATTATCCCAATAGTTGCCATTAAACTTATTATGTTTTGAACGAGCAAGTTTAGCATTAACAGAATTATTAATAAAATTATTTTCAGATATCATATTATAATTTGATCTGATTATCTCAAGCCCGTATCCGAAATTATTTGTTATATTGTTTTTTGAAACAGTATTATATTTACAGTTAGCGTTTGTTTCATAATTCTTAAGCCCACCTGATGATAATGATATTCCAAACATATTGTTTGAAACCTTATTTTCTACAATAAGATTATAATCTGAGTTATTGAGAATTATTCCAAAATCAGTGTTATTTTCAACTGTGTTGTTTCTGATTATGTTGTAATTTGAATTAAAAATAGAAATCCCAAGAGTTGTTTTTGAAATATTTAAATTTTTTATGATAAAATTGCTACAGTTTATAAGAATTACTTGCCCTGCGTCTTCTGGGACAGTAATACCCTCTTTCATATAATAGTAGTATATAGGTTTGTCATTCACAGTATTTGTTTTATCAATATCATGTTTATCATAAGCTAATAATCCACTACCATACATTGAGTTATTTCTCAGAAAACTATTTTTTGAATCATCTAATGAGATACCATCCCAATATGCATTTATGTAATTATTAACAATAATATTTTCATCAGAATTCTGTAACATTATACCATAATTTGTATCTATACAATTAATATTTTGTATTATGTTTTTATCAGAATATACATCAATATCTGCGTTATAAAAATAATCAAGTCCAATACCTGTATTGCATATAGTAAAATTACTAATAAGGACGTTATCAGCAGAAATACAAACTGCGGTTCCTTTTTTTTCTGCATCAATAAATGTTTTATGTCTATCTTGACCAATAAGATTCAATGATTTATCTATGTTTATAATCTCAGTGTATGTTCCATTGTAAACAAAAACAGTGTCACCAGTTTTTGCATCATCTATAGCATCTTGTATACTACTATAATTATTTGGACCATTACCACCAACATATAATGTGTTACCACTATAGTTTATAATAAAATATTTTTCAATTTGTAGCTGAAATCTTAGTAGTATACCCAAGGGACATAGGATTAATCAAAGGAAGAACAAAAAGGGATAATATCAAAAATATCATTATTTTTCTTTGCATAACATCATGTAAATATTCGATATTTTATATATAAAGATTTTTAATAAGTTTTTTAATAATTAATAAAATAATAAAATGCATATATCTTACCAGCATTAATATCTATTACATAATCTTTTTATTGATAAAATATTGCAAAATAAGGATACATTGATATATCAAATATTCTATGTATTTTTTGGGAGGTTTTCATTTATGACCGATGATGATCTTGAGTCGCATGTAGAGGATATACTAAACTCTCTTAAGGATTTAGAAGAAAAAGTAAGTAAAGAGGAACTTGAGGTTGAGCTTAAAAAATTCATGGAATATGGTGTTCCAATTAATCAGGCTAAACAGACTATTATAAAAAAATTTGGTGGAAGTGTAAAATTTAATTCACAAATAGTCTCCTCATCTGAGCGTAAACTTATTGCGGATCTTCAGCCTAATGAAAGAAGTGTGAATCTCCTGGGTCATATTATTGCTATTAACCCTAAAGAAATATCAGTTAAAGGTGAAAAACGTCAGATTTTTTATGGTATACTTGGTGATGAGAGTGGCACTATTCAATTCACATCATGGAAAGACATCGAGGTTAAAAAAGGGGATGTAGTTGAGATTTCAAATGCTTATACCCGTGAGTGGGGTGGTGAGCCTCAGTTAAACTTTGGTGATAGAGTTAGTGTTAAAAAAACTGACCCGGGTAAACTTCCTAAGAGTGCTTTTGAACCCAGAGAGTATAAGATGAAAGATTTGAGATCTGGCATCGGACGGGTTGAGGTAACAGCACGTGTTCTGCAACTAAGTCAAAGAGAGGCTGAGGTTGATGGTAAGAAAAAACCTGTTTTTTCAGGAATCCTTGGTGATGAAACAGGTAAAACCCAGTTTACATCATGGCATGATTTTAAAATCAAAGAGGGAGATGTACTCAAAATATCTGGTGGGTATGTGAAAACATGGAAGGGTATCCCACAGTTAACATTTGATCAGAATGCTAGTGTTAAAAAACTTGATAAAAACAAGATTCCAAAAGATGCTATAAAAACAGGTAAAATGTCTCTTTTTATGCTTGTTGAAAAACGTGGGGCATTAGATGTACAAGTAGAGGGAACTATTATTGAGATTAGACCTGGCTCAGGTTTTATCATAAGATGCCCTGAATGTAGTCGTGTATTGCTAAATGATGAGTGTAGTATTCATGGTAAAGTAAAAGGCGTGGAGGATTTACGTATTAAACTTTTTGTTGATGATGGAACAGGTGTTGTAGGTTGTGTTTTAAATCAGAAGCTTACAGAAAAAATACTTGGTAAAACAATGGAGGAGTGTAAAAAAATGGGTAACGATGAACTGGCTGATGAGATGAATAAACAGCTTTTTGCCCAAAGAATTATTATGCAGGGGAATGGGCTTGGTGATGATTTTGGTACTACTTTTATTCCAAAAGAAGTAGAGCTTATTGAGATTAATTTAGAGGAAGAAGCTGAAAAACTATCACAAGAATTGGAGGATTTGAAATGAACCGGGAGACAGCTTGGCGGGTTTTTGCTGGTGAATATAATGATTCAACAGTTGAGATAAAAGGAACTGGGGAGATGACCCCGTCATATGTTGTTACACCTCTTGGTGCTAAGATTAATCGGTTGTTCTTAGTTGGTGTTCTTACTGATGTGGAAAACGTTTCTGAACAGGGCGAGCTTATTCGTGCGCATATCTCTGATCCTACTGGTGTTTTCACATTGTATTCTGGTAAGTTTCAGCAGGATGCAACTGATAAGCTTTCGAGTATTGAGGTCCCAGCATTTGTAGCTGTTATTGGTAAAACCAGGACTTATACGCCTGAGGAGGGCACGGTTTATGTTTCAGTTAGACCTGAGAAGATCATGGAGGTTAATGCTCAGATTCGTGATAGATGGATTCTTGAAACCTGCCAAAACACTAGAGATAGAATTGAAGCAGTCATGGAAGCAATGAAGATGACTGAGAAAAATGTGAAAGAACTTAAAAAACTTGGTTGTAGCAATGAACTATCTGAGGGGATAATCACTGCTTTGGAGAAATATGAGAACATAAATTTAGAAAAATATGTAACCTTGATCCATGAGTCACTTCAGTATCTTATCCCTGGTAAGAAAACATTACCAGTTACTACAAAAACATCAAAAAAAGAGAAAAAAACAAGTAAAGAACCAGTTGAAGAAGAACCAGTAGAGGAAGCACCTGTTGAAGAAATAAAAGTTGAGACAAAGGAAGACGAGGAGGAGAAAAAGGATTCTGAGGAAAATGAGAATAATGTTCTTGAGATCATAAAAAAACTTGAAGGCAAGGATGGTGCATCATGGGATTCTATTACTAAGAAATGTGAAAAAACGGGTCTTGATAAGGATTCAATTGAGGAGGCTCTTAATTCTCTTATGGATAAGGGTCTTATTTATGAGCCTGTTCTTGGGACTATAAAAACTACTTAGGAAAAACATAATTTTTAATAAAATTACATTTTGACGTTCTACCAAGGTAAGTTTATATATTATTTATTAACAAATTTTTACTTAATTAATTATGGTAAGGTGAAAGGATTGGAAAAAAGTAAAGGGAAGGAAAAAATAAACGAGTACCCGTCTTTGTATGACGCGTTTAGATTAGGGGATAGAGTTGTAAGAGAATATAAAGATAAACTTGGTAAAAATAAGGAGTATAAGGGTATCGTTTTAGCAATTAATGAGAAAAACATGGAAATTTATTGGGATACTCTTGATGGTAAATACAGACCTAGTAACATGGATATTGCTTTTACTAATTGCAATACAAACGAGATTTTCAAGGGAAATAAAGAATATTCTCCTATACGAAAGTATAGTAACCAGATTTAATATATACAAAAAAGCATATCATAAAGTATTTAATTATATACATTGTCACGTTGTTCTTATAAAGCAAATAATGTTTTTTACCCTACCCATAGTAAAAAAATGTTAAGGAGGAGAGACATATCAATAGAGAATCTTTACCACTAATATTTGCATTACTAGTTCCTATTGCCATAGTTTCTTTTATTTTAATAAATTTTTATAAGCTTAACATAATTTCTTTTTTCTTGAAAATTAATATTTTATATTACATAATTATTTTCCCTATTGTCCTAGGTTTTATTGTTATCATTGTTAAATATATGAGACCAGATTAAAAACAAGTTTCTCAATATATAAAAAAAGGTTTTAAGAATTATAAAAAAAAGAAAAAGATGTGATGATATTGTTTTATTATTAGAGATTGCCTACTAACGCATTTTCTTATTCAATGTTGTGTTCTAGTGGATGATTTATAAAAACAGGTTCTGATTCAAATTTGTATTCTATTGGTTCTAAGTTTCTAAGTGTAAAACTTAAAACATGGGGACAAACACAATCGGCCACCCATGGGTCAGTAGTACCAACATAGTATACTAGGTGGATTGTATCGTTATAGATATAAAATCCTGCACCTTCTATCCAATACGCACAATTTAATGAATCATATACTATAACATGCACTGTTGTCTCATCAATCCATGTTATTTCTACTATTCCAAGTTGTGATTGATTATATGGATCAAAACCTACATCACCACAACAATTTGCATGAAACCCCAAAACTATCGAACTACTGGAGTTTTCTGATTCTTTATTAATATCACCTAAATATTCAATTTTATCTGTTTTCCCCAATTTTGCAGCACTGTATCCAATTATAGTACTCGCTGTAATAATAGCGGTCATCACTAGCCCATATATCATGATTTTTTTGTTTGTTTTCATATTTATCACGATATAAGTGTTTATCTTAGAAAGTATATATAGGGTCGGAAAACATAAGGAACTTTCCGAACAAAAACAGGAATGTTTTAAAGAAAGAAATCAATAATATGTATTGAATAGAGTTATGACAAAAATTACGTTAGAAACAAAAGATTTCAAAGTTCTTGCTTCAGAGACACGATTAGCTATTCTTAAAGCTCTTGATGGTAAAAAAATGGGTTTGAAAGATATAAGCAGGGTTACGAATCTTCATGAGATGACACTCCATGAGCATCTCGAAAAACTTGTTGAATCAGGTTTTGTAAAAAGAAAAGAAAGAAAAGGGCATAAATGGGTTTATTATCAACTTTCTTGGAAGGGTGAAAGCCTCATTCATCCTGAGAATACAAAAGTAGTGGTATTGTTTACTACAGCATTTATCACATTATTATTTGGTATAATAGGTCTAGTTAATATCGCAAAAAGTATAATTGCTTCGCAATCGCCTCTAGGGGTTAACAACGGAGGAGAAGTTATTGATAATCCCATTAACGGCATTCCTTCTCAGGATACAGGTGGATCCGAAGTTTTATTTGGATTAAATCCTATCTTATTATATGTTACAATTGCTTGTTTTATAATTTTTATAATACTTATTGTGGTATCTGTCTGGAAATATAAGAAAAACAAGACAACAAATATATAGATAAAGACATACCTTTATATATCTTTATTTGGTAGTAAATTGCATTTGATAACAACTGTACAATAATTATTATATACTTTTAAATATAAAATTAACTTGTATAAATATGTTAATAGTAGGGTTATTATCAAGCGAAAACGAAGCACAAGAAATAAAAAACATCGCAAAAATGTGCCAACTAAGCGAAAGAATTCATTTCATTGTAAGAATGCAAAAACTAAAAGAAATAATCAAAGAAGAAGATAAACTTTTTTAAAGAAACAATGTGTTTCACTATAAATTAAGGAGAAACACAATGGCTGTTTTAATAATATCATCAAACATAGACCCAGCAAGTGATAACATTAAAAAATCACTTTTAAAACAAGCAGTCTGGGAAGAAATAGACACATTTAATGATAACATTGCCTACAAACACTCTGATATGAAGGACATAATACTTATCACAATAAATGACAGTAAAATAACACATGAAAACCTTGACAAAGAAGTAGAAGAAAAACTAGGGATAAAACCAAAACAAGCAATTTTTTTATCACGCCATAGAAGTGAAACAGGAACACCAACACTAACAACACATCCCATAGGAAACTACAGTATCGCAGAGTTTGGTGGTAAAACAAAAACATTATGTAAATCGTCACCAAAGCTTATGAGTGAACTTTTAAGAATAGTAAAGAAAAATGCTGATAATGAAAAAACTTATCATAAAACATGTTTTGAGGTAACACACCATGGACCATATATCTCTATTCCAACACTATTTGTTGAAGTCGGAAGCACAGAAGAAGAGTGGGAAAAACAAAAACCAGCAGAAATCGTTGCAAAATCAGTTTTAGAACTCCTTGAGTTGTATCATTATGAGGAAGACTTATCTGATGATATCCCTGTGCTGGTTGGTATAGGCGGTGGACATTATGCACCACGATTCACAGATGTTGCTCTTGAAAAAAGATGTGCATTTGGTCATATGATACCAAGATATCACATTGATGCAGGGAACATAGATGATGAAATGCT
>Ga0172363_10003938_pt1 | contig 12021 bp, 8 predicted proteins | sample LakKivs2_kivu2a2_FD_114541 | JGI IMG/M metagenome (GOLD analysis project Ga0172363, IMG submission 114541) | Sediment microbial communities from Lake Kivu, Rwanda - Sediment s2_kivu2a2 | ecosystem: Environmental > Aquatic > Freshwater > Lake > Sediment | place: Rwanda: Western Province, Lake... | reverse complement strand
CGCGGCGCACCGGCGAGTACGACCAGTACCGGCACGGCGCTATCGACGCCTATCACGCCGCCTATTTCCGCCGCGGTCGGCCGGGCGCCTTCCAGATCTGCAACTTGCGCAAGAGCCGCGGCTTTCACCTTGTCGCCCAGGGCGGCGATCCGATCCCATCGCTGGTCTACGAGCCGCCGTACCGAGTCCGCATGCTGATCCGCGACGGACACATCCAGTTCGAGATCGACGAACTGGTGATCTACACCTGGCACGACGACGGCAGTATCGGCGGTCCGCCGCTGGCCGGCGGGCACATCGGCTTTCGGCAGATGGCTCCCCTGGTGGCTGAGTATGGCAATCTCGAAGTCAGGCGGCTGGTGTGAAGAGAAGGTGCTCGCTATGCAACAACAGATCTCCAACCCAAGGACCACCATGGCCATACCTGTCTTGCATTGGCTCGATACCCGTCCAGCGACCGCCACCGGGGTAACCTGGGGCATCTGCCTGCCCATCGGCGAGCTGCCGGCCAACGCCCCGCTGCACCTGACTCGGGCGGACGGTCTGCCCCTGGCAACCCAAACCTGGCCACTGGCCTTCTGGCCTGATCACAGCGTCAAGTGGCTGGGTTGCGCCGCGGTAATCAACCCCGCAGACGGGGATCGCTTTGAGCTTCGTTCGGCCCCGGCCCCACCCCCGACACGCCGCTGAGCATCGCTCAACCGGGCATCGAAGTCATCCGGAGCGTGGACACCGGCGTGATGACCGTCGAGGTGGGCGACCGCGGGCGCTATCTGATAGCCGGTGAACGGAGCGGGCAACTTGACTTCTGCGCGAACAAGTGCGGATGGCTGTAAGCGGCTCCGGCGGCTTGTCGGGTTCCATGCTTCGGTTGCCGGCTACGGGCTACGGGTTCCGGGCTACGGGTTCCGGATTCCGGGCTCCCGTTCGTCTTCGTCGTCGGTCGTTCCTTCTCTCGCCGGCTTCGCCAGCGGTGCCGCTCGTCCCAGCCGCGTCTCGTTTCGATGCCCAGGCGGCGTCGAAACGGGCGCCGGATCGACGAACGACCCCTCCGAGGTGTCCGGACACCCCCGGACCTGGATCGCCCGTCTTCTGCCCGGAATCCGCGCGCCTGGAACAGTTCTCCCGGACAATCGGGAGAGTCGGCGCGCGGACCTCGTCCGGCGCCAACTGTCCGGTCGCAATCGACCTCGCCATGGTTTATGATGCTGGCGGCGATGCGCACGGGACGATGGGAGCAGGACAATGCGTTCCAGCCGAAGCACGACCACCGTGGGGGCACTGGCGATGGCCCTTGCCGCGAGCGTCGGTCGGGCCTTCACGCCGACCTACACCCCCGCGCCGCCCCGGCCGGACATCCCCGACAGCCGCCCGCTGAGCTCCGCCGACGCGCAGAAACTGCTGGAGTGGGACTGGCTCTACCAGGCCGACGGCAAGGCCACCGTGCGGCGGTCGCTGGCGGAGGTCGGCTGGGCGCGCGAGCTGGCCGCCCGGCTGGCCGCCCGGCCCGGCGGGCTGAGTTTCGGCGCCGAACTGGCCGAACTGGCTGAGCTGGAGAAGAAGCTGTCGGCCATGGACGCCGACAGTGCCGGCGCCGAGGCCCGGCGGTTGTACTTCTCCGTCCGGCAAGTCAAGCGCCGCATCACGTTCAGCAACCCGCTGCTGGACTTCCGCCGCTTCCTGGTGATCGAGAGGCCCTACCCCACCGGGCAGGTCCATCAGGCCGAGGCGCGCCTGGGCACCTGCGCCGGCAAGACGGTCGGACGCATGGTCGTCGTCGAGGGCTTCGACCTGACCGGCGCCGTCCGCGATTTGATGCCCGGGCGGCAGGGCGTGCACTGGCGGGCGGACCTGTCGCCCGACGCCAGGAGGATCGTCTTCGCCTTCAAGCCGCTCGAGGAGCGCAGCTACCATCTCTACGAGATGAACATCGACGGCACGGGCCTGCGGCAGCTCACCAACCACCCGAAATACGACGACATCGACCCGATCTACCTGCCCGACGGGCACCTGATGTTCTGCACGACGCGGGGCAACACGTACGTCCGCTGCCTGCCGCGGGCCATCGTCCACGTGCTGGCCCGCTGCGACGCCGACGGCAGGAACATCTACATCATCTCCCGCAACAGCGAGGACGACTGGCTGCCCGCCCTGCTCAACGACGGGCGCGTCGTCTACACGCGCTGGGAATACACCGAGCGGCCCCTGTGGAAGCTCCAGAAGCTCTGGACCGTCAACCCCGACGGCACCGACGTCGCCCACTACTGGGGCAACGCCACCAGCCAGCCGGAAGTGCTGGCCGAGGCCATGCCCATCCCCGGCAGCACGCGCATCATGTTCACCGGCTCCGACCACCATCACTGGTGGCAGGGTTCCATCGGCATCGTGGACGCGGGCGCCGGACGCGACGGATACGAGGGCATCTTCGTCGTCACAGCCGACGCCGGCCCGCTTGGGGGCCGGCGAATGCCCCGCGCGGCGGGCGACTACCACACGGCCGGCAAGTTCTGGGCCTACCGCAATCCGATCCCGCTGGGTCCGGAGGACTTCCTCGCCTCGGCCACCGACGGCGACCCGTTGCGGAGCTTTGCCAACACGCATTCCTGGCTGTACCTGATGGACATTCACGGCAACCGGGAGCTGATCTACTTCAGCGGGAAGCAGAACGTGCTGCACCCGCTGCCGATCCGCCCGCACACGATGCCGCCGGCCATCCCCGACGCGGTGGCCTGGCCGAAGGCCGGCGAGCGCCCGCAGCCGGGCGTCTTCTACAGCCCCGACGTGCTGGAGGGCGTGCCGGAGGTCCCGCGCGACAGGGTCAGGTACGTCCGCGTCATCCAGCAGGTGCACCGAACGTATACCACGGTCGCCAAGACGTTCGGCGCCTTCCAGGGACCGGGCACGTCGGCCACGCAGGCCGACGCCGTCAAGCGCATCCTGGGCACGGTGCCCGTCGAGGCCGACGGGTCTGTGTACTTCCAGGCCCCGCCGGGCAAGGCCCTGTACTTCCAGATCCTCGACGAGCACCAGCGGTGCCTCCAGATCATGCGGAGCTTCACCGGCGTGATGCCCGGCGAGAAGCGGAGCTGCCTCGGCTGTCACCAGCAGGAGTTCGCCTCGCCCCCGATCGAGGTCCGCCCAAGCCTGGCGCTGCGGCGCGGCCCCGTCGCGATCAGCCCGCCGCCGTGGGGCACCGACCAGACCGTCGGCTACGAGCGGTTCGCCCAGCCGGTGCTGGACAAGTACTGCGGGCGCTGCCACGAGGGCCAAGGCAAGGCGCGGGCGAAGCTGGACCTGACGCTGCGTTTTGCCGGCCAACGGGAGGCGGGCTTCCCGCCGGAGGTCTGCATGAAGGAGCCGTACTTCACGCTGCTGGGCAAGGCGGCGTCCGCCCACGGCCTGCCCGCCGACAGCCCCGTGCCCGGCAGCGGCATCGCCGGCTGCATGTACGTCGAGTACCAGGGGCGCAGCGGCGGGCAGGCCGCCCTCGGACCGCTGAAACCCATGACCATGCTCAGCTACACCAGTCCGCTGATCGAGCGGGCCATCAGCGGCACCCACCACGGCGTGAAGATCACCGGCACCGACCTGCTGCGGCTCATCGCCTGGGTGGATTGCAACTGCGTCTACCGCGGCCTGGAGGAAATCCGCAAGCTGCCGGCCCCCCTGTGCCGCGACGCGCCGAGCATCGACCGCCTTCAGCCGGTGACCGACCCGCCGGTGCCCGGCGCGGCCGGACCGGGCCGCGTGCCGAAGCCGCCCCCGCCGTCTGCGAGAGAGCAAGGCAGATGATCCACGACATCACGGTGCGCCTGGCCGACCAGGCCCCGCCTTACCCCGGCGACCCGCCGTTTGAGCGCCGTTTCACCCGCACGATCGCCGGCGGCGGGGCATGCAACTTCTCCGTGCTGTCCATGTCGCTGCACCGCGGCACGCACGTCGACGCGCCGCTGCACTTCATCGACGGCGGCAGGGCCGTCGGCGACTATGGGCTGGAACGCTTCCTCCTGCCCGCCCTGGTCGTGGAGGTGCCCCCCGGCCCGGCCGTCCGCCCCGAGCATTTCGCCGCCGCGGACGTTCGGCCCGGCCAGGCCGTGCTGTTCAAGACCGACAACTCCCGCCGCGGCTGGGTCCGCAGCGGCGCGTTCACCGAGGACTTCGTGCACCTGACGCTCCCGGCCGGGCAAAAGCTCCTCGAGCTTCGCGCCGGACTGGTGGGCATCGACTACGCGACGGTCGAGCGGCGCGGCGACCCGTCGCACCCGCTGCACAAGCTGCTGCTGGGCGCCGACATCCTCATTCTGGAATGCGTCGACCTCGGCGCCGTCCCGCCGGGACGCTACACGCTGCACTGCCCGCCGCTGTCGCTCGGGCCGGCTGAGGCATCTCCCGTCCGCGCGGTGCTGATCGGATGAAGCCCCCCCAGCCGCCCCGAACCGCGCCCCGGACTTCCGCTTGCGTTGTGCCCCGTCAATGCAGCTCGCCCGCACGCGCGGGCGGATGCCGCGTCTACTCGGGCGCGGCCGGGAGGGTGGACAGGTGGGCGGCAGCGGGAAGGCCCGGGGCGGCGCGGAGCTCGCGCAGTCGTTCGGCCGCCGCGGCGCGGTCGGCGTCGGCCGCCTTGTGGCGGGCGAGGAAGCCGCTGTAGCATCTGGCCGCGCGGCGGAGCATGGCGCCCTTGGCGTCGGGTGAGGCCCTGCCCGCCAGCGAGCGGTACCACTCGCCAAGCTGCAGGCACGCGGCTTCCGCGATCGCGTTGGGGTCCATGGCGGCCAGGGGGAGCAGCGTTTTCATCTCTTCCGAGCAGCCGGCCTCGAGCAGCTTCGCGGCGGCGTTGGGGGCGTCGCGCTCGACCAGCAGCAGCTCGATGAGCCTGTCGCGGGCGTCCTGGTCGGTGGCGTCTTTGGCCAGGCGGGCGCGCATCGCGGCGATATCGTTGGCGACGCGCTGCCTGGCGGCCAGGCGCGTGCCCGCGGCCCGCACGCGCTCCTTCAACTCCGCCGGCAGGCCCGTGACGTAGGCCGACGTGTGCTGGAGCCGCCGGACGGCCGAGGCGAAGTCGTCCTTTCCCGCCTCCAGCTCCGCCAGGGCCAGCAGGCACTCGACGACGTCCTGTGCGGCCGCCGTGCGCCCCACGCCGTGCGCGGCGGAGTAGCGCCGCCGGTGCAGCGACAGCGTTTGCTCCAGGCAGTCGCCGCGCAGGGGAGGGACCTTGATCGCCAGCAGCGTCATGGCCTCGACGGCCAGCGAGTTGCCGGCCGCGTGGGCGCCGGCCAGGTCGCAGGCGCCGCGGAGCATTACCTCGGCCAGGCGGTCCTGCAAGACGTTGCGGGCGGCGTCGATGATCTGGCGCGCCAGGACGAGGTCGTCTTCGGCCGCGGGCGTGGCGCGGACGCGCTTCAGTTCCGGGCCGTAGAGTGACAGGAAGACGCCCTGGGCTTCGTCGGCGGCGGCCGGGGAGGCGCACAGCGCGATGGCGGCGGCAAGCAGCGCCGCGGCGGGCGCGGAAGCGCGGGTTGTGGGCGCCGGGCGGCTCACCTGGGCGGCTCCAGCTCCGGCGGCGTCTTCCACGGGTCCAGCTCGCGGATGCGGATGTTGCGGAACCACACGTCCCGGCCGGCGTCGGCCAGGCCGACGTAGCCGTTCTGCGTCATCTCGCGCGCCGCGCGCGGCAGGCGGTTTCGCGAACCGTCGGGGTTCAGTCCCGGGCGCGTCCAGCGGGCCAGGTCCATGTCGATCACGCGGACGCCGTTGAGGACGGCCAGCACGCGGGTGCTGTGGCACAGCACCACGAGGCGGTTCCACTCGCCCGGCGGCTTGACGGCGTCGGTCCGCGGGGCCTGGATGTCGAGGATCGCCCCGCAGTCGGCCCTGCCGGCGAAGGCATTGCCGCGCGAGTTGGCGAGCCGGACCTGCAGGCCGGTCTGCAGCGGCCGGCGGCGGTCGGCCACGCGGAACAGCACGCCGCTGGTGGCGTTGGCGGCGAGCTTGAACTCCAGGTCGAGCAGGAAGTCCTTGAACTTCGCCCTGGTCCACAGCCCGCCGGCCGGGCCGGCGCGGGCCAGCGTGCCGTCCTTCTCGACGGTCCAGCCGCGCCCCGCCTGCTCCCACGCCCGCAGGCTCTTGCCGTCGAACAGGACGGTCCAGCCTTCCTGCCCGGGCCTGTAGCCGATCTGCGGCTCGTCGGCGGCCTGCGCGGGCGCCCCGCCCGGCAGCCGCGCCGCAAGCTCGCTCCAGTGCCGCGGCCAGTAGTCGGCGGCCCTGGCGGCGGGGGCGACCGTGGCGTTGCGCTTCGCCAGTGCGGCCATCACCTTCTCCAGCGCCAGGGCGGCCTTCGAGTAGGCCAGGTCCTCCGCGGCGTGGCGGGCCAGGAAGAACTCGTAGTAGTCCTTGGCGCGGTGCAGCAGGGCGACCTGTGCGGCGGGGCTGGCCTTTTCGCTCAGCAGGCGGTACCAGTCGCCGAGTTGCAGGGCCGCGGCCGGGTCCAGTGAGCCGATCTCCTTGCGCGCCAGCGGAACGTACGTTCGGAGCTGCTCGGCGCAGGCGGGGTTGAGGAACTTCGCGGCCGCGGCGGGAGCGTTGCGTTCCAACAGGTACAGCGAGATCAGCCGCTCGCGGGCGGGCAGGTCGTTGGGGTCGGCGGCGAGGCGTCCGGCCAGCAGCGCAAGCTCATGGGCGAGCTTCAGGTCGGCCAGGGCGGCGGCGAGGGCCTGCTGCACCTTCGCTCGCCGCGTCGAGCCGGTTGCGCCGGCGACGTTGGCGGCGCGGCGCAGGTACTCGACGGCCGCGGCGTGGTCGCCGTCGGTGGCCGTCTCGTCGGCCCGCAGGAGCAGGCCGTCGATGAAGGCGTCGGCGGCCTGGCTGTTTCCGGTGGCCCGCCCGACGGCGTAGTTGCGCTGGAAGAGGTCCAGTACCTTCTGGCGGCAGTCGGCCTTGCGGTCGGGCAGGGCCCCGGCCAGCAGGTTCATTGCCGCGGCGGCGGGGCCGAAGCCGTCCACCGTGGAGCTACCAAGCTCGTGGGCCTTCTCGCAGAGGACGGCCAGGAGGGCGGGCCTGTCGCCTGCGCCCCGCGCGGCGGCGAGAAGCTTTCCGGCCAGGTGGACGTCGTCGGCCTTGTCGGGCGTCTGGCGGACGCGGGCGAACTCCTTGCCGTAGAGGGTCTCGAAGTCATCCGCGGGCGCGGTGGCGCGCAGCGGTGCGCAGACGCCCCACGCCGCCAATGCAGCCGCCGCAATTCCGCTCGCCCTCATGCCGTGGTTCCGTGCCGTCTCCCGTCCTGTTATATCACATCGGCCGCAGCGGCGCGGCGCTTTGCCGTCGCGGCGCCGACCTATTGCCCGCCGGCCGCGCGTCTGCTACGTTGACGGTTTCACGACGGCCCGACGGACACAGGAGCCAACACGTGAGCGACGAAATCGCCTACGCGCTGATCACGCCCTACAGCCTGTTCAAGAGCCGCACGGGCGGCATCATCGGACGCCTGCTGGCCTACGCCAAGCTCGACTTCGTGGCCGTGCGCATGTTCATCTTCTCCGACGCCTTCCTCGACGAGTACGTGAAGGTGGTCGCCCCGCCGGACTGCGAGCCGGCGATGGCCAGGGCCTGGCGCGGCTACATCAACAGCTCTCTGCGGCGGAACAACCGCTGGGGCTACCTGCCGCGGTGCATGCTGCTGCTGTTCCGCGGGCCCAACGCCGTCCGCCACCTCAAGGAAGACGTGATCGGCCCGGTGACCGACCAGCCCACCGGCGCGACCATCCGCGGCACCTACGGCGACTTCATCCGCGACGAGGCGGGCAAGGTGCACTACTTCGAGCCGGCCGTCCTCACCTGCCCCGACCCCGCCCTCAACGACCGCCACCTGAAGCTGTTCGCCGACTACGCCGTCGCCGACGGCGGCGTGCTGACCTGCCGGCCCGAGTTCGACCGCGAGCCGGAAGTCTCGCTGGTCATGATAAAGCCCGACAATTTCTACCAGCGCAGCCGGCGCCCGGGGAACATCATCGACGCCTTCAGCCTCACCGGCCTGCGCATCGTGGCCGCCAAGCTGTTCCACATGACCGTCGCCCAGGGCGAAGAGTTCTACGGGCCGCTGAAGGACCTGTTCGTCAGCCGGCTCCAGCCGCCGCTGGCCCGCACGATCCGCGAGCGGCTCGCCGACGTGTTCGACTTCGACTTCACCGCCGACGACGCGGCCGTCCTCGCCCGACACCTCGCCGAGCGAAACGCCGTCACCGAGTTCCACAAGATCGTCGAGTACATGACGGGCATCAACCCGGCCGAGGTGAGCGACCCGGCCGAGAAGGCCAGCGCCAGCCGGGCCATGTGCCTCGCCCTGCTGTACGAGGGCATCGACGCCGTCGCGAAGGTCCGCAGCGTGCTGGGCTCGACCGACCCGGCCAAGGCCGAGCCGGGCACCGTCCGCAGCGACTTCGGGCGCGACCTGATGCGCAACGGCGCGCACGCCTCCGACTCGGCCGAAAGCGCAATCCGCGAGCGGCGCATCGTCGGCCTGCTGGACAGCGACAAGGGCACCTGCGACATGGCGGAGATCATCGGCGAGTACCTGGCCGGGCGGAAGTGAGCCGTGCCCATCGAGATCATTCCGTTCGTTCTCGGCCCGTTTGAGACGAACACGTACCTGCTGCGCAGCGGCGGGGCGTGCTGGGTGGTGGACCCCACGTGGGGCGCCGAGGCGGTGGTGGAGCTGCTGGGCCGCCGCGGCGAGGCGCCGCAGCGCATCGTGCTGACCCACGGGCACTGCGATCACATCGCCGGGGCCGCGGCCGTCAAGGCCGCGTTTCCCGATGCGGCGCTGTGCTGCCCCGCCGCCGACGCGGCCATGCTCGCCGACCCGCGGGACAACCTGTCGGCGACGTTCGGCCTGCCGGCAACGGCGCCGCAGGCCGACGAGCTGGTCAAAGGCGGCGATGCGCTGCTGCTCGGCGAAACGCGATGGGAGGCGCTTCCCACGCCCGGCCACACGCCCGGCGGGATGAGCTACTACTGCCGCGCCGAGGCCGTCGTCCTCACCGGCGACGCGCTGTTTGCCGGAAGCATCGGGCGCACGGACCTGCCCGCCGGCGACGTGGACGTGCTGCTCGACGCCATCCGCCGGCGCCTGCTGACGTTGCCCGACGACACGGCCGTCTACCCCGGCCACGGGCCGGCGACGACCATCGGCCGCGAGAAGCGCAACAACCCGTTCCTGTAGCCCCCCCGCCCGCGGCCGGGGCCGGTGCGGAAACGGCGGTGGAGTATTGACCCCGCCTTCGCGCGCCGATAGTATGAAAGGCGTCAGGACGACATGCCTGTGCGGGCGCAGCGGCTGTGACCGCATTTCATCAGGTTCATCGTATCGTTATCTGCCGCCTGGCAGGTGAGTGCCGAGCGTTTCGGCGGCGTAGTCGTCCGCATCGCCAGGTCGAGGGATCGGGCACGCTGCGCAGTCTACGGCCGGGAGCCCGGCCGCGGAACGGGCGGGACGCGCCTCAGCATCGGCGGAAATCGTGGCATCTATCCTCATCATCCAGGGGCGCGACAAAGACCGTTCGTTCGAACTGTACGACGGCGACAACCAGATCGGGCGCACCAACGGCGCCGTCAAGCTGACCGACGAAACGGTCTCGCGCCGGCACGCCCGCCTGACGGCCAGCAACGGGCACTGGGTGATCGAGGACCTCGGTTCGGCCAACGGGACGTTCCTGAACGGCGTGAAGGTGACGCGCCCGACGGAGGTCAACCGCGGCGACCAGATCCGCTGCGGCTCGACGCTGATGGTCTTCGCAGGCGGCAAGCCCGTCGAGGCCCCCGTCGACCTCGACGAGAACGGCTCCCTCATCGACGCCGCCATCGTCGCCAGCATCCCCAGCAACGAGGACTCGGTGGTCATCCCCACCCCCGAGGCCGGCGCCGAGGCCATCGAGAACCTCCGCATACTCTACGACTTCATGGCCGACGCCGGGTCGATCTTCAACGTCCAGCAGTTGCTCGAGCGGGCGCTGGGCAAGGCCTTCGACGTGCTGAAGGCCGACCGCGGCTATGTCGTGCTCATCGGCGAGGACGGCTCGCTGAGCGTGGGCGCCAGCCGCGTCGCCGCCGACGTGAGCGACAAGAAGATCCCCATCTCGCGCACGATCATCAACGAGGTCATCCGCAAGCAGGTCGGCGTGCTGTGCACCAACGCCATGAGCGACAAACGCTTCACCGCGGGCAAGAGCGTGCACGACTACGGCATCCGCTCGGCCATCTGCGTGCCCATCAAGGGCCGCCAGCGCATCCTGGGCGTGCTGCACGTCGATTGCAGCGTTTCGGAGCAGACCTACTCCACCGAGCAGCTCCGGCTGCTGACGGCGATCGGCTACCAGACGGGCCTGGCCATCGAGAACGTCAAGCTGCACGAGCAGGCGGTGGCGCGGGAGCGGCTGGCGGCGGCGGGCGAGACGGTGGCCTACCTGTCGCACCACATCAAGAACATCCTCCAGGCCCTGTCGGCGGGCATCGAGGTCGTCCAGCACGGGCTGGAGGGCGACGACATCCGGAAGGCCCGCGAGGGCTGGCCCATCGTCCAGCGAAACCTCGGGCGCATCAACGACGTCATCCTCAACATGCTGGCGTTCTCCAAGCGCCGCGAGCCGCTGCTGGAGACGCTCAACGTCAACCACGTGCTCGGCGAGTGCGTCCAGCTCGTCGCCCGGGCCGCCGACGAACGCGGCGTGGCCCTGCTGACCGACCTGGACGACGTGCCCGCCATCCCCGCCGACGCCGACGGGCTGAGCCAGGCCTTCCTCAACCTCCTCACCAACGCCCTCGACGCCGTCGAGGACAGCACCGGCGCCATCACCGTCGCCAGCAGCTACGACTCGCTCAACCGCAACCTGGTCATCCGCGTGGTCGACAACGGCAGCGGCATACCGCCCGACAGGCTCGCCAGCATCTTCACGCCCTTCTTCTCCAGCAAGGGCCAGAAGGGCACCGGCCTGGGCCTCGCCGTCGCCAGGAAGGTCTTCGAGGAGCACCACGGCAGGATCGACGTGGACTCCAAGGTCGGCGAGGGCACCACCTTCACCATCACCCTGCCGGCCATGCCCGCCGCCCGGGGCGATTCCTCCGACACGCACGGTCCGGCCGCCCCGCCGGCGCCGCCGCAGCTCTGACCCTTGCTCGAAGCCACGGGCCCGCCTCGAGGCACCGTCCGCCCGCCGCCAAGGCAAATCACGGAATCCAGGCGGATGAACCTCTCCCGCCCCGCCGGGGGCGCCTCAACGGCACGGCCGCCCTGTCCGTCTGCCCGCCCGTTACAGCCGCAGGAGTTGAACATCATGTCTCCAAAACTCCGGCTTGGACGTGTCGGGTGTCGAGTGGCGCGTGTCGGGTGGCGCGTGTCGGGTGGCGGGTGGCGAGTGGCGGGTGGCGGGCGGCGGGCGGCGGGCGGCGGGTGCTGAATGCTCAATGCTCAATGCTCAATGCTCAATGGCGGAACCGGCGCGCGGGCCGGGGCCTCCACACCTTGCGGGCGCCAAGGCCCGTCGAGGGCCGGCACAGGGTAGCCCCGCTCGTCAGGGCGGGGTTGGCCTGGGCCGCACGTCACCCCGGGCAAGGCCCGTCGAGGGCCGGCAGAGGGTCGCCCCGCCCGTCAGGGCGGGGTTGGCCGCGTACGTGAGGAACGCCAGGCCCGTCGGGCCGACAGAGAGGCCGCGCATTGCCGACAACCCCCGCGCCGGGCATGGACTCTGCCGGGCCTCCGGCCCTGCGCGTGTCGCCGGGGCGCACGTTGCCCCGCCCTGACGGACGGGGCTACGCTCTGCCGGGCCTCCGGCCCTGCGCGTTCGGCGTTCGAGGTTCGCTGTCTCTGTGTTCCTCGCTCCCGGTTCCGTGTTCCGGGCTCCCGGTTCCGGGCTCCGCCGGCTCCGCCCCTCCCCCTCGTTGCGGCCGTGCCTCGTTTCGATGCCCGGGCGGCGTCGAAACGGGCGCCGGAGCCACGAACGGCACCTTGGGCGTACGGGGGTACGTCCAAACCGG
>Ga0172363_10003934_pt1 | contig 12024 bp, 19 predicted proteins | sample LakKivs2_kivu2a2_FD_114541 | JGI IMG/M metagenome (GOLD analysis project Ga0172363, IMG submission 114541) | Sediment microbial communities from Lake Kivu, Rwanda - Sediment s2_kivu2a2 | ecosystem: Environmental > Aquatic > Freshwater > Lake > Sediment | place: Rwanda: Western Province, Lake... | reverse complement strand
CCTGTGGGGCTTTTTCCAAGAATTCAGCTGCTACTTTAGCTCCTACATTTTCATTTGTTTGTTCATGCAACGCAATTAATTCATCACACAACTTAATAAAATTGGTCATATAGAAATATTTATTCTTAATATAATAAATATATTCATGGACTTCGATAATCTTGTTAAAGAATGTGGGGTTGGTATGACCGGTATTTGTACAGGACCAACTCAAATGCCTCCAGGGCCTATTGATCAAAACGATGATTATCAGGCAGAAGCTGAAAATATGATTAACTCTCAGCTTCATAGCTTATCTACTAATACTGAAAGATTAAAGAGCTTAGTAACTAATTTTGATGAATTAGAGCCGTGGGTACAGTCCAAAATAACTCTTGCAGAAGACTATATCTCTACTATTACTCATTACTTAGAGTATGAGGCTGGTAAACATCAAGAAATGGGTCAAATGGCCCCACCAACACCTGTTGTTGCTGTTGTAAAGCCAAGATTGGGTACAATGATGGCTAAATTCTAATTTTATGCCTTATAAGACGATCTAGCAGCATTAGCTATTAATGCTGAATCAGTCCAGGATGGTTCTTTTGATGCAACTATCTTGAGCGTCTTGAAACACTTTTAAATTGTAGTATTCCTCAACACGTTCCCACCATTGATTTTTATAAAATGAAAACTCAGATTCTGATATGTAAAATTCTTGGTAGTCTAAAAATTGACTGCACATCACTATTACGCCTGTTTGAATATGTGTGTCAAATAGCTTATTGTGAGCCTCTGCGTAACTTACTAATTGCAATTTATAATCGTCAACCCACTCTTCCTTTTTAGGTTTATTGGTTTGTTTAAAATCAACAATAGCTGGTTTGTTATCCCAAATACCAGCAATATCTGTTGTACCTGCATACCTGCCCGGGTAATACAGATTAATTTCAGAACCCCAAATCTCTTTTAAATGGGGTTTTATTTTTTCGAGCACCAACAAGGCCATTGAAGTATGAATTTCATTAGCGTCTTCTATAATTTCTTTACCTTCAGTGATATAATCTTCAATGTGCTTGTGCATTCTTGAGCCACGAGCAGCAGCTTCATTTTTAATATCCTCAGCATTATCTTTTCCTACACGAGCAGCCCATTCGTCCAGAGCTGTCATATCCTTTGTTTTGGATAAAATCGTAGTTACTGACGGTAAGATATATTCCTTGCAAATATAATGCCTAGAACCATTAACTGTCTTTCGTTTGTATGGTTCGTAATGAAACTTTGGCGTAATCTTCACTAAGAAAAATATAAGATGAGACTAAAAAGAAATCAACTATAAATATTTGTATGACTAAATTAAAACTAAGTTTTTTGGTTCTTTTCTTGTGTTTCTTTTTTGTAGGTGCAACCTGCTCAAAAGTACCAGTTTCTAAACCAGTTACAACAGAACAAAAAAATTTAGAAGAAAAAAGAAATCAGGCCGAAGAAACTCTAGAAAAAATTGGAAAGAAAGAAGATTTACAAAAGGCTCAGGCCGCTGGGCTGGCTCAAGGAGTTAATTACTCCCTCAATCAAATAACAAACCCCACAGTAGAGGTTAAAACAGCCATAACCTTGAATGACCGAATAATGAGTATTCTTGGATCTCCAAAAATGGATGAAACAAAGAAAATAAAAGAAATTGTTGATTTACTAAATTCAAGAGTAGAGGATGAAAAGAAAAAGGGTGAATCTTTACTTGAGAGTAAAGATAAAGAAATAACAAAACTACAAAAAGAAAAAGAAAAATTTCAACAAGAGTATGATAAACAGATTTTTGAATTAAAAGAACAAGCCAGAGTTGCTGCAGAAAATGCTGATGCTAAACAACAAACATTAAATGAAATGGGTGGTTGGTTTGGTTTAAACGCTGTGTGGTGGGGTTTAAAGAAGTTTTTCTTTACCTCTTTAACTTTTATTATTGTTTTTGTTATTCTCTTTATTATACTCAGAGTACTTTCAACAGTAAACCCTATTGCTGCTGCAGCGTTTGCGTTTTTTGATATGATTGGGTCATTAGTTGTATCAATATTTAAAACCTTGACACCAAAAGCATTTGAAATGAGCAAGCTAGTTAGTTCTGAAAAGTTTGATCAATATAGATCCCCATTAGTAAAGATAATTGATATTATACAAGAATTTAAAAATGAACAAGAACAACAACCAGCTAAGGTAATATCAATTCAATCTATACTTGATAAATTTGATAGAGAAATGGATAAACCTGAAAAAAATTTAGTTAAAGAAATTTTAAAAGAATTGAACTGGAAAAAATAAATATAACATATGGCACCATCAGCTCCTGGACCTGTAAACTACAACCCAAATGATATAAATGCTGTATTGTGTGGTATGAATAATAAACTTGATAATATTGAAAAACAAGTCAGCGAGATCAATGCTAAGATTGACTCTCATAGTGAGCGTTTGAGTATTTTAGAAAATTTCCGTTACTTGCTCATGGGAGCTGTAGCAGTAATATCAGCCTTAACAACCTATCTTATCTCAAAATTTAAGGGTCTCAGCTAATGAATTTCGATGAAATAGTAGAATCTATCTTGCAAGAGGATAGATGTAAATCAAGAGCAGATAGTGTTTATGGTAAAAAGACATCTGCATATAAATCTGGGGCCATAGTGAGATGCAGAAAAGGTAAGATTTGGAAAAAGAGAAAATGAACTTTGATGAAATAGTAAACAAACTCCTAAATGAGGCTTCAGATAGTCTTCACAAATGGTTTAGCAGAACAGCGAAAGATCCAAAGACAGGTAAAACTTTTAAGGGTTGGGTAAATTGTAAAACAGGTGGACCTTGCGGTAGAAAATCAAAAGAAAAAGGCGGGAGCTATCCCGCCTGTAGACCGACAAAAGCAGCTTGTAAAGGTATTAAAGGTAAGATGTATAAAAAGACAAGCTCAAAAAGAGTAAATTGGAAGAAAAAAGATTAGTATAATGTTCCTTTATCTTTTCCAAAACTTCCAAGATATTTAAAATTTTTTCCTAAAGAACCAGCTCCAAGCCCCTCAAAAGCCTTTGGAATTCTTACATATAATCCAAAATGATTACTTAAGTCTCTAATAACCTCAATTAAATTAAATATTCTTTGATTGTCTTGTTCAAATTTTAATTGATCACGGGCTTTTATAAGCTCCTTTACATAATTTTTTTTTGACCCTGGGTCTGTAAATAATTTCTTAATTTCGGCTTATTAATTTCTAGCTGCCTATTTAAATCTTTTAACACAGCGTCTTTTATGACCGGCATTGCTAATTCGCTTTTTGAGGCTTCTAAAACTTGATTTTTATAAGCCTCCCCTATTAAATAAATGTCCTTGTTATTCATCTTAAAGATATTTATTCTGGGTTAGATTGAATTTTTTGTTGAGGAATTTTATTTAAAAAATCCTCAGCCATTTGTAAGGTATTTAACTTAGCTCCACGATTTTCATTTCCTCTTTGACTTGTATTAGGTTTAATAAGATTATTATTCTCTAAAACTTGTTTTTTATAAGCCTCCCCTATTAAATAAATGTCCTTGTTATTCATCTTAAAGATATTTATTCTTTTTAACTAGCTTTTCTTTATCTTCCTGTACTTTTACATACGGGGCCTTTGGTACCTTACCATAAGCATCTCCAATTGAATTAATGTCCTTCTTGTTCATACAAGTATTTAGTCTGGATTTTCTAGAAATTAATAATATCTATAAAAGATATGTACGAAAATACTAAGGCAGCGTTCTTGAGAAGAAGTAGCAATCGTTTGTTTACAAATGTGTTTAAAGGTGATGGTTTGCATATTGATCCAGGAAATGACCCATTAAAGAAACTTCATTACCCTCTCTGTAATAGTATTGCGCTTATTAATACTGCTGATTCTAAAATTGAGACTGATACACTTAAAAGCCAGTTAAATGAAAAACAATTCGATTTTGTATATGCCACCAATCTTGCATTTTATGAAGATGAACCAATCGAAGTAATTAAACATTGGTTGCAGTTTGTAGCTTCAAAAGGCCACCTTGTGTTTACTGTTTCAGATGAGGATTTATACGAACAGGGAAACTTTCCTTCTATATTCAACAACTCCCATAAAAAGACTTTTAGTATTTATAAACAACTTTCCTGGTCTGGAAAGCATTATAATCTACTAGACATTATTCAGAAACTTAATAATGTTACTTGCAGAAAAATTGAGCTTGTAGATTCCAATTATGATTATTCGCTTTACGGCAAAGGTGTAGATCAGACTTATAACTTCGCTGATGGTGTTGAGGCCTGTATTGAGGTTATTTTAAAGAAATACTAAAATGTTCTTTCTTAGCAAGTATTTTACAGGCAAAGGTCTTAATTTAACTAGCGAAGAACTCACAAGGTATCCTTGTGTAAAGAACTATTCAGTACCTGTTGCTCCAAAATACAATTTTATTGTTGCTGATTTCGAAAATCTTATTCATCAAGAATGTGATTTATTTAATTTTAGCAGAGCCTTAAAGCACTTCGGCACACTAATAATCAGACAACAAATAACTCATGAAGAATGTTATAATGAAGTTCTTTATCATGTTAGCCTTTTAAACACATCTAATGCTAACTTAATTAGCTTTGAATCTGATGAAGAATATAACTACTTTGTTTTTAGAAAGGAAAAGCAAACAGATAGTATTTTTCTCGGAGCCTATAGTGATAATAAAAAACAAATATTAAGAGCAACAAATGAAATTGCTAATAGCTTTTTATATACAGATAACTTTTTACCATTTCATTTATATGGTGAGAATGAATTGTGGTTAAACAAAGATTTTACTACTAGGTTACCTAAATTTACTATTAACTGCATATTCTTTAAATCTAATGAACAAGGCTTTGAGAATAATCAAAATGCCTATAATTGGAATAAATTAATTAATGTTTGTAGAAATAAGAAAATTCTTTTAATTAATGATTATTTTAATATAAAAGAATTCGCATATGATAAAAAGTATAGCAAAGGCTATGTTTTTATTAATGATATTAAAAAGGCAAGAAGAATAGGTGGAATTGATTTTAAATATAAAACTCTAGAATGGTGCATTTATGATTTTGCTATTAGAATGGGTGATAATATAAATGAGCCTGAATATAATAAAGAAGATAAAGAAAGATTTGAAACAAAAAAGAGCAAAGGGTTATTAGGAGATTCTATTAGATGGATTAATATTCATGAGGCTCTTGGGGATAATGTTTGCGCTTTTAATTTACTTGAGACATTAAAACGAAACACTAATTTATGTGTTTCAACTGCTTACCCATTTCTGTATGATCTTTCTGGTGAAATAAAGATAAGACATGACATGTGGGAACTAAACGGGTTAGGTTTTAACGTTTATGAACATGGGAGCGAGAATAAGAGTAAAACGTTAGAATATGCTTACTTTTCTATGAATGGAGAAGAAGATTTGTTTGAAAACAGAAGACACAAACACTTTTATAATCCAGATGATTTAAAAAAAATAAAGAGCGAATATTTTGGAAAAAATATAGTTTTGCTTGCTCCATCTGCTAGCAACAGAGAGGGACCAAGCAATGGGTTAATGTTAAGTAACAAGACATGGGAATTTAAAAATTGGGAACAAATAGTTACACATTTGCAAAGCAGAGGTTATTATGTTATACAGGTTGGGGTAAAAGAAGATTTTAAAGTTAGTAATGTTAATGAATATTTCTTTAATAAGACCTTTGGAGAGTTAGTATCATTAATTGTATTGAGCAGATTCTTTTTAGGGGTAGATACATTCTTTCAACATTTGTGTGGGCTAATGGGCAAAAAAGGAATTGTTGTCACACCAGCCCACAACGATCACGCCTTTTGGCCTTCAACAACTTATATAGTAGGCAAAGTACACGAAAACTTTGAAAATTTAAAATGGATTAAAGATCATTTAAATCCGTTTAGAGCAGTCTGTATGCGTACTATAACTGTAGATACTGTAAAAGTAGAGGTAGATAAAATTGTTGATAGCTTTAATAAATATTAACATGACATTTGATCAATTGTGTAAGAGTATCTTAGAAGAGGCTCCTGGTATTACAATGCCTGTAGTACCCAAGATGAATTTATCTGCACCAGGGGGTAAACAGCTAATTAATGCTCCGCAAACAAGTGTCAAGCCTCAGTATTCAGGCACAGAGGCTGCTACAGATAATTCTCAAAATACCCAACCAAGCGAAATTGATAATACAGATAATTCTCAAAATACCCAACCAAGCGAAATTGATAAGCAAATAAAAGATTTGCAAACAATGGTTACTTCTCTTAGCGATGCCTTAAGAAAATCTCAAGGTTTGCCACCAGGGCCAAAGAAACCAACCTTTACATCTGCTTCAATTAACCCACAGCCATAAGCTCATGAGTTTTTCAAAGACTTACAATGACTTTTTAAAGCAGTATAAAGTGGAAGAGAAATTAGATTGGAAGAATCTTATTGCTGCTGGTTTAATTGCTGCTCCTGGAGCTGCAAAAGAAATACCACAAAAAGAACAACCAGCAATTGTTCAGAAAGCTGTTAAACCTTCTTCTGAGGAAGACTTTATTTACAAAATAAAGCATGTAATTAGACAAAGAGAAGGTAGCAACAACTTTAATCTAGTTAAACAGTTGCACGGCGCCACTAACGACCCTACTATTGGTTGGGGCCACAGCTTAAAATATACTAATCAATCCAGAGCTATTTTTAATAAAGTATTGCCTGATGTAAACTTCGATCAGATAATTAATACAAATAAACCGGCTGAAATTTTATTAAAAGATGCGGAAAAGCTACTTGATTATGATATAAAGACCAGATTATCAACTCTAAAGAGGCTTTATCCTGACTTTTTTAAATATGAATTTAATACCCAACAGGCTCTTTTCGACCTGCTTTATAGAGGGGATTTAGTTTACGAAGTAACCAAGCTCTTAAAGGCTGGAGAAAAAGACAAGGCTATTCAAATTTTGAGAAAGAATATTGAAAATGCTCAGCCAGGGGTCAAGAAAAGAGTAGAAGATTCTATCCAGAAGATTAAAAACTCCAAAGACTTTCAAAAACCAGTTGACAAATCTTCTCAGCTCCGATAATATATCGGCATGTCAGTCGAAAACGATGTCTATACTATTGTTTTGAACAAGAACTGGGAGTTTACTGGTGAGACTAAAACTGTAAAGGATACTATGACTCAGTTTCTTAGTCAAGAAGACTCTAATGGTTGGGAAGCTATCTGTATTGATTACAAAGAGCAGCTTGACCCAGATACCGGAAACATTGTTGGGTATGATTACTCTAATTATACTATAAAGACTGTTACTCGCAACGAATGGTATTTTCAACCAGTGTTTAAGTATTCCCCATTCATTAAGTGTGCCAACAATAGGATTATGCGTATTCCTACTGTTCTTATTGCTAAGAACTATGGTTCTATGCCTAAGCGTTTAGATAGAGTCACTAAGACTGCCATCTGGAAGCGAGATAACTATACCTGTCAGCTTACTGGCAAGAAGCTTGATAAGCATAATGGTAGCATTCATCACGTTACTCCTAAGAGCCGTGGTGGGAAAGACACTTGGGAAAACATGGTACTCTGTGAAATTACCCTTAATCAAAAGATTGGTAATAAAATGCCTGAGGAGGCTGGTTACAAGCTTCTGAAAGTACCTAAGGCTCCGCCAACAGGTACTCCCTATGTTAGTATCAAACATGAAGATTGGAAGATTTTTATTAAAGCTAATAAATATATGTGACTATGAAAAAGTTAATGTCGGTTATAGTTGGTTTGTTAATCGCGACCTCTGTTTATGCAGGTGGTTGGGGTGTAAGTGTAAACATTGGATTTCCAATTTATACACCGGCTCCTGTTGTTTATGCGCCGGCACCTGTTATCTACACATCACCAGTATATATTCGTAGACCAGTATATTACGCCCCTGCTCCAGTAGTATATGTTCCTGCTCCAGTAGTATATCCATCTCCTATTGGAATTGTTTGTCCACCACCTTTAACTGTACAGTTTCCAGTAGTTTACCATCACCATCATTACTTTAGACGCTAATCTAAGTTCTAACACAAAATAAACCCGTTGTTCTCCATCGCTATAACAGGGAGACAACGGGTTTTATCTTGTTTTAATGTTCTCACTTATACCAACCAGTTAGCGATATTCTATGCTTGGATACGTTATGAGAAACTTGAGTTACGCTGTGCGGAGTTACATAATCACCAACTCTGAAGCAAACAAACTTATTAAACCCTGGAACAATGGTTTTAACTACGTTTCTATCCTTATCTTGAGTGGTAAACAACCCACCATAATCTGGTCTCCAATCTTTAGTAAGATGATAGACAAAGGCTAGTTTTCCATTCATATCATCAGAATGGGTATTTAAAAAACAGCCTTGAGAGTATTTGCTTGTAAAAATAGTAAATGGAGATGTAATATTAAGGGATTGGCCAGTAATTGCATTAAGGAAATTAATAAAATTAGGTGTACTAAAGAATCTTGTTAGCTGACATTCTTGACACACACAATCAGCCGGGTGATCTCCAAAAGATCGGTAAAAGAAATAGGCAAATTTACCTTCTCCATTGGACTTATGAGCATATTCATATGTTACCTTAATAGCTGCCTGATTTTCAGGAGTGTTTTGAAACTTATCTCCTTGATTGTTTTCATCGTAGATTTCAGTGTTGGTTACATTGTTCTTAAATACTGCAGGTACGCTAGAAGAATTCCACCATTCATTTGGATAAAGCTCATTATAAAAGTAATGCATATGATTAGCAGTAGCCTCATCCAAGAAGTTTGGTATTTCTAGCCTACCTGTCGTCTTGAATGTACTAGCTAGTTCCTGAATAGATAAATTGAGGTTAATTCTGGGTTGAATAACCTTGCCAATATCCTGATGTAACACAACCATATATGGTATGTATTACACAGGAATTGAGAATCCATTCTTATATGATGGAACAGGAGGGAATGGAGGGATTGTTATATTTGGAGCAGAAGTTGGAATGGGAGGCCAAACAATTGTTGTAGGATCTGTAACATTATCTAATAAATTTCTCAGTTGTTCTCTAAATGTTACATAATCGCTTTTTGCTTCAGCTGAGATAGGCACATCTGCTAATTGAGTAAAGTCTGTTAGCCTCAAATATTGATCTCTAATGTTTCTTATTTGAGCCTCTAAACTGTCTACTCGCTGTTGGTATTCTCCAGGAGTAAGCTCTACAATATTAAAGCCAATTGTAACAGTCTTGTTTTCTGAATTTAAAGTAAATGCTCTTTCAAGTTTTTGATTGATATTATAATCTGGTTGCTCGCTGATTATAGCTGGCCAGAAACCCTCTCCAAAATATCCAGCCCATGATAAGTCAACAACTTGTTGAGCAGTTAAAAAATAAAAATTAGAGATATTCTTATAGCTGCCAGGCAAACCATTTGCGTCTGACATAACTACATTGTTAATTACTAGGCAATATAAACTCATATTATAAATCTTGGGTTGAATATGCTACTTGATTAAAATTTTGATACTTATCTATTTGTTGAGGTTGGTTGTAACTACATGCCTTTGTTAGAGTTTCTTTTTGAAGTTCCAAAAGAGTACTACTAATAGAAGTTTTAGCCTGAATATTAGCTCTAATGTTGCCAGAATTAATTCCTGTTTGAGCAGATACCATTTCTTCTGCAGCCTGTCTTGTTAATCTCTTTTCCCAGTATCTTTCTTCTGCAGCCTCAATTTCTTGTTTTGTATAAATTTTTGGTAGCTGTTTGAGCAATTTAGCAATGTGTCTAATTTCATCTTGACGCACAGCCATACCAGATTCATAATGATTAAGATTGTATTGCTTCTTCATAGCCTCTAGCTTATCAATGTCATCTCCAGTATCAAGCAATCTCTTAATTTGAATTTTGATCTTTTCAATTTCAATAGAGTCATGAATAAAGCCATCTCTAATGGATCTTAGCTCCATCATTAATTGCAGAAATCTGCGTTCAGGTAAGTCGTGTTCTTGCATAACAAAACGCTCTATTTGAAAAAATGTTCTACCTGTATAATGAGTATTAAAGTCAATATTGGTTAGATCGAAATTATCAGAAAAATTATTAATAATCTTGTTTAGCTCTTCCATAGTATAATATTATACTCCTGCCCCGGCATGAATCCACCCGCTACTAGTATCCGCTGTGGTATAACTATTATCACTAATTGTGCTAGTAGACCACGAATAAAGATTTAAAAACCTATTTAAAGTAAACTGTCTATAACCTGTCCACAAATATCCAAACACATTGCTAGCTGATGTCACACCAGCATATTGGATTTGAGTACTTGGCAGAGAAGTACCAGTTTGTCTTGTTTCGTTATAAAAGTTAAATCTCAAGGTATTTGCATAATTAGTATTACCTATTCCACCAAATCTATAACCATACCCCCAGTTAGACACCCCATAAGTGTAATAACCTGTGGCGTTATCTGTTGCAGATAGAGTAGAAACTGTTCCAGTAGACCAGGTTCTTTTGCTAATTGTACTAATCTGGGCCCCGTTACTAAGACCACCCACAAAATACGTGTCTATAAAACTTGAAAAACCACAACCCACGTGGCTAACATAACCGTTATTGCCTATAGCTGAACCTGTTTCAGTTACTGTTAATAAAGCATCAAGTCTACTATAGTATAACCCTGTAGTGTCACTATATCCACCAAACCAGAGTTGCGAGTAGCTTGTATCATTTCTAATACCGAAATAGGCTGCTGGAGCTGCTCCACCTCTTCTTGTTACTCCAGCCCAGGCGCTTGAAATTGTACCTTGAGTGTTAGATGTTATAGAACTATAATTTGTATTACCATCCGTACCAGAGCCATTGTAACCACTAAAGATATACATTCTTTGGGTATAATTTGAAAAAGCACTAAACCCTTGTGGTATTTTTGCTCCTGTAGTAAAATTAGTGTTTGAACTCTCAGTATTAGAAGAAAACGATAAAACTCTATTATATTGTACAAGAGTGTGAAATCCAGTAACATCTCCAAAGCCAAAATACGCATTACTTCGGCTATTGTCACTTCGGGTACCAAATAAGTCTTTTTGTGCTGATAATCCTGGTCGTACTCCAAACATATAATTAATTAGAGGTTCTGGGCAACTATGCTAGCATAAATATTTGTACCACCATCATAAGAAACAAACCCAAATATATCTCGTTTACCATTGGTAGTTGTTATAGTTGGTGCAGTAGCAGACGGCCATTTTACAGCTGCTGGCCATGTAATAGTTACACTTGCACCTTGACCCAATGTTGTTATATACCAGGTACCTGAATTAGGTGAAGCGGGTATATTGCTCAACGTTAGGGTAGTGATAGAAGTACTAAATGTAATTTCAGTAAATTGGTTTTGAGTGTTTACTGTTGTAGAAGAAGTAGCTGTAACAGATGCTCGCTTGCCTTTATAGTTAGAAGTCTGAAGGGTAGTACCATCAAATGTAAGGTTAGCTTCACCGTTAATACCAGAACCTGTCATGGTACAAACATAGTCATTAACATTGTTTGTTAATGTTGCTGCAGCGCCGGGAGTTCCAGATATACCAGGTGTACCAACAGCGCCGGGAGCTCCTGGAGCTCCAGCAGTACCAGGTGTACCAGATGAACCAGCAGTACCAGGTGCACCAGGTTTACCTGAAATACCAGGTGTACCAACAGCGCCGGGCAATCCAGGTGTACCTGGTGTACCAACAGTACCAGGTTTACCTGAAATACCAGGTGTACCAATAGCGCCGGGTGAACCAACAGCGCGGGGTGAACCAACAGCGCCGGGTGAACCAACAGCGCCGGGTGTACCAACAGTACCAGGTTTACCTGAAATACCAGGAGTACCTGAAATACCAGGGGTACCAACAGCGCCGGGCAATCCAGGTGTACCTGGTGTACCAACAGTACCAGGTTTACCTGAAATACCAGGGGTACCAACAGCGCCGGGCAATCCAGGTG
>Ga0172363_10003933_pt1 | contig 12025 bp, 18 predicted proteins | sample LakKivs2_kivu2a2_FD_114541 | JGI IMG/M metagenome (GOLD analysis project Ga0172363, IMG submission 114541) | Sediment microbial communities from Lake Kivu, Rwanda - Sediment s2_kivu2a2 | ecosystem: Environmental > Aquatic > Freshwater > Lake > Sediment | place: Rwanda: Western Province, Lake... | reverse complement strand
TCCTTGCCAAGGCGCTGGAAGAACTGTTCGGTACTTTACGGCACGTGGTTATCCCCATACCACCGTGACTAGAACCGCCATTGTGATCTACTGAGATTGGCCATCATGCCGTTTAAGACCTCGGCCACAAAGGGGATGATGGCGGTGGCGGCGATGTTCTCCGATACTGACTGGGGAGCGGGGCATCTTCCCCCTTTTGCTCCTGGCCGACGGTAAAGGCAGCTATAGCCGCGGTAATGGACGACCTCGCCTGTCTTGGGATGCTTACCTGTCCTCGAATTGCCCACCATGTGCTTCCCACACCCCACGCAGCGCAACAACCCACTGAAGGGATATGGCCCATTCTTCGCTTTGCATCCCCTGGCCTGCTTCTTGAGCAAAGCCTGACAACGGTCAAAGGTGTCCTGGTCTATGATCTGCAAATCGGGCCTGTAGATGCGGTGCTCCTCAAAGCCTTTCGTAAACCGGCTGTCGCAATTCCGGCCCCAAACCATCCACCCGGCGTAGATAGGGTTGCTCACGATAGAGACCACGTTCTCCCTGGCCCAAGGGCGCGCTTCTTTGCCCCTGACGGGCTTCAGGCGACCCATGTCGTTCAGGGTGGTAGCAATGGCGGCGGGGTTCATCTCCTGGAAAAGGCTGAACACCCATTTGACCAGTCCGGCTTCCTCTGGGTCAATCTCCAGACGCCTGACCGGGCGCTTGTTTTTCATATCACCAGTGAATACAAGGCGATAGCCTATAGGGACTTTCCCGCCAGCCCACTCCCCCTGTTTGACCCGCTCTACCATCCCCCGCACGGCGGCCTTAACGAGCTGGCGCTTGTGGATCTTCCCGACTAGGAATTCAAAATCTGCCATGTCGTCGTCAACATCCAGGGAAAAATTGTAGACCTTCTGGGGTGTGATGACAAGGCAGTCGTTATCTCGACAGATGCGGCGGATCACCCGCCCATCTATGCCGTCCTCGTCACGGCTTAAGCGGGTAAAGTCCTGCACAATGATGGCTCGCACCTTCCCCTCCTCAACCTCCTTGAGGATGCCAATGAGGACCGGGCGATTATCCAATTGCTCCCCGCTTTTGACCTCGCTTCTGAGCTCCGCCTCATAGCCATACTTCTCGGCCAATTGGCGGCCTATCCTCTCAGCATCGGCCCTTGACCAGTTATCACTTTGCGATGGATCTGAAGCTCGATCATAGATTATAGCCCAGCCTTTGCTCATTTCGCTCCCTCCTTCAGGATGCGCAGCCGCAAGAGTTCGCCGATCCGTGCCTTTCGTTCAGTGTCGTTCAACCTAACCTCCTTACAGCATCCTCCGCCGCTGGTAGGGAACGTGCAGCAGCTCCCCCGCCGATATGCGCCTGCCTGCAGGCAGGGTTTCCCCCCTCACGCCTTCCACGTCGGCCACTCGTTGGTAGTCCTCTGCCTCCATCAGGCCCAGCCGCCAGCAGGCTCTGGCCACGCCCCGAAGGGCAGAGAGCATCTTGTTGACCGTGGCCGGCTTGTACTCCTCGGCCAGCCTGGCCCGGATCGCCACAACGTGCTGGTAGCGCAGCCTCGACCAGTCCACCGCCGAGGCATCGGGAGCGCCCATCATCTCAGCGATGGCGTTCAGGGCCTGGTGCATCGTGCGCCGGCTTCCGGGGGACAGATTGGCAAGGAAAACCGCCACCGGGTGTTGGTCAGCGGGTAGTGCCCTTCCGGCAGGTACGAGCTCAGTCCCCTTTGAGATCACGATCGCCCTCTCCATGCTTCCCTCCTTGCCTCTTTCCAGAAGAACCATTCTCATAAGCCATTTTACCCCAAAAGAGGAGAAAGGCAAGTCTCAGCAGCCTCAGACATCTAAGTCTCCGTTCGTACAACTTCAGCCGGGGCTCTTTCACACCGCCTGTGTCTTTCGATGGATGCCGGAGTCTGGCCGAAGACGGCCAGGCGGGGGGGGATGCCCCCCCCACAACAGCCCCTCCCCGATTGCGCTTGCGCGCAGCACCCGTTGCGCGGCAATTATACCGCCCGGCGCAAGGCCGGCGCTCCGCTGGGGGCGGGCGGGCAGGGCTCGAAAGTGGTGGCGGGGCGGGCCTATGAAGGAATGGCTGAAACGTCGCGGACGCAAAGGAAGGCGGAGGAAGACCTCCGCCTTTCCATTCTGAGCGGGTAGAGGTTCCCCTTGAAGGGCTCGCCCGGCCCGCCCCGCCGGCGTTCGGAATCAGGAGAGGCTTCTCGGTCCCGCCCGCCCCCGCGTCGCTTGCAAGCGCCCCCACCGGCCCAATTTTTCAAGGAGGCAGCGAAGAGGTGGAGGCGGCGAAGACGCCGCCCCCTTTTCTGCTGCCTCCTTTCTGAAAGGGCCGGATGGGGGCGGCCTTGCGCTCGGGCGGTGCGCCGCGTGGTGCGCTGCGCGCGCGGGCGCGCGGTCGGCCGGGCGTTCCCGGTCTTGCCTTTGTGAGGAGGTGTCGTGTGTGTGTCTTCGTGGGGTTCGTTGGTTCGCGGTCATTGCCGGCGTCGGCGGGGTCGCTGGTGTCGGCGGTTGTCGGTTCGGTCGCGGCCGCTGGCCGGGGCGTGGCCGTGGGTTGCGCCTCGGGCGGGGACGCCGCGGTGTTGTCGGCGCTGTGTTCGGGGCGGGTGTTCGTGCCGTTCGCGGTGTTCGCGGCGTTCGGGGTCGGCGGGGTGGGTGCGGGGCGCTTCTCGGCGGTGCCGCTGGTCGCCCGGGCGGCGTCCCTCTCCTCGTGTGCCGGTGGTTCGGTCCGCTGGGTGCGCTTCTGGGCCGGCGGTGGGCCTTCGGTGCCGCTGGTGGCGCGGCTTCGGGCGCGGTCGGCGGCGCTGGTGTCGTTCGTCGCGTCCTCGGGCCCGGGCGCGGGGGTAGTGGCGTTTCTATCCTCCCCCTTGTCTCGGGGCTCGGTTCGTTCGCTCCGGTTGGCTGTCCGGGCGGGCTTGCCTGTCGTTGCGTTTCCGGTCGGCTTCCCCGCCCGGCTGCTTCCCCGTTTCGGTTCGGGTCGTTGGGTCGTGGCCGGGCGGGGCGTGTGGGCGCGTGGGTGGCGCTGGGTGCCGGGCGGGGCTTCGGCCTCGTCCGGCGCCCTTCTCTCGAGAGGAGGTCCTCATGGAGCATCGGAAGCTAAAAGTCAGCAGTTTGTGGCGTGAGGGCGCCTTTGAAGGCCACGTCGTGCCGTTCATCCGGCTGAGCGGCAAGTGGTTGGCTGAGGCCGGTTTTCAAATCGGCGACTCGGTCACCGTCGAGGTCAACGGCGGCAACCTGGTCATTCGCCGAGAGTGGAATTTGCCAGAAGAGCGGGAGGTGACACATGAGGTGCCCAAGGTGCAAGCGCGAAGTCACGAGGGAGCTGGCCTTGTACGAGAGGGCCCAGTGCAGCTGCGGCTTCATCTTTCAGGGCCGCGTTAGCCCATTCCTAGAGAGCGAGGACCAAATGCTTGAGTTTATCGAGAAGTGGGCGAGGAGGGCAAGAGAGCACCGCCCCGATCTCTCAAGCCGCATTGGCCGGGCAGTGCAGTTGGTCGAGGCCGGCGCGGTGCACAGGAACAGCAAGCCCAAGAGCTTCCTGGTGGCCAGCCAGTCGCAGCCGCGAGTGGGCTACTTCGTGGATTTGGAGAGGCGGATGTGCGGCTGCCCAGACCACCAGCAGGGCGGAGCACCGGGAGGCTGGTGCAAGCACCTGATTGCGGCTTGCCTGGTGTACGTGGCAAATGAGGAGGCCGGAGAGGGTGGCTCTCCAGCCTCCGGGAACCCAGGGCAGGTTACCCCAGGCAACGGAGATTATAGCCATCTGTCGCCCCACGAGCAAGAGCGGCTGCTGACCGCCCAGGTCGAGGCGTGGCGATCGGGCCAGCCGGTGATGATCATCTAGGTTAAACCATACAACTGAATAGGACGCGAAACCGGTCGGACTTCGGGCGCCGACCGGTCGCCGGGAAATCGGCCCGGCCTGAATGAGCGTATTGCAGAGGAGGTTGAAATGTCCGAGATTCGCATTGCAGACCTGACCATCGGCATGGACGTGCCCGAGCTGGAGGCCTCCGTTGTCCTGCTCCAGGGGCAGCTCCCCAAGCTGGCCAAGAACGGCCAGACGCGGTATCAGCATGTGACCCTGGACGACGGCACGGGACAGATCCGCTTCACCCTCTTCGATGACCTGGTGGGGCAGGTCCGAGAGGGGACGCGGATCCGGCTCACAAACGGCTACGTAACGGAATACCCGCAAGGGAGCGGAAAAAAGAAGCTCCAGCTCCGCAAGGAGCACGGCACCTTCGAGATCCTGAGCCAGCCAGCAGCCGCTCCAGCCAGCCCCCAAGCCGTCCCTTCGATGTCCTACGGCGAGGAGGAATCCCGTCGCATCACCCGGCTGGCCTGCCTCAAGGCTGCGGTCGAGCTCTCCACGGTGGCCACCGTGGACGAAGCCGTCGCCGCAGCGGAACGCATGTTCCAGTGGGCATGGGATGGCCATGAGGCCCCGGAGGAGTCGCCTGAGGAGCCGGAGGAGCAGCAGCCGCCTCAGGAAAGGCCAGCTCCGACGGTGGCCACCGCCGATGTCTACTGGGCATTAGCGGCCAAGGCGTTCAAGGTCGTGGGGCCGGAGCGGATCCGGGAGATCGCCAACCGGGTCAACGGCCAGGGCTGGGCGCAGGCCATCGCTCAGCTCCAGGCGGAGATGCAGAAGTAACACCCAGGCCTCCGGTCGAAAGGCCGGGGGCCTCTTTTTTTGCGGAACGGACAACTTCCGCATTAGCCCGTCCTCACCCCCCGCAGCCGGGCCAGGCGGGCCAGCTCCCTGCTCAGCTCCGGCGCCAGCGCACGGGCTAACACCTGCGACTGTCGGCGATCCATACCCGTGAGCACTCCAACCTTGACGTTGAGGTCCACGCTTAGGCGCTGCGCTTCGGCCCCTACCTCAGCACCAGATGACAGCGTCAACTGCCCAGGTCTGGCCCCACCCGCAAAGCCCAAGCTCGTCTCAATGCCCCTGATCGTTTCCGGCAATCCTGAAGTCAGGTAGCTCCAGTCAATCGGGCGGCTGAAAGGGCCAGCCTCAGCAGGGGATGAGGGGAAAAACGCCCGCGCCTCAGCCAGCGCGTGCTGGAGTTCGCCTATCCTACTGTAGATTCCAGAGACCATGTTCCCCACAAAGCCAGCCCCACCCGCAAAGCCCAAGCCGCTGATCTCCCACTCTGCCCCCCGGAAAAGCCTGATCACCGAACCGGCCATGTCAGCGAGCCGAGGCTGCTGACTCTCTATACCGGAAATCGTGTTCCCCAAGAAGCTGGACCCACCAGGGAAACCCATCGCGCTGACGGATAGCTCCGCCTGCTCAGCGGTTTCGACCATGTCGTGAGCTGCGTTGATGAGCTCAGGCAGTTCGCTCTCTATACCGGAAACCATGTTCCCCACGAAAGCCGCTGCCCCAGGAAAACCCAACGCGCCAACGGATACCTCCACCTCCTCAGCGGCCTCAACCATTTCGTGGGCTGCTTCGATGAGCTCAGGCAGCCCGGTGTCTATACCGTGGACCATATTCCCCACGAAAGTCGCCCCTCCAGGAAAACCCATCGCGCGGACCGATAGCTCCGCTTGTTCAGCGGCTTCGACCATGTCATGGGCCACGTCAGCCAGCCGAGGCAGCTCGCTCTCTATACCGGCCGTCACGTTCTGGACGAAACCCGCGCCCGCGGCCCAGCCCAAAGCGCGAAGGCTCTCCGCGCTCAGGGCGCTGGCGTCCCGCACCTGAGACAACGATGCCTCCACGATGGGCGCCATGACCTCAGAGGCTTTCGCCATCTGGAGAAGGTGATCCCTTATAGATTCCAGCGCCTTACTCGCATCATCTTTGGCGCGCAAGATGATTTCCAGAGCAGCCGTTGAAGTTTGCATCGTTTCCTCCTCGTTGGCGGCAATTAATCTGCACGACCCTCAACCAAGCGCTGATAGAAATCAGGCCATCGCTCTTTCAGCTCCTTCCTCTGAGCTGGCGTAGCATCCCTCCATGCCCGCCGGAATTCGCTGTAAGTGATGGCCCCGTCGATGGCAGGGCCAATAGCCTGGCAGCCGACCCGCCTCTCCTGACGCTCCGACCTCCGCCCCCAGCTCCCCTACCCACGTTTTTGCCTCCTCCCGTTGACTGTATGCATGTGCTCAGGGATCCAAATGAGCCCCTGATCCCGGCAGAGGGCTTCCACCTCCTGACCCCCGCCATACACAATCAGGATCGGCCGGCTGTCCCTGGCATGTTGACAAGCGATCTCCCAATGGTGTCCAACCAGATCCAGTTCGGAGCTGCGTCCCTGTGTGCAATAGGCCCGCCAGCCTGCAGGAACACCCAGTAGATTCAAATCATCAAACTTGGGATCAACCGACAAGTCCACAAAGACCCGAACACCATGTTGTTGCCAGAACCGACTCAACCAGCGTTTCATGTAGATGCGCCACAGCCCCACCGCCCGGGGCATCTGCTCATTGGTGGAGAAGCTGGGCTCAAAGACCGCTGCGCAGCCGCTTGCGACCACGGGCGCAGGATTCTTCCACAAGGCCGAGAACTTGTAATCATCAACGTAGAAGTGAAACGTACCCGGCATTCTCGCTTTGCGCGATCGATCACCCCACCTCGCAAGGGGCAAGACGAGCTCCTGGCCTTGGAGGGTTGCGTCCAGCAGCGGAATGCCCCATTCATTGTCGGTCGGGAAGACACAATCGGCTACATCGAAACGCGTCACCTGCACCATGATCAAACCCTTCTTTCACGTGCGGAGTAGGCCGCTCCGCCTCCGCTCCCCCGCCCCTTCGGGGCGACGTCGCTAAAGGCTACGCGGCCTGCGGCTCCCCGCCGCCTTCGGCGGCACAGCCCTACCGCGGCCAACGAAAGATGCGCTCAAACTCCCGCTCCAACATGGCCTGGGTTACCCCATCTTCAATCACCATCACCCGATAGCCGATGTTTACTGTCGGCGCCCACCGTCCCACGTCGGACAGGCTCACCCCCAGCCGCGCTGCCGCGTCGCTCATGCAGATGAACCCGGGCAGAGCATCTTCGATCCGCTCCGCTGAAAGAAAGTTCCGCCACGCGCCAGGATCCAAGCCCTCCATCCCAGCCAGGGCCATAAGCCTGCGGAAGAAGGGAAGATGCACCAGGTTTTCAAGTGCCTTGCGTCCCCTGCCCGCCTGCCAATCCTGGCGGCAGCAGAATAGCATCGCCACCAGCAGACCGCGGTCACCGTCCGGGGCGGTGGAGTGGGGTCGCTCTCTGAGCCTGAAGTGATCGGCCATGTCAGGAGATGAAAAAGTCGCAGAAGTCGTCCAGGGCCATCAACACCCAGGCTCGTTGCTTGTTGCCCTTCTCACGCAGCACGACAATGGGGAGTTTTTTCTCCCCGGCGAAGGGCCGCAGCCGGTCCAGGGCTGAGGTGATCCACTGGGGGAGCCGCTCCCGAACCTTGGCGTCACCCACGAGCCAGTCGCTTTCAAAGTCAGGCGCGCTTTCACCGTAGTTGGCTCTTACGATCCGCTTGGCTCCCAATCGTTCGGCGACTTCACGCTCCCACTCCTTCCAGGTCTTGGACATTCTCTCCTCCCATGCCCCTGCAAAGGGGAAGTAACGGCAAAGCAACGCTTCGGCGGAGTCCTTTTGCTCCCCTCTCAGAAGAAGCGCCGATGGGCCATCCAATGACCGCGGCGGCGCTGGCGGATGATTTCATAAGTCCACCGAAGGCTGAGGCCGACAACCGCCGCAATCTCTCCCACCGCAATACCTCGTTGATGCAGCTTCCAGATCATGTCGTTTCGTTCTGCTCGTCGGTCCTCCAGGTGAGCTGCCCGCCAATGTCTGATAGTTCGTGCGGGCACCAGCAGCACGTGAGCGAGCTGATCCGAGGGTACATCGAGGAACTTAATCGCTACCTGCCTGGCCAGTTCGCGCTCATTCTCTGCCTGGCCTGGCAACGTCGCTAGGGCCCTCACCAACAGTTTGCTGAGAGTGGCCACCATTCTTAACCTCGACAAACCACTCACAAAAGTCGGAAAAACTCAGGACCACGATGGAATCATGACGCCCTTTTTCGTGCAGTACCGCGATCCCCAGCCGGTCCGCTCCAGCGTGCCGAAGCGCTTGCGCCAGCGCATCCTTGAGCCACTGGGGAAGCCGCCGCCGGTGCTTGACCTCCACGGATAGCCAGTCGCTCACCACATCCGGCGTATCTCGCCCGCTGCAGCCGACACGGTGACCGCCCAACGTCCTGGCCACCCGACGCTCTACTGTCTTCCATGTTCTGTGTTCCATCACTCACCCCCCGCCTGGGGCTTTTTCAAACGTGTCTCCGAACGTATCTCAGAATGCAGCCTCTCCCAGTACGCTGCCGCCTGGGACGCAACCGGGGACGCCTCCTGAGGTGAGGAGGGGCGGGGGGGCGGGGACTGCTGGGATCGTCGCACACGGTTCTCCAGTCCAGGACAGAACTTGCAGACACGACGAGCTTCATATCCTTGGATAAGCACACCACATGCCCCCTGGCTCTGCTGGTAGCAAGCGTTGGCCTCCCGACGGTCACTGGCTTCCTGCTCCCGCTGCTCTGGATCTTGTACCTCCCATCCTTCCCGAAGGCAGGTCACCACCCAACCTGGCTTACTGGTGATAGTCGGATTCCCCTCTGCTGCTCTGCATACTTCAATGATTCGTTCGGGAGTGTACTTGCCTAGCAGACCCCCGGCGACTCTATCATCAACATCCATCTCTGAAAGAGCTCTGGCTGCTTCTGCTCTTTCAGGAGATTGAGAAACAACAACATCAACAGCATTGCCCTGAACGGCTGCTGTGCTTGTCGCGGTCGTAGCGGTGTTGTTGTGCTTATCTTCCTCTGCTTTTTGTTCTGTTTCGGGTGAACTGGAGTTCAGGGGAGGGGTGAACTCCAGTTCAGGGGTGGGGGTGAACTCCAGTTCAGGGGTGTACTGTTGCCACAGAGCAAGGCAGGCCCTCGCCAAGGGACTGAAGTCGTAAACCGAGGTTCTACCAGGCCGCTCAGTGATGTTCACCATGCCTTTCTGCTCCAACCGGTGAACAACTTTTTGGAGACCCCGGACGGAATATCCCATCTCCTGAGCAATTGTCTGAAGAGATGGGCTGCTTTGTCCCTTCTTCGTTTCGAAGTGCCTGGCTGCCAGGTGGATGATGACCAGGAACTCTTGACGGGTGACTCCGGCCTGGATGTAGTCGCGCAGCACAAAACAAGGGACAGACACGAAACCTTTCGCCGCGTCCGGGATGGAGATATTCCACCTAAAACTGAAAGACTCGTCAGTCATTGAAACCCATCCCGATCCTCAGGGGCTTGCGGGGATGGAGCAGAGTCAGTCGCAACTGCTCCATCGCCGCCTTCTCTCCCCCGCGATAGCGCACCCAAAAGCAGTAGGCGAGCGAGTTCGTTCATCAGCCGCCGGGCCGCCGCGTCAAGGTCAATTGGCATCGCTAAACTCATCCAAGAACTGCGCTTGGGCGCATTGGTCGGCGGAAATGCTCTCGCGCGGCAACAGCCCGGACCGCTCCAGCGCCTCACGTAGCACAAAGCGGATTTGGTCGCGTGGATCACGCAATGCACCACTGGCCATCACGAGCAAGGCCGAATATTCGGGCGGTTCAAGCATTACAGTAACCCGTTTCATCTGTGCGCCTCCAGGTAAACAAATAGTGCTGAATTTACTTCAGCACTATTCTGAGGATCAGGTTAACTTTTGTCTAGGAAAAACTGTCCAGAACTTGACCCACAATGGCTAGGCAGCCATTATGTTCCTCTCCTTCTCCTGTAATCCAATGCTTTTCGGAAAGCGCGTCGGTCGCTGGCTATGCCCCGTCGTACATCCCTTTTCGACGGTTTCCCTCCATGCCGTTTTCTGTATTGGCTTATGAAGTTCTCTATAATCGGTGCTAGGTATTCTTCGGTCAGCTCATTTTTGACGTCAGGGTCAAAATTACTTTGTTTCCACCGCTCAAAATAGCGATCGTAATCAGGGATAGTGCTTGGCCCGCCCCCTTCAACTTGCTGGTAGTAGGCCCCAAAAGCCTCCTCTTCGCTAAACTCCGCCCAATAGGAGATCTCTTCCTGCATCCTTTTGCTCAAAGGGAAGTACGTTTCAGTCTGTATGTAAATGCCTCCAGACTTGTCTTTTTTGACCAACCGGGAATACAGTTCTAACTTATCGGACCTACTCTCCCCAGTTTCGAGATAGTGATGTAACCAGAGCACCCAGCCAAAGTTCAGGTTGTGTTTGGCACGGAGCGCATCAGCAACCTCGCGCGTTGCCTCGGAGTACGTATCGTTGGCTTCAATGTAGAGAGCCCAGAGATCGGTATAATCCACATCAGACCAGCCTTGGGCGGTCTCCTCCTGCATCTTCTTCTGGCGAAGGAGTTCCACGTTTTTCCAGGCAACATCCCGCCTTTCCCTTGCCTCTCTCAGGCATTCCCTGGCAGCATCGAGGTCGCCTTTGAAATCCTGGTCCTCCAGCCTTTCGGTGACCAGCCGCTCCTTGTATTCCCGCATCTCCTCCCACACCCCTGGCTTATACTCTCCCGTTTGTTCGTCGTAAAACCCAGCCAGGTCCTTATAGCCCAAGGGGATGTATCCCTTCCACTGGAAACGCTTCTCTAATCGTCTCTTGATAGCCTTTTGCCGTCCTTCAGTTTTCACGATCTCCTCTCCTAAAACACAAAACCGCCTGCCGGGTTTGACAGGCGGTCTGCTTTGTGCTAACATTATCCTGCCAGGCCGTCTGCCCCGGCTTGGCCGCGCCCCTGGCTCCTCGAAAGCCGAGGGGCTTCTCCTTTTCAGCTTAATCCCTGGGCACCAGGCGGATCTCCACCCGCGTGTCCAGGGCAGCGGCCAGCTTCTTCAACAAAGTCAGCGAGGGCACGGTCTCCGCCCGCTCCACGCGGGAGACGCTGGCCTGCCTCGTTCCCGCCATCTTCGCCAACTCTGCCTGGGAAAGCCCCTGCTGCAGGCGCAAGCCCAGTACGGCCCGCGCCACCTGGTACTCCGGCTCCAGGGCCTCGTATTCCCTGACAAACTCCGGGTTCTGCATCAGTTGCGCTTTCAGGTCGTCTAACGTCCTCATGGTTCGTGCCTCCTCAGAAAGTCGTCCATCCGTTTCTCGGCCATAGCGATCTCCCGCCTCGGGGTCTTCTTCGTCTTCTTGGCGAAGGCGTGGAGCATGACCATGCGCTGCCCAGTGAAGGCAAAGTACAGAATGCGGTAGGCTCCTCCGATGCCCTTCACCCGCAGTTCCCACAGCTTGCGCCGCCCCGTCACGCTCCTCACGTAGGGAGCCCTCAGCTCGAGCCCGAACTCCTCCAGGAGATCGAGGGCCCGCACCACCTTGGCCTGGTCCTTGGACGGAAGGCCGAAGATGAAATCCCAGACGGGGCTCTCTCCCGCCTCCGTCTCGTAGAAGACCACTTTCCAGGCCATAGTGTCCCTATTATATCACAGATGGTATAGGGCGTCAAATGGAAAAGATCTCTGACCGTGATCGTTTTCATGGGCAACTTGTCCCTCTTTTAGCTGGTGGTGGCCGGCGGAGCCGGATGGGTGGTGATCAATGCCTTATCGGTCATTGGGCGAGCCTCCTCGTCATTTCGCAAGAACTGAAGTACAATTTAAGTAGCCATTCGCAGTGCCCCAACCAAGTCCCAGGCGGTATTGTTGAGTTTTAGGACTATCGGCACGCCGGTTCATATTCACTATTAAGCAACCCTTTCTAAAAACTCCGAAAGTACAGACCCTACAAACTGAGCCGTCCGGATCTCCGGACGGCTCGGGGTTATGGGCGAAACAGGACTTGAACCTGTGACCTCCTCCTTGTAAGGGAGGCGCTCTCTCCTGCTGAGCTATTCGCCCGCTCTGGGGTCTAAATTATAATTCACTACCGGACACTTTTTTAGAAAGTTGACTCATGGTATACTATGGCTCCCATGACAGAGCTTAGAACAGAGAGAGGATACCATGAGTGACAATCTACGCAGGTACCGGGCCATAAGAGAC
>Ga0172363_10003932_pt1 | contig 12025 bp, 12 predicted proteins | sample LakKivs2_kivu2a2_FD_114541 | JGI IMG/M metagenome (GOLD analysis project Ga0172363, IMG submission 114541) | Sediment microbial communities from Lake Kivu, Rwanda - Sediment s2_kivu2a2 | ecosystem: Environmental > Aquatic > Freshwater > Lake > Sediment | place: Rwanda: Western Province, Lake... | reverse complement strand
GATATCCTTGTCTTTGATCAAAATAAGCTCTTCGATTACCCTTATTGAGTATTAGATAGCTTCGAAACGGTTCGCTCAGCATGTGTTTCAATTCTTAAGGTACAGTTTTTTCAGTCAAGCCATCTGTGATTTCCGGATAACGCTGAGGGTTCAGCCCACGCACCCGGCGTGAGGCGATGATGTCGTAGTCGCGTTCATCCTTTGAGGCCAGTAAGGCCAAGTTTATGAAGCGATCCCCTTCTTGCCCTCCTTTTAGTTTTGTTGGTCGGTCGCTTTGCGAAGCCACGATCGTGTGAACAACAAGGCCAAGTTCTTTGAAGAGTAGATACCCCAAGGTTTCCAGCAGATCCTCATCCTTAGCGCGTGCTTCCAGGTTATTGACATGGATATTGGCCCATCCTTCATATTCGTCAATAATGATCAAAACACCCGCATATCCTTGAGCGATGATTTGGCGATAGATACCAGCCAACCTATCCTTGACGCTTGTGGTAATGATCGCTTGCACCTGCTTTTCCGCTAAGTAGGCAGTTAAAGTTTGAGCAATAGTTTCTTGATCGTCATTTTCCACTAACTCAGATACACTACTCCCTGTTTTCTGCTGTATATAGGCATCTATACTAGCTTTATCTGCCGCTGAACGTTCATCGTACCAATGGATCAGATCCTGGGCCATCGTCAAACGAACTTTTTTCTCCAACCCAGCACGTCGCAAAGCAGGGCGGAAACCCTTTTCAAGCAATACATCCATCAATGATCGGGGATTGGCTGTATCTGCGCTGGCTTCTCCACGCAGGGACAAGATTACTGGGAATAGACGGCGATCTTTCAAGCGCGTTTGGTAGCGGCGAATTTCATCGTCTTCCACCTTACTCCACAGCTCATCCGAAAAATCACTGAGCAGGGCGGTTAGAGTAGCCAGGAAATGCGTTTTGCCCGAGCCATATTCAGCCCCAACCCAATATCCTTGGCCTCTTCCCACAGCCACAGTTTCAAGCACTTCCACGAAATGCTGACGGATATTATCTGTGAAGATATACGTTTCGACGGTCTCTTCAGGTGCCCCGAGGGCAGCATTGTGTAACTCCAGTGTGAGTAAAGGAGTTTTTTTGTGAACGATCAAATCATTAAGTGGTAGTCGAGGCATCAGGGTCACTCCTTCTTCACAATAGCTTCTTCAGGAATTTCCAATGCGATATATTTTAGGATCGCATACGGAGAAAGGTGAACATAATTTGGCAGCGCTTGAATAGGGCGAAAGTTCAGATCTAATACCGATAAAGCAAAAATGATCATAATGTTTTCATTGGCTAGCCGGATATAAGTTCTCAACGGCAAATGATATCGATAAAGCAAACCTAGCCCCACCACCAACAGCACATTTTGCTGTCGCTCTGTGGGAAAATTATTCGATATCCACTCATCAATCGCATCGGACAATTCTCTCCCGGCGGCTATATCGCCTAGGGGTGTTTTGTGTAACGCTTGGCAAAGTGTATGGAGATCCAGTTTCGTTACCAAGCCCACTGGGCTTCTGGCAAGCAAGTCATCCACCTCACCTATCCAAAGATACACATGCCTGTTAAGAATCGCCGGGGTAGGCTGTACTGCAAACCGGTTAAGGAATTCGAAAAACTCATCTTGCTTCATAAGCGGAATGCCCCATCCAGATACTCATCAAACGAATAGCGGGTAGTGATCTGTTCAAGTTGATCCACGATTGCGTATTTGGCAATCAAACCCTTTTCATCGGCTTCTCGAAGAACAGAACGAACCGTTGCCTCATCCCGAATCCCCATCAACTTCCAGAAAGTGGCCTCCAGGATATCAGATATCCGGACAATACGCGGGGTTGGCGCAAGTTTGGCATGCAAGGCGATCAGGAAGGCATCGTTTGGCAATGGAACCGGTTGCACGATCACACCATTTGTAACCGGGGATAGAAAACCCATGCGAATTAAGGATGACCGTAACCTCCTATAAGAATCGTGCTTGTAAGTGCCATACTCAGAGCTAATAAAATCCCTAATGATGGAATTATCTATCTGTGCACCAGGTTGAAGAGCTAGTATCTGTTCTACAACGAACTTCGCGATCACTGGCTCTGCCTCAAGTGTCGTCAAGCGAGCTATATCTACCAGTATTTTTTCATCCTGATATGTACGCCAGACACGGGGATTAATCCCATCGAGGCTTTTCTCCGGGAACAAACGAAGTAAGATCAGCGTGCCATAGCGTTTTCTAACCTCATCTGAGTTTTGACGCATATTTTCAAACAAATAAGTACGAAAAGATTCAAAGGTGGAGAAATTGATGCTTTCTTTGACTGCATCTAAGCCTGTTTCCCAGGCAACACTTTGCAAAGTAGAAGGTCTTATTGAACGTGGCATTTAGTTTGCCTTTTCAGGTAGATTTTCTAACTGTAATTTAGTAGCTTGCACGGATGATAAATCCCTCCGGGCAATCCATTCTTGAATCGCCGGCTTAAAAAAGCGCCAGTGTCGCCCTACCTTTTGACAGGGTATTCTGCCATCTTGCGCCAATTTATAGAGAGAAGATAAAGAAATCCGTAGGTACTCAGCAGTTTCACCAATTGTCATGATTTCAGATGAGTTTGCGGCCATAGAATACCTTTCCTGTGGGAAGAATCATTCCCCATGCAATATCTGATAATAGCAGATGTTATCAATAATTGTCAAACAAATCAAGCGACAAATACTTCAGAAACGCCCCTCAGCAGTTGCACATAATCCCAGCCGATGCGCTCGACCAGGCCTACTCCTTTCCACACCTAAACTTGATCCCCAAACCCCAAAACTAATACTATAGTCTATGGATGCAATCCAAATGGGTTGCTACAATCCTTTCACATTTGTTAGCTTGTGGAAGGGTTGGCCCACGTGGAACCTGCTGTTGCTTTCGGAAAAGTCCTGAAAAGATTGCGTAAAGAGAGAGGGTTTACTCAAGAGCGTCTTGCCCAGGAGAGCGGGTACCATACCACCTATATCAGCCAGATCGAGTGCGGGAAGAAAAACCCCACGCTGCCAACGCTTTTCCGCATCGCAGAAGCGTTAGAGATTTTGCCCGAAGACATCATTACTTCAACCCGAGAAGAAATCGCCCAATCGCCGCCCGAATAGAGGCTCGTCGGGGTGGATGCTTTGTGCTCCGTTCCCCGGCGTCTCTCGGCGCGCCTACCCCTTGGGTTGTACAGGCGCAAGGGGCGGCTCTGCATTTTACATCACGAGGAGAATACGCATGATCAAGGTAATCGCCATTGACGATCACCCCCTGGTGCTCAAGATGATCGCCGAAGAGATCAATAAAGAAGGCGATATGCGAATTGTAGGCACAGCCAACCATGGCTCAAAGCTGAATGCCCTGGTGCGCGAAAAGTCTCCCGATATCGTGATCCTGGATCTGGGCATGTCGGAAGGCGCTTTCGAACCGATCTCGGCCGTGCAGCAGCTCTTGCAAGAGCATCCCAAAGTGAGGGTACTGATCCTCACCGGCAACGACTCGCCCGCATACATTCGCGACCTGACCAACGCGGGGGTGAGGGGGTATGTGCTCAAATTCGAGGATCTCAGCCTGGAATTACCCAGGGCTGTTCGCACGATTTATGGCGGTCAGTGCTTTTATTCTCCTGCGTCGACCAATATCCTGCTCACCGAAAGCAAGCTGGCCAATTCTGTGCTTAACGATCGCGAGCTCCAGGTACTACGGTTGGTAGCCGAGGGGCATCAAAACGAGCGCATCAGCCAGATCGCGGGATTATCATGCAAGACAGTTCGAAACATCCTGTCAGATATTTATAGCAAGCTGGGCATTCAGGGGGAAGTCAACCAACGGGTAGCGGTGGTCAACAAAGCGCGCCAGTTGGATTTATTGCCTTGAATTTTTCGCAAGGGACAGTTGCCTCGACCCATTCGGGACATTTGTCCCTTGACGCTCTCATAGCCTACTGTTTACAATCCTGCTCATTCATATAGGCTATTTATCAGGAGAATGCTCTGTGGACAAAGAGAAGCTCGATCAACTCGTAAAAGAAATGTCAGACCTCTGCAAACAAGGAACTCATTCCGCTATATTGCTGTCAAATTCCCCGGTTAGCAAGATGTTGTTCGCCGCTGTCATTGCTGCAATCATCGGCCCCGAACCGACCTCAACGTTTTGGTGGAAGCCACCAGATCCCTTGCAATGAGGTGGCAAACTTCCATCGATCATTACGCGTCCGCTGTCAGGCAACTCATTGTTTCGGCGCCATCGCTTCTCGAATGGCCGGCATGCCGCCAGTTGTTGTTGAGCAGCGCCGCAGATACCCCATCCTGGATCCTGGCTTTGCCGGTTGTTTCTTGCCTCGCCGCCGGAGGGTCACAAGAAGATGGGGCGCAGGTTGCCGCGGGCTGGATGGCCTTGAACCACGCCCTGCATCTGCTGGATGCTGTCGAGGATGGCGATTTCACTCCTGACGGAATCATTCCAAGCACAGAGAAGGCGCTGAATTTTTCCACCGCCCTGACCTTTGCGGCCTATCGTTTCTTCTCTGATCTTTCTTCGCCCGGTGCCGCTGCACGGGTTGCCAGGATATGTTCGGAGTGCGGTTTCAAAGCCTCTCAGGGCCAGCACATGGGTTTTGAGCCTGTTCCACCCCAACTCGACGATGCCACTCGCGTCTATTGGGAATCGACCATTCTAAAGTCAGGCAGCCTGTTCCGCCTGGCATGCGCAGGCGGGGCGGCGGCTGCCACGGAAGATGCACAAGTCATCGAAGCCCTGGGAGATTACGGCACATCCATCGGCGTGATCCTGCAAGTTTTGGATGACTGCCGCGACATGCTCGACACGCAAACCGGCAAACGTGAGGTGTCCCTGCCTGTGCTGCTGTATTCTGCAGCAGCGGGGCAGCAGCAGATCACCTACCCCGATTCACGTTCCAGCATGCAGGGGTCGGGTGTGCCGGAAACCATTACGGGAATCCTGGCCGCGTGGTGGCAGCGCGCCCTGGACAGCCTCAAACCTTTGAAAATGTCAGATGCTGCCGATATATTGAAAAACAACCTGCAATTCATTCAGTACACGCCAGAGTAGGGAGAAAAGTCATGATCACCGGTAAAAGTGAATACCCTCGGATTGTATCGCTGGTCACCCACGCCGGGTTCCAAACCGCCTTCGCCCTGATTGCCTTGTGCCTCATCGTTATCTTTGATGTGTCTGCCTTCATTTTTCGGCCGTATGATGGCATGGCCTTTGATAGCCCCGACTTCTACGTAATCACGACCGTTGATCAGGAAGGCCCGGCAGACAAAGCTGGCGTCCTGGTCGGTGACAAACTTTTGGCCGTAGACGGCAAGCCGGTCGGCCAATGGCTCTCACGGCCTGTGTACAGCCCTGGTATCGAGGCCGGAGACACAGTGATTTACCAGGTTCTGCGCAACGGGCAGACTTTGGAAATACCCGCTGTGATGGGGGGATATTTCGACAGCCCATTGTTTTTTGCCCCGATCATCGGAATGCAATTTATATCCATCATCTTTTGGCTTACCGGCTTGTCGTTATGCGTTTTCGTCCCCCCAGGTGATATTCGTGCGCGCTTGTCTGGCCTGGCATGGCTGGTCACGGGTGTTGCAATCGCATCCGGCGTGCCGGGAGGGGCAAGTCTTTTCTGGGGATCTGGCACCACGATGAAGCTCGCCTGGGTAGCGCTTGGCTTTTTACTGCTAGCCAGCCATCTCTATTTTCCTGCGCCACTCTTTTCTGCGCTCCTGCGAAAACGCATCATAGGGGTGTCTGCCTTGATCGCTGCCGTTCTATTCATCGTGACCATCCTCGATGACGCTGTCTTCAAAACTTATTTTTCCACTTACACCGGCCTCAACAGCATCGTGTATATTTTCTTCTTGATCTCGTTTCTTGCCAGCCTGGGGCTTCTGCTTCGCAGTCTTTTCCAGGCCGGTGACCTGGATGTCAAAAGGCAAACCGGGATCGTGCTGTGGGGGATGGGCCTGGGCTTTATGCCGTTTTTAGTGCTGACCTTGCTGCCTCTCCTGCTTGGCCTGTCCGGCCTGGATGGCGCTTACACAGCCCCCTTCTTGATCCTCGTTCCTTTATCCTATGCCTATGTTATCCACCAGCGCAAGCTCCTCAAAGTTGACTTTATCGTCAATCGCCTCATCGTGTTCTTTATCATGAGCCTTTTGGTTCTGATGGTTTCTTACTTCACCCTGATGGTGATTGCCACCTTGATGAACCTTCCCTCTTTAGTGCCCGTGATCGGCAGCGCTGTGGCGGTTTTGGTAGCGGTTCCATCGTCAAGCCTGCGTGACAGGGCCAACCGCTGGGTGAGCCACACGCTCTACGGCGCCTATTACGATCATGCCAGCGTGGCGGGCAGCCTTTCCAGCCGGTTGGCCCAGGCGCCCGACCGGGCTACGCTGGTCAGCCTGCTCACCGATGATCTGGCCAGGCAGATGGGCATCCGGCAAACCGCGCTGCTGCTCACGGACGGCAACGATCTGCGTTTGCAAGCAGGCGCCGAGTCTTTCACAGTTTCCACAGAAGATGCGTTATGCCTGGCACTGCTAAGCGTCCAGGCGCCGGTGCGCGCGCAGGCGCTGCAGGCAGCCCATCCCGAGGCTGCGCAGGGTTGCTTGCAGGAGTTCGCCTGGGGTGAGCTTTTCGTCCCGATCATCTTTGAAAACCGCCTGCACGGTGTGCTGATCCTGGGCAGCCGCGTCGCTGGCGACATCTATTCCGGCCAGGATATGCACATCATTGCCACCGTAGCCCACCAGGCGGCGCTGGCTTCAGCCAACATCCAGCTCATCGAAACCCTGCGCGGCCTATCCCAGCAGCTCGTCCGCGCCGGCGAGGAAGAGCGGAAGAAAGTGGTGCGCGAACTGCACGATGGGGTTCTCCAAAACCTGTTCTTCATCATGCAGAAACTGCGCCCGGATGCGGAACTGGTGGGGTGCCTGGATGAGGTGATCACCACCCTGCGGCACACCATCAAGGCGCAGCGGCCTTCGGCGCTTGACCGCGGCCTGACCCCCGCGCTGCAAGATTTGATCGACGATCTGCGCCGGGTGGTTGGCATCAATGGGCCCAGGATCGTGCTGCAGAACAACGCCGGGCAGATCAATGTTTCTGATGAGCATGCCACCGCCATCTACCGCATCGCACAGGAATCTCTCTCCAATGCTATCCGGCATGCCCACGCCACCAACGTCACGGTTTCGCTGGAACAGGCCAACGGGACACTCGTGATGGCGATCGAGGATAACGGACTTGGAATGTCACCTGCGGTTGCGCCGGAAGGCCATTACGGCATGACCGGGATGCGCGAGCGTGCGCTCATGATCGGCGCCGACCTGCGCGTGGTCTCCAATCGAAAGCAAGGCACGAAGATCGTACTGGAGTACACCCCATGCTAAGGCCATTAAAATTGCCCGGCGATTTTCCCATCGGCGTGGATCTCATCTTTCACGGCTTCCAGGAAGAGCCGCCGGACAAGAAAGAAGTGGCGGTCGATGCGATCAAAAGCCTGCGCTCTCTTTGGCCGTTCATCCGGGTCGGCAGCCTGGTTTCGCCAGCGTTGCAAGACCTTTTCAGAGGCTATATTTGGGAAGAAGATTCTCGTCCGGTTGGGCTGGTGCTCTTCAGCCGTGAAGGCGCGACCCGGCGCTGGGAGATCGGGATCGTGGCTGTGCTGCCCGAGTACAGGCGGCGCGGCATCGCCAGGAACTTGATGCAGGCGGCCATTGAAACCATTCGTAGCCGGGAGGGGCAGGTCGTTGTCCTGGATGCCGCTGCCGCCAGCGCCCCCGCTTGTGTTCTGTACGAGACACTGGGGTTTGAACGGGCCTTCACTTCCATCGAGTTCAACCACGTGGACAGCCTGCCCCCCGCCGACCCATTACCCGGCGGTTACGAAATCGTATCCTTACGCCCATCGGACTGGCGCACCCGCTGCGAGCTGGAGCAGCGTATCACCCCCGCCCATGCCGCCCGCTTTGACCCGCTTGACGAATCTCGTTTTCGCTCCCCCTGGGCGGTGCAAACCATCCAATTTCTGATGTGGAAATTCGGCGGGCAGAAGAGAGGGCAGCTGGCTGTCCGTTCGGCAGATGGGCAAATCGTTGCCTGGGGGAGCTACCTGGCCCGGCTGCGGCCGGGCGGGGTCAATTACGTCAGCATGCGCGCCGATCCCAACGATGAGGCCGCGGCGTATTACCTGGCTGCCCACACGATCCGCTTTGTCCAGCAGATCAGCCCTGGGCGCAGGATCATGTTCAGCGTTCCCGACTGGCATGAGGCGCTGGTGCAGGCGTCGCTGGCTATTGGCAGTACGGAGCGCACCCGCTACCACCGGATGGGCATGTTCTTATAACCCAAGCCGAACTTTTGTTATCCACCGGTCGGGCGAGGTTTTTCTTCCCTCGCCCGACCTTCGCGCCGATCTACCAGGCATTGATCGCACCCAAGGGACATTTGTCCCCCAAGGTCGGGACATTTGCCTCGGTCGTTTAAGGACATATGCCCTTTGCTTCGGGGAAATCCCTGGCTTACAATGGTGAGAACACACCACGAGAACCAGGAAAAGAACTATGACGCAAGCTGAACAAGAAACCATCGAAACCTTCTGCCGTGAGCTGGCTTTGGCGCTGCGCCGGATCACCGGCAAGAACATCGTGATCTGCCCCCAGGATCTTCCTGCACCCATCGAAAACGAGCCAGAGCAACTGGCAGATATCCTCGCCTCAAGCGTAGAAGTTGCCCAGTGAGCGCTTCCATCCAGCCACCGGGCAAGGCCTGGCTGCCTCCCGCCTCCCTTGCTGAGTTGGAGCAGTACGTGCAGCGCGCCATCGGCAGCGTCGCCGGGCACCTGAACCAGGAGCGGGCGGCTGTTTACAGCCGGGTGTCGAGCATCGACCAGCACGCCCGCTCTTACTCGATGGAATTTCAGCCCGATCGCTCCGAGGAGTACGCCCACTCGAAAGGCTGGCTGATTGCCGGGCTGTACGCCGACCCGGACCGCACCGGGCGCAACAGCAAACGCCCCGGCCTGCAGCGCATGATTCGCGATATCGAGAGCGGCAAGATCACCGTGGTGGTGGTGCACCGCCTGGACCGCCTGTACCGCAACCTGGAGTCTTTGCTGCGCTTCCTGCGCTTTCTCAAGAAGCATCATGTGCGCCTGGTCTCCGTGACCGAGCAGATCGACACCGACAGTTGGTGGGGGCGGCTGGTGCTGTACGTGCTGGGGGCGCTGGCCGAGATGTATGTCTGGCAGACCAGCGTGCGGGTACGCGAGATCAAGGCCGAGTTGTCTCGCAAGGGGCACCACAACGGCACCGTTCCTATCGGGTACTGCAATGGGCTGTGCTCAACGTGCGGCGATCTGAATGGCCCAGGTTACTGCCCCCTGGCAGGCGGCCCAGACCGGGCCGAAAGCCAGCGCGGGAGCGTCCCCGTGCCGCACCCGGTGGATCAGTACGCCATCCTGCTGGCGCATACGCTGTACCGCCAGGGGATGAGTTACCAGGATATTGCCAATCACTTCAACCTGCACCGCTTCCGGCTGCCCGATGGGCAGGAAGTGCAGCTTCGCACCAAATGCAGCCGCAACAAGCGCCCGGGCCGGCCCTTCCACCGGGACAGCATCCGCGAGATCATCTGCAACCCGTTCTATGTCGGGATGGTGGTTCGCCGGCCCAACCCGCCCCTGGATATGGATGACGACCGGGCGCCGGGCGCCGTCGAATGCGCTCCGCGCAGACATCCCCGGAAACTGCCCGATGGGCTGAGCCGGCGTTCGATCCTGGAAATGCACCGCGGGCGCCACGATGGCATCGTGCCGCTGGGTTTATGGCAGGCCAATCAGCAAGAGCGTCAAAGCCGCGGCAATACGCCGCGCGGCGGAAACCGCCCGCTGACCGAGTATTTGCTCGCCGGCGTAGGTTACTGCTGGGAGTGCCACCACTGGGACGGCCGCCAGGCCACCCTGCGCGGCATCTCGGGCAACCACTACAAGTATTACCGCTGCTCGACCGTGCAGAACGAATACAAGACGCGCTGCAGGCACCACCCCGATGCGTTCCACACCGCCCTGGATACCCTCGGCATCGGCGCAGAAGAACAGACCGCGAAGTTAGCACTGCTAGAGCGCCACCGCTCCACGCTCCAACAAAACCTGCTCGAAGAGCAGGTTGCCCAACTGGTGGAGCTGTTTGCCATCCCGGAAGACTGGCACGAGCTGATCCTGGCGTACTACCTGAGCGACAAGGGCATGAGCGAGTTCGAGCTGAGCGGCTATAACCTGCGCCAGGAGTTGAGCCGCCAGCGCGAGCTGTACAAGCGCGGCCACATCACCCAGGCGGAGTATGAGCAGGCCTTCCTGTATATCGACCGCCAACTGCAAACGTTGAGCCCTTCGGCCCAACCGGGTGCGCGTGAGATCATCCCCCTGCTGGAAGATTTCCCCGCCCTCTGGCAGCAGATGACGCTGACCGAGCGCCGGGCGCTTTTACAGGCCATGTTTGCCGGGCTGTATTTTGACTCTCAATGCCAGTTGCGCAAAGTCTCTGCCCGCAGCCCGTTCGATGAGCTGCTGAGTTAGCTACATTGAGGCTTATATGCAGGGTGGCCGCCTATCTATTCCTTTGCCTTCGTATCTGCCCCCAAGGCATTATCTTTGCCTCGTTTCGGAGAATAGGCAAGTAAATAGGTAAATAGACGCAATCCAAACAAAAACAATGCAAGAAAGATCCAGGAAACAGTACAAAATAAAGTGGACAGAATAGTGCTACTCAGCCACTCACGGAAGGGAATGATCTCGAACGGTAATTCAGATTCAAAAGGTAAGGTTGAAAAAAGTAGACCGAACGAAACACCAGTAATAACACAGCTAAAGATGATTTTTAACACAGCCTTTTTCGCGATATTTCGGTCAACTCTTTGGGAATCTCGAACTTGGCGGTTAAACCCTAACCAAATAAGGGTTGTCCATAATGCGCTGAATAGCATGACACCTGTCAGGAAATACTGAATTACTGAGGTGGGCAGCGGCGTGGCGCTGGGTGCGGCCGTCGGCTGGGCGCAGGCGGTCAGGGCGAGGGCCAGGAGGAAGAAGATCATCTTGTGGTGAAGGTTCATGCTTGTCATGGTTATGGAGTGGCCTCCGCCTGCGCATCTACTGGTACCACGCAACGAAACCCATAAATGCCAGACCCCTGCCAGGACTCATTGCTGGCACGTTCCGCAACACTCAATGAGAAAATTTCGTTTTGCCAACCACCTCCGCGCAGCACCCGGCGTCCCCCGTATTCCGAATATACAGGGCCTGCAGGATCAGTAACCGTTCCGGATGGGTAGTATCCGATATAATCGCTCACCCATTCCCACACATTGCCCGCCATATCGTAAAGACCATAACCATTGGGTGCAAAGCGACCCACTGATACAGGATCTTTCTCAGAACAAGCATCATAGCTCGCACCATTGACTGCCCCTGCGGTGCAAACCGGACTTTCGTTACCCCATGGGTACTTCTTACCTTCCAGCCCGCCGCGGGCCGCATATTCCCACTCGGCTTCGGTGGGCAGGCGTGCCCCGCGCCAGGCGCAGTAAGTATTGGCTTGATACCAGTCCACCCAGATCACCGGGTAGTTCGCCAAATCGGGGTCATTGTAATATTCATCACGGGTAAATGAGCCTAAATAGCTCGGTCGCCTGCAATGGCCCGCCGCCACGCATGCGGCATAGGAGGCATTGGTCACCTCGTACACATCCATGTAGAAGGCTTGCGTCAAAATAACTGTGTGCACCGGAAGAACCTCGCTGGAGCCATTCCTGTCGCCCATCTCGAAAGTCCCGGCGGGAATGTAAGCCATGAGCACGCCCCGGCTGTCCAGGATGGGTGCGGGCAGCGGGGTAGGTGTGATGGTGGGTGAAGGTGTGGCGGTAGGCGTTGCGGATGGCGTCAGCGTTTCCGTGGGGAGCGGCGTGTCCGTAGGCGTGAAGGTCG
>Ga0172363_10003930_pt1 | contig 12026 bp, 10 predicted proteins | sample LakKivs2_kivu2a2_FD_114541 | JGI IMG/M metagenome (GOLD analysis project Ga0172363, IMG submission 114541) | Sediment microbial communities from Lake Kivu, Rwanda - Sediment s2_kivu2a2 | ecosystem: Environmental > Aquatic > Freshwater > Lake > Sediment | place: Rwanda: Western Province, Lake... | reverse complement strand
GATTAAGACAGAATATGATCAATATAAGTCAATAGAACATATTTTCATTTATCTTCAACTTATTACGGCCTGTTATGTTGCATTTGCCCATGGTGCCAATGATGTCGCGAATGCTATAGGCCCGTTAGCAGCTATTATTGATATCCTTGAGTCTAATGCAATTGTACCGGGGGTTGGTGTTCCTATTTGGTTGATTGTTCTTGGTTCATTTGGTATTGTTATTGGTCTTTCTACATGGGGATATAAAATTATTCGTACGATTGGGCAAAAAATCACAGAGATTACACCAACAAGAGGTTTCGCTGCAGAATTTAGCACAGCGCTAGTTGTTTTAGCATGTTCTAGATTTGGTTTACCGGTTTCAACATCACAGGTTATTGTTGGTGCAGTCATTGGTGTTGGTTTTGCAAAAGGTATCGTTGCTGTTGATTTGAAGGTTATTAGAACGATTCTTACATCATGGTTTTTAACAGTACCTGTTTCTGCTGCCACTACAGCAGGAATTTTTATATGTTTACGTGCGATAGGAGGATGGTGAAAAAAAATGGATAAAGAAGTTGAACATTACAGAGCACCAATTTCTGACACTTTTAGAAGAAAATCTCCTTTTGATCAAATGTTGGAGCATATGGGAAAAGTAAGAGAATGTGTTAATCTTCTAGGAGATGGTTTGGTTAAATATTATAAAGGTGATTACAAGGGTTTTTCTGAGCTATCTGAGCGTGTATCTAAAATAGAGCACGAAGCGGATATAATAAAGGGCAATCTCCGGAATCATCTACCTAACTGGGTTTTCATGCCGGTTGATCGTGGTAAGTTTCTGTGGGCGCTTAGGGAGCAAGATGCTATTTTGGATCATGCAGAAAACCTTGTTCAAATGTTAGATATGCGTCGTACTAAAGTCCCTAAGAAACTACAAAGTGTTTTCATTGATCATGCACAGACTGTTATGAAAACTGTATCTGCTATGGAGGATGCTGTAGAAAGTGTAAGGGATCTGGTGGAAGCAAGCTTTGTTAAACGGGAAAGAGAACATACAAAGCAGTTTATTCATACTGTCCATGAACTTGAGTGGACAGCTGATCAGAAAAAATATGAGATGACAAAGGGCATCTATAAATTTGAAAAAAAACTCTCCCCTATGGATGTTTATCATCTACTGAAAATTGCGGATTGGGTTGATGATATCGCTGATCATGCAGAGAATGTTGCTGACTGGATAAGATCGATGATAGCTAAATAGTTATTTTTCTTCTGTAACAAGATAGTTGATAACATTTTCAGATATGTCTTCTGCGTACTCTCCAATACGTCTTATGCTCTCTACTATGTAACCTATTGAAATTGCTGTTAATCCTTTTTGTTGTAAAGCTAAGTTATTGATTTCTTCGCATAGCCTTTCTAATTTTTGTACAGATTCTATCGTTTCATTTGATGCTTTAATGTCTTTTTTGAAAAATGAACCAATGCTTTTGTTGAATATATCTATTGAAAGGTCACTTGCTGATAGTATATGATCAACGATTTTTTTATCCAAATTGTTATTGTCAACTAGGTTTGATATGTTTTGAGCTATCCTCACGATGTGGTCGCCAATACGTTCTATAATTCTGCTTATTAGAAAATAAGTGGTAGCCATCTCAAATGTTATATTCATTTTTTCTGCGAGACTAATGTTTTGTAATATTATGTTATATTGTCTTGCGACTAGCCAATTTAATCTATCTAAATCATTGTCTCGTGATATGATGTCCTCTGCTAGTGTTTTATCTCTGTTTTTTAAAGCTTGCATTCCATCTTGGTACATTCCTTTTACAATTATATGCATTCTTTTTATTGTTCTATCAAAAGGCATTTCTGTTGGGTCTAATAGATCTTTTAACACTATATGTCTGTCTGTTTCTTCTATGACTTCTTGTCCTATGGTTGTCTGTGTAAACTTTCTTATAATATTACGTACTGTAGCAGATGCACCTGATGGCGTGTTTATTTTTATTGCGGTGTATCCAGCTATATATGCACCAATTAATCTTCTTAGTAGATAAGACTGTTTTGTGATTTGGCTAGCATCAAATTCTTTTATCTTTTGTAATCTTTCTTGTGTTATTCTTGGTGTTATGAGCAGAGTGCCGTCTGATTGAACATTGACTCCCAGCGGATCGTTTTTCTTTACGTTTAGAGATTTAACCCACTCTTTCGGCAAGGTTATTACATACGAGGAGCCGCCTGTTAGTTGTACTCGTCTTATATTCATAATATCACAAAAGAATATTAAACGATGGTGTTGATAAATATTTCTATATATCTCTATTTATGAAACTTATCTATATATATCAATATAGTATATGTAGGTAAAGTATATATTTATTCTAAGGTTTACCTGGAAAAAGGTGATGAATATAAATAAAAAACAAAACAAAGAAAGAAAAATGTTAGTGATTGGTTTATTAATAACCTTTATGCTAGTGGCTGTACTATTTAGCGGTTGTACACAACAATCAAACGGAGAGATACCAAAATTGATCCAAACCGGTTCAAGTACAGTTCTTCCTCTCGCTGTTGCTTGGGCTGAAGCCTTTGATAAAGCAGACATCTCAGTATCTGGTGGTGGCTCAAGTCACGGGCTCAATGCACTTCTTCTCAGGGAAGCTGATATAGGTGATGCGAGCAGATTATTGAAGGGGTCTGATTATGAAAAAGTTGGAGGAAACCCTTCAGATGTTAACTCCGATGGGACAGCAAACGCTCCAATAAATGGGGTATTGCCTGTCAAATGGGTGGTTGCATACGACGTACTGGCTGTGGTTGTGAATAATAACAATGATTGGGCAACTCAATTGAATTATTCACAATTATCAAAGATATTTACAGGTGACACACCAGCAATTTACTGGGATGATGTTCCAGGCTTAACAGGAGCGCCTCATGAAGAAATTGAGATTTATGCCCCAGATGAAGCAAGTGGAACATACTATTATTTCTTTGAGAGCATTATACCTGACTGGGGAAAAGATACGCAACAGATGCAGACCAGACTCGATCTAGGTGATGGTGTATATCACCCTAGCGCAGATGATAATGTTATACTAAATGCAATTAAGGCAAATCAATATGCAATCGGTTACTTTGGTTTTGCCTATATAATGGAAAACCCTGGCCAAGTAAAAGTTGTAAAAATTGCCAAGACGTCCACATATGTCGAAGCAAGTTTAGATAATGTTGCAAATTATCCAATGGCTCGTCCTCTGCACATCTATACCAATGGCATTCCGGATAATACAACAGCAAAAGGAAATGCAATCAGTGAATATCTTAAATATATATTAAGTGAAGAAGGTCAAGATATTGTTCCTGAAGTTGGGTATGTAAAACTTGAGTTGATCGATCCAACTTTAATTACTGGCCAACTAGCAAAGTTGTAATATTTGGAATGTGATACAAACAATGAGGATGCGAACGGGGAAAAAAAGTTCGTCAGAGGAAAAATATTTATTCTTTAGAAAAAAGGGAATAAAAGAACAAGTTATAGTCTGGCTGCTCTTTTTCACTGCTAGTATTGCAGTAGTCGTGAGTGCAGCCATTATTTATACACTTGTTGAAGGATCTATTGGTTTCTTTTTTAACCCATCTGTGAACATAATTGATTTTTTTACAGGTACTAAATGGGCTCCAAGTGGACTGAATCCCAGTTTCGGTCTGCTTCCACTTCTCTCAGGAACCATGCTTGTCGCTGGAGGAGCACTTCTCATTGGTGCGCCTCTAGGGATCGCGGCGGCATTGTATCTTTCTGAATTTGCAAATAAAAAAGTCCGCTCTGTAGTGAAACCAATTATCGAAGTTCTCGCAGGGATACCCTCCATCGTCTATGGTTTCTTTGCGTTGTTGGTCATTAGTCCAATTTTACAGCAATATTTTGGTGCAAGTTACTTTAACGCGGCAAGCGCCATTATCGTCATGGCAATCATGATTTTACCAATTATCGTTAGTATATCTGATGATTCTATGAAAGCGGTCCCGAAACATCTCCGTGAGGCTAGTCTAGCGATGGGGGCAACAAAATGGGAAACATCAGTTAAGGTCGTGATGCCAGCAGCATCAAGTGGGATTATTGCTTCCATTCTCTTAGGGCTTGCAAGGGCTTTAGGGGAGACGATGGTTGTAGTCCTCGCAGCAGGTAGCATCGCCAAATTTACCATCAATCCATTGGAGGAAGTCCAAACCATGACAGCGTACATCGCCCAAGTGGCAACTGGTGATATCCCACCTGGTGTAGCGGTGAGTGCAGCCTTTGCTGTTGGACTTGTTCTCTTTGTTATCACATATATTATTAATCTCATTGCAGGTCGGGTGGTTCTACGGATTAAACGAGGCGGGGCTGCATCTGGTAAAAAAAGCAGGATTGCACAATACATAAAAAAAGTTTCTACATATTTCAATCGCCTGTGGAATCTGCTGTTACGTCGAACACGTGATAAAAAAACAAGTTTGCAACATAGATATCTGGTTGGAAAAATCGGAAAAACCTCGATTGCAACCAGTCTTTTAATCGCAGTCGTGTTCTTGGTTTTGCTAATCATATCAGTGTTTCAACAAGGAATCCCAGGTATCAATTGGACTTTTCTCACCTCGTTTCCCAGCTCGATACCTTCAAAAGCTGGAATTTATCCAGTGATTCTTGGTTCAATTTATCTTGTTTGTCTCACCTTAATATTTGCAGTTCCCATGGGAGTGGGGGCAGCTATTTATTTAAACGAATTTGCGAAGGATAACAGATATACCCGTTTTCTCCGTCGAATCATACAAAATCTAGCCGGTGTACCTTCGATCGTTTTTGGTCTGGTGGGTTTAGCAGTATTTTCACGATTGTTTGGCTTTGGGCCAAGTCTTCTTGCAGGCAGTCTTACGCTTGCCATCATGATTCTTCCAGTTATCGTAGTAACAACAGAAGAGTCCTTAAAATCAGTGCCCGATTCATTCCGAGAGGCATCTCGAGGTCTTGGCGCGACAAAATGGCAAACAGTTCGTCATCATGTACTCCCTCATGCTGTACCTGGTACGTTAACTGGTGTGATTTTAGCATTATCGCGCGCTATAGGAGAAACTGCTCCGATTCTATTTATCGGGAGTCTATTTGCAAAAACAGCACCGAGCAGTATTCTAGATAGTTTTCTTGCTCTCCCGATAACAATTTTCTATTGGACGCGACACCCAAAAATACAATTTCATGATCTTGCAGCAAGTACGATTATTGTTTTACTTATAATTCTCCTCTCGATGAATTTTGTTGCTATTATTATAAGACAGCGGTCTCAATCAAGGAGGAATTGGTAAATGATGTCAAATAAAAAAAGAACAAGGATGAATCTAAAAGTAAAGTCACAAAAAATCTTGGTATTTTTGCAGTAAAAAAGGAAGGTACAAAAATGGAAAATCATGATGCCGTCAAGGGAACCATCTCCATGCGAGATTTAAATGTGTATTATTCTGAAAAACATGCTATCATAGATGTTTCTATGGATGTTTTGGAGAAAAAGGTAACCGCATTTATCGGTCCAAGTGGATGCGGAAAAAGCACGCTTCTTCGAGCATTAAACCGGATGAATGAAGAGATAGAAGGTTGTCGGACAGAAGGTAAAATCTTCTGGAAAGATGTTAACATCCTTGATGCAAGTGTCGATCCTGTTGCTCTGCGTAGTAAAATTGGCATGGTATTCCAAAAACCAAATCCTTTCCCAAAATCTGTCTATGAGAACATTGCCTATGGTTTAAAAATCCATGGTATACATGATAAAAATAAGCTAGATGAACTCGTAGAAAAAAGTCTAAAAGCAGCAGCACTCTGGAGTGAGATCAGTGACCGATTAGACGAATCAGCTCTGAGTCTGTCGGGAGGTCAGCAACAGCGCTTGTGCATTGCTCGTGCACTGGCAATAGAGCCTGAAGTTATACTTATGGATGAGCCTTGTTCTGCATTAGACCCAATCGCTACAGCAAAAATTGAGGATTTGATTAACGATTTAAAAAAGAAATATACAGTAGTTATTGTTACACATAATATGCAGCAGGCTGCCCGCGTGAGCGATTTCACAGCCTATATGTATCTGGGCAAGATGATAGAATATGGCGATACAAAACAAATATTTGAGAATCCTAGGGAAGAATTGACTGAGAATTATATAACTGGAAGGTTTGGGTAGGTGATTAAGACATGGTAGAAAAATTTCATGAGGAACTAAAAGCGCTAAAAAAAGATGTTATTGAGATGGGACAATTGGCAAAAGAGATGTTACAAAAATCTGCCGAGTCTCTAAAAAATCAGGATCACGAGTTATCTGCATGGGTAAAATCAAAAAAAGGAACGATCGCTAAAATGGATTCAGATATAGAGACAGAATCACTTCGTTTGATTGCCTTGTACCAGCCAATGGCTAAAGACATGCGTACCATCGCATGTTGTCTTAAGATGAATACGTATCTTACCAGGATAGGACGGTACGGAAAGGATATTGCCAAGGTTACAGATGAGATGGGCAATCGTCCGCATTTTAAAAAGCTTGTAAGCATCCCTCACATGTCAGAGCTTGTAGGTAAAATGATCGACGATGCATTAGCCGCATTTGAAAAAGAAGACATCTCTCTTTTAAAAGATTTTAAGGATAGAGACGATACAATCGATGAACTGCGATACTCCATTTTTAGAGAATGCTTGACCTACATGATGGAAGATCAGAAAGTCATTACCCCGGGCATTTACTACATAATGGTTGCAAGGTATCTTGAAAGATGCGGTGACCATGCATGTAAAATTGCAGAAAAGATACATTATATGGTTACTGGGGAGCACGTAGAAATAGACCCTTCGGAAAATAAATAGTCAAGTTCTAAGGAATTGAATGACAATTCATGCTAAATTTTTTTAAAAAGACTATCGATACAACTTTATAGCATTTATGTTAAGCGGTAGTTTCATAGAATTGGCTATAGCAGTGCATTTCGTCCTAAGTAAGTATGCTATCGGATGATAATGCGTCTCAGAAAAAGCTTCGTAGTTAGCCATTCCTTTGCATATGATCAAATCAGTTTTTTTCAAAGCCTTTTCAAGAGATGAAGGAAGTTTTTCAAAATCTACACCAATCGCAAAACAACCTGTTGTCAAAACTTCGTCGACAACCTCATAAAATCCCAGTTCATCTGCATCTTTCATTGTCGCATCGCTAATAATCGGCTCGCCTCTGACAACCAGGCTTAAAAACAAGCCAGGATTAAACCTTTTAAGCTCCCTGCAAAGAATCTTATCAAATACTATCTCCCCGCAGTTATCAGTAAACAACATAACGTGCTTTGATTTTTTTAGCATCTCTTCAACTTTTTGTGTATCGTCATAACCAAATCCTTCGGAAACCATTTCTTCAAAGTTATCTTTTAGCGTCTGCGGCGTATCGCTTGAACCCTCTATGCCAAAATCCATTGAGTTTCCGACAATCGAGCATATCATGCTTGTCTTTAACGAATCATTTGATTCGTTTAGCATTTCTTCAACTCTTGGAATCAAGGATTTTGCCACTTCATTGCTAAGACTCTTTAAATCTTTGTAAGGATCTTTGTCGCCAAGTGTTTCATATGCAATTTTGTGCACTTTTGTGGCAATACTTGCACTGCATACATTTGGATCATAATACTTTGAAAGAACCTTGCATGCGTTTTTTATAACTTTAGCTCTAATTTTCGGATCTTTTGTACTCTGTTCAGTCTCAAATATGATACGCTTAAGTAAACACGGAACACACTCTGTCTGAATCTTCATACAAAAAACCCTGAAATCAAAGTGGACTATATAGGTTTACCCATGCAAGTTTTTCTTTAGATAAACCCCATCATCAACAAAGCCAAGTTTCCTATAATACTCTTTTACACCTATGCCGCTTAGCACAAATAAACTTTTTTTACCAAATTTCTCAAAACAAACACGTTCGGCCTCGTCAACTAGTTTCTTACCAAAACCGCGATGCTGCCAGCCAGTCTTGTTTTTCTGTCCAAGCAAAAGCTCCTTACCAAGCACCTTCAATTCACGTATAATCATGCACGATTCATTAAGCAGCTCAGGCCTATGCGAACAGGTTATGTCACGCAAACGAAGATAGCCAACAAGCGAATCGCTCTTCTTATCAATTAGTGAGATAAAAATCTCATCACTACCACTGGCGTCATAGTAGCATGTATCAAAACCAACGTCTTTTTCATCTATCTCAATTTTATCATCAAGTGATTTGAAGCCTATCTCCCTGCATCTTATACAATGGCACTTGTCTCCATGCTTTTTCATCTCAGTCTCAACATATTGACGCAGATTGCTCTTGTTAACACCGGCTTCTATGTGCTGCAGAGGTATATCGCGCTGTATGCGTTGTATGCGAACCCATTTCGGAACGTATTTTTTTATTTCAGCTACCAATTTTGATGCTTTTTCTGTCGTAAGCGGCTCGTACTCACCTTTTTTCCATAATTCATATAGTTTGGTGCCCTTGACAGTCAAAGTAGGATAAATTTTAATCATATCTGGCTTGAACAAATCATCCTCAAAAACAGTTCTAAAAGATTCAACATCCTTTTTTTCATCAGAGCCGATAAGACCAGGCATGAGATGATAGCAAACCTTGAAACCGCAATCCTTTGCAACACGGGTAGCATAAACAGAATCCATAATGGTATGACCTCGACCAATTTCATACAAAACATAATCAAAAACAGACTGCACACCAAGTTCAACACGCGTGGCGCCTAACTCCAAAGCTTTGTCAGCATGCTGCAATCTAAACCAATCGGGTCTTGTCTCAACAGTAAGACCGATACATCTAGATTTGGAAGTTTCATTAATTTTTTTAGCCTCCTCCAAACTAGAAGATTCCCTCCCATTTAGCGCATCGAAACATCTTTTGACAAACCATTCTTGATAAAACGGTGAGCGGGATGTGAAAGTCCCACCCATGATTATAAAATCCACCTTGTCGACAGGATGGCCAATTGATGTTAGTTGCTCAAGTCTATTTTTTGTCTGAAGAAAAGGATCAAAATTATTCAACAACGCACGCATAGTAGCAGGTTCATAACCGGTGTAACTCTGTGGCGTATTGCTCAAAGGACCACCGGGACAAGGAACGCAACGCCCGTGAGGGCATTCTTCAGGAGAGGTCATTGCCGCAACAATAGCAACTCCAGATATTGTTCGCATTGGTTTTTTACGCAGAATTTCAATTGCAAATTCCCTCTCATCATCACTAAAATCAGATGGCAAGCGTGCCAAAATCTCGCTGTCTGGGGGAATGACATTTATTTTGTATTTCTTACAAAGCTTCTTCTTAACTTCGTGGAGCTCCCTTTTAGACTGAATCTTCTTGGAAAGAATAAGATCTGTAATCTCAGAGTAAAAAGTCATAGAAACCGCCATATCTCTCTTAAGATAAAAATCTTTGTGAGCAACATTTTGAAAACACAGGTACTTTTATTAATAAAATCGGCATTGCCAAAAAAGGAGAGAACAAACTTGGACATAATAAAAACTACAAATCTTACAAAAAAATTCGGCGACTTCACTGCAGTTGATCACATATCTTTTTCTGTAAACGATGGTGAAATATTTGGTTTTCTTGGCCCGAACGGTGCAGGTAAAACTACCACGATAAAAATGCTTATAACCTTACTCAACCCAACCGATGGTTCGGCCGATGTAGCCGGTTTTGATATAATCAAAAAAAGAGATGATGTAAGAGAAAGTATTGGCGTTGTTTTTCAAGAGCCAGCTTTAGATACACAATTGACCGGTAGGGAAAATCTTGATTTTCATGCACGTATGTATGGTATTAGTAAGGATAAAAGGAAGAGCAGGATAGAGGAAGTCCTAGCTCTTGTCGATCTTAAAGACAAAGAGGAGGTTCTTGTAAAGAACTACTCAGGGGGGATGAAAAGACGCCTTGAGATAGCACGAGGCCTCATGCATTATCCGACCATCTTGTTTCTTGATGAACCAACTTTAGGTCTTGACGCGCAGACTAGAAGGGCAATCTGGGAATACATACGAAAGATGAACAAAGAGGAGAATACGACGATTTTTTTAACAACGCATTACATGGATGAAGCAGATTATCTATGCGACCGCATAGGGATTATTGATCATGGTAAAATCATTGTGATTGACTCGACAAAAAATCTCAAAAATTCTGTAGGAAATGATCTCATAACTCTATCATGTACAGACATGGATAAACTACGCAGTAGACTCGAAAAAGAAGATTGGATTAAAAATATAAAGAGCTACGATTCTTTTTTAACGCTTGGTGTTGAGAAAGGAGAAGAAAAAATTCCCATGGTCTTTGAAATTGCACGTGCCATTGATGTAAAGATCAAATCAATCAGTGTTGGAAAGCCGACACTCGACGATGTGTTTTTGCATTTTACCGGAAGACTAATGCGCAATCAGGAACAAGACAGCACTATGAAAGACCGATTCAAAGCTCATGTTGGGGGCAGATAGCTGTGAAAAGCAAGGAGTTTCAGGCAATTTACATAATGTGGCTGCGTGAGATGAAACGATTTGCTCGATCTAAAAGCAGAATTGTAGCCACCATTGTTCAGCCGCTGTTTTTCCTTGTTATCCTAGGTTCAGGTCTTAGATCAGCTGTGATGCCTGGTATGGACGTAAGTAGCGATTACTTGACCTTCCTTGCACCAGGTATTATTGCCATGGCAATACTATTTTCATCAATGTTTACTGGTATATCGGTGCTGTGGGACAGACAATTTGGTTTTTTACAGGAAGTTCTCGTCGCACCGATCAGTCGTTTATCGATAATTGTTGGAAGAACGCTTGGCGGTGCAACATTGTCTCTTATTCAGGGATTCATTATTCTTGCCATCGCCATTTTTTTAGGCGTCCCGATAGCCAGTGCTTTCAACCTGCTGTTTACAGTAATCTTCATGGTTCTTTTGGCGTTTACCGCCGTTGGTTTCGGTCTTGTGATAGCCTCAAAAATGAGCGACTTCCAGGGTTTTCAGATAATTATGAATCTATTGCTCATGCCGCTATTGTTTTTATCTTCGGCGCTCTTTCCAATCGCCACAAATCAAGGTTTTCCAGAAGCAATCAGAATGCTGGTATTTCTAAATCCGCTGTTTTTCATGGTTGATGGGCTGCGCGGTAGTCTCACAGGCATGAATTATTATTTTGCACCAGCAATTGATTTTGTCATAGTTCTGGCAATATGTATATTTATGATGGGGTTGGGAAGCTATTTCTTCAACAAAAGCGAGGCTTAGCAAAATTTACTCAAAGCAGTTTCTGTACGTTTTTATCATGTTTTTAAGAGCGCATGCAATTGTTACCGGGCCTACACCGCCAGGCACCGGTGTTATTTTGCCTGCCTTTTTTTGAACAGATTCAAAATCCACATCTCCGCATACACCATACTTTGTGCTTGAGATTCCCACATCTATCACAAACGCGCTGTCTTTTACATGCTCGGATGTTATTAGTTTAGGCTTTCCTGTTGCTGTAACAAGAATCTCTGCTTTGTTTGTGTATTCTTTTAAGTTTTTGGTAAATACATGACAAACACAGACCGTTGCATTTCTATTTAAAAAAAGAGCGGCAAGTGGTTTGCCAACAACATTGCTGTGATTAACTATAGCTACGTCTTTACCCTCAAGATTTGTTTTCTCATATTCTAAAATTGTTAATACTGCCAACGGCGTACAAGGTACAATATACTCATCGCCAATGAGCGTTCTTCCCATGTTAATTGGGTTGAATCCCTCTATGTCTTTTTTGGGTTCTACTGCTTTCATCAGCTTATCTGGTGATATATGACTTGGCACCGGGTACTGAATTAATATTCCGTGTACTCTATCATCATTGTTTAGTTTTTTTATAGAATCTAAAACCTCGTTTTCAGAAGCATCCTTTGGAAGTTCCAGACGGTTTGATTTAATACCTACCTCTTTGCATGCATTTTCTCTCAACTTTAAGTATAATT
>Ga0172363_10003929_pt1 | contig 12027 bp, 15 predicted proteins | sample LakKivs2_kivu2a2_FD_114541 | JGI IMG/M metagenome (GOLD analysis project Ga0172363, IMG submission 114541) | Sediment microbial communities from Lake Kivu, Rwanda - Sediment s2_kivu2a2 | ecosystem: Environmental > Aquatic > Freshwater > Lake > Sediment | place: Rwanda: Western Province, Lake... | reverse complement strand
CTCTTTTTCAGCAGCAACCTGGCCGACATCCACGGCCGCCACATCTGGAAAGTCGCCACAGCCGGCGGCAAACCGGTGCAGTTGACCAAGGGAGCGACGATCGGCTGTTATCCTGTGGCCTTAGCTTCGGGCAAGGATGTCGCTTTCATGCACGCGACGGCCAAGCACCCGATGTCGGTCGCATTAGTGACGGCTGCCGGCGGCCCATCCCGAGTCATCGCCCCGGCCAAGCTCCCCGAAAGATTCCCGCTCGACGAACTCGTCGTCCCGGAACTCGTTATCGTTAAAGCTCCGGACGGCCTCGACATCCCCTGCCAGCTCTTCCTCCCTAAGGGCGCCAAGCCCGGTGACAAGCGGCCGGGGGTCGTCTACACGCACGGCGGCCCGATCCGCCAGATGCTCCTTGGATGGCATTACATGGAGTTCTACACCGAGGCTTACGGCATCAACCAGTATTTTGCCAGCCGCGGCTACGTCGTGATTTCCATCAACTACCGGAGCGGCATCGGTTACGGGCGGGCCTTCCGCATGCCGCCCGACGCCGGACGCCGCGGCGCTTCCGAATACCAGGATGTGGTGGCCGGAGCCTAGTACCTCCAGAGCCGGCCTGAAGTGGACCCGGAACGAATCGGCAAGTGGGGCCTGTCCTACGGCGGGCTGCTTACGGCCATGGCTCTTGCGCGCAATTCGGACATCTTCAAGGCGGGCGTCGATATGGCCGGCGTCCATGACTGGTCGGCCAGAGGCGAAGGCCGCGCCGGCGGCATGATGGGCGCGGAGGATCGCAAGCGGGCCTTCGAATCGTCTCCCGTGGCGAGCGTCAAGACCTGGACTTCTCCCGTACTTTTCATCCACGGCGACGACGACCGAAACGTCGACTTCGGGCAGACCGTTGACATTGTCCAGAAGCTGCGGGCCAAGGGCGATGTCCACATCGAGCTCATCGTCCAACCAGACGAACCGCACGAGTTCCTGGTCTACAAGAGCCGTATGGACGCCTACAACGCCACCTTCAACTTCATCGACAAGTTCATTGGCAAAAATAAATAAGTGAATCAGGGGGGGCGCCCCTATGGCGTCCCCCTATTTGCCCCTATTCGCGACTCGCGGATCTGAGCAGCCAAAAAGATGCAGATGACGGTCAGGCCTGTTAGAATAAGGAGCGAAGTTGTCATCGCTCCGGTGGCAGGCGCTTTGAGCGCATCCATGCCAAAGATGAATATGATCCCCGAGATCTGGCCGACCACGAGAAGCAGGATATTCGATGTGCCTTCGGGAGCGGGATGGGTGAGTTCCGCGCCGTACTGAAAGCCGACTGGCCCGGCGCTGAGCAAGAAAAACCCGAAGGCAAAACCCGAAACGAGCAACAATCCGTAGCCGGTCGAAAAAGTCATTCCCAGCAAGCCAGGAATAAGCCCGACGAGGGCCATGAGGATAAACGGCTTGCGCCTGCGGAATCGATCGGAAACAAGGGAGATAATGACAGCGCCGATAATCCCGCCCAGGAGCATCAGCCCGCCGAGCACTCCGGCTTGAGAAATCGAGAACCCCCGCGGCCGGATGATGTCTTCGATCCAGGTCGAGACGCTGTTGAACATGCCCAGCCCGACGAAGAAGATGATCATGAGAAAGATGAAGTCGCGCTGCCGGAGCATGGACTTGAGGCCGTCAAGCATCAGGGCGCGCTCATCCGGGCCGGCCGGCGTGGGAGGATGCTCTCGGGCCACAAGAAGGAAGAAGGCGGCGGCCGCGGCCGAGGCGATGCCGTAGGCAAGCAGCATGCGGGCTATCCCAATACGGAGGACCAGAAACGGCGTGAGAAGCATGGCCAGCAGTGGACCGAGATAGAGGGCCAGCGTGCCAAATCCGGAAGCCGTCGCTCGTTCCTCGGCCGGAAACCAGCGGGCAGCGACCTTCGTGATGGCACCGATGACAAAGGGCTGGCCGATGGCGATCCCTACTTGAGAGATAAGGACAATGGTGAAGTTCGAGGCGAAGATCCCGCGGCTGAGGCCGAAAACCGCCGTCAGGACAGCGCCGATGCCGACTGCCCTTTTGAACCCCCAGGTATCGATCGCATACGCCGAAGGAAAGAAAACAAAGATAAAGACGATCATGAAGCTCATGGAAAGCAGGCCGATCATCAGGTCGGAGGTGTGGTAAAACTGCGCCGCCGCGCTGGTAATAGGAGCAAAAGTGATCCAGAGCACCTGGGTCATGACGGCAATGATGACAAAGGCGAGAAGGACCATCCAACGATAGCCGTAAGCTCGAAATTGCGCTTGTTGTTTCAAACTCTCCTCCTCTTCAACCCATCAAAAGTGCATGATGAAAAGCACTAAGCCAGAAGGCTTTTTAGCGCGATTCTTCATGGCTTTCCCTTTCGCCAGAGAATATCTTTATTTGACAAGCGATGTCAAGGCAATTGCTAAGACCAAACGCTTGATCCAATTTTGAGGTTTGTTGACTCGAGCCCGGCGAGTTGTTTATTCTTAATCCCGCATCCCGCTTCTGCCCGGAGTGCGGCACCAGGCTCATCAACATCAAAGCCCTTGAAAGGAGAAAAGAGTTCAAATGAAAAAGATCGCGATCATCGCGGGAAATACTGACGTGTCCCTGGATTTTCTTAGCGGGCCAACAATTCTTTGAGTTTCTTGTAGATCTCCCGGCGGTGACCGACGGCGACGACGATGATGATGAGCTCTTTCTCTCTTATCCGGTAAATGATTCTGTAATCTGACGTCCGCAGCGAATGCAGGTCGGCCAGGTAATAGGCGAGCGGCTTTCCCTTGGCAGGATTGGCGGCCAACGATTCTATCGCCTTCTTGATGATTTTCCTGATCGAGGGATCCAGTTTCTCGATGGCCCGGCGGCTGATCCTTCGGCGCAAGTGAAATTCGGGGGCATGTAACAATTTTTCTGGAAATTGGCACTTGTCACCAGATTTTCGCTATCATAGAAGTGTATCACGTATTGCGTCCCCCTATGATAATTATTGACCCGGCTGGCCTCCTTTGATATGCTCTGGCCGACCAGCACAAAAGAAAAGAGGCGGCCATGAAGTGTCCTTCCTGCCACACAGATAATCCTCCGGACTCCAAGTTTTGCAAGGAGTGTGCTACCCCGCTGCCGCCTTATCGACCAAGCCCTCCCCTGGTCACCGAGACCCTGGAGGCTGCAACCGAAGAGCTTACTTTAGGCAGCCTTTTTGCTGGCCGCTACCAGATCATCGAGGAACTGGGGCACGGGGGGATGGGCCGCGTCTACCGCGCCCTGGACAAGAAGCTCAACGAAGAGGTTGCCCTGAAGCTCGTCCGGCCGGAGATCGCCGCGGACCGTTCGACCCTCGAGCGCTTTCACAACGAGCTCAAGCTGGCCCGGAAGATTAGCCATCCGCATGTCGGCCGGATGTACGAGCTCATGGAGGAGAAGGGGACGCACTTCATCACGATGGAGTACGTTCCGGGCCAGGATCTGCGCGGTCTGATCCGGCAGACGGGGAAGTTGGCCATCGAAACCGCCGTGTCCATAGCCAAACAGGTCTGCGAAGGATTGGGCGAGGCGCACAAGCAGGGCATCGTCCACCGCGACCTCAAGCCGTCGAACATCATCATCGACCGGGCCGGAAGCGCGCGGATCATGGACTTCGGGATCGCCCGTTCGCTGGCCGTGAAGAGCCGGACGGGGGCCGGGGTGATGATCGGGACGCCGGAGTACATGAGCCCGGAGCAAGTGGAAGGGAAAGACGTCGACCAGCGCTCGGACATCTACTCGCTGGGGATCATCCTCTACGAGATGCTGACCGGCCGGGTGCCTTTTGAGGGCGACACGCCCTTCACGGTGGGCGTGAAGCACAAGAGTGAAGCTCCCGCCGATCCGAAGCTCATCAACCCGAACATCCCAGACGACTTGAGCGGGATCATCCTGAAATGCCTGGAGAAGGATAGATCAAGCCGTTATCAATCGGCCGGCGACGTGCGGACCGAACTTGAGCGGGTTGAAAAAGGGCTGCCGACGGCCGAGCGGGCTGAGCCTGCTCTGGTCAGTCCCACTCGCAAGCCCTTCACCTCTAAAGAAATCACGGTCAAGTTCCAGCCGAAAAAGCTCATCATCCCGGCGCTGGCCGCCATCGCGGTCATCATCGCCGCGGTCATCTTCTGGCCGAAAAAAATCTCATACTTGGACCCCAATCTCGTCGCCGTGGCCGTCTTTGAGAACAAGACCGGCGATCCCAAGCTCGAACCCATCGGCAGCAGGGCCGCGGAGAGGATCATGCAGGGGCTCGCCCAGGTCGGTGGATTTTCCGTCGCCCCCATGCCTTCGGCTGAGGCGCTGGCGGCCGCCTCAAAAGGAAAGGATAAGCTCCGCGCCCTTGCCGAGGCGACAAAAGCGGGCAAGATCGTTCATGGCGACTATTTCCTCCAAGGCGATAACCTCCAGTTTCATGCCTGGGTCCAGGACATGGCCGCCAAGAAAAACATCGTGCCGCTTGAACCGGCCACAGGCCCGGCCGCCGACCCGGACGTCGCGCTCGAACCCCTGCGCCTCAGGCTCATGGGAGGACTGGCAGGCGTTTTCGACCCGATGATGAAAGATTCCATCGCCCTTCTCAAGGAACCGCCGAACTTTGAGGCTTTCCGGGAGTTCACGGAGGGAATAAAAAAACAGGAGCGCGGGGAATTTGCGCAGAGTATCCCGCATCTTCTCAAGGCCCAGGAGCTCGATCCAAAACTGAATGTGGCTTTGATTTATTTGGGCCACGCTTATTGGAATCAAGGCCAAGCTGCCAAGGCCGACGAGTTCTGGCAAATGGCCGAGAAATCGAGGGCGGAGCTCTCCACCTATGAGCGCGTATTCTTGGATTATTCGCTGGCCTTGCTGCGTGGAGACCGTGAGGCCAATCTCCGGACGACCCGCCAGCTGGTGGCCTTTACGCCGAAAAGGGCGCTTGCGTACTATATAAACGCATCGGCTGCGAACAGAATCAACTATCCTCGAGAGGCCGTGGCTGTTCTATCCCGGTACAACCCTTATGATCCGCCATATAAGAACTGGTCTCGCAACTATTGGGGAGTCCTGACGACGGCTCTCCACATGCTGGGTAATTATAAGCAGGAATTGAAAGAGGCCCGCCTCGGCCGGAAGCAGTTTCCGGAGAGCCTGTCGATGCTCGCCAATGAAGTGGACGCCCTGGCCGCTCTTGGCCGGACGGAGGACCTTCAAACGCTTTTTGAGGAAAGCAAGACCCTGCCGCCGATGAGCGGGTATTCACCCGGCAACATCATGCTCCGGGCGGGACGGGAATTGAGGGCCCATGGATTCAAGGAAGATGCGATTCGAGTCTTGAATCAAGCCCTGGGGTGGTTTGAAAGCCGGCCCGAACAGGAAAAAGCGTCCGCGGGAAACCGATATGACCAGTCCAGGACATTGTATGTCCTCGAAAGATGGGACGAGGCAGAGACGATGTTCACGGCACTCCACAGTGAGAGTCCGGAAAATATCAACTACCTCGGCTATCTCGGGGCGGCAGCGGCTCGTAAAGGGGAAAAAGCGGAAGCCCTTCAAATCTCCAAGGAACTTGAAGAGGACAAGCGGCCCTATCTTTATGGGAACCCAACCTATTGGCGGGCGCGGATCGCCGCCCTTCTCGGGAATAAGGAGGCCGCGGTCAATCTCCTGCGCCAGGCGACGAAGGAGGGCTATGCCTATTCGTCCATCCATCCGACGGAGGACTTCGAATCCCTCGCCGACTATCCGCCCTATATTCAACTTATGAAGCCCAAAGGGTAGGGGGACGCCATACATAATGCACTTAATTCCCTGAAGTCTTCCGGCAAGTTGATACCTACCCTATTTGCAACTCTATTATTTTGTGTATTACGTATGCTGTCCCCCAATTCTTTTAAGCTCCAGTCTGCCAGAGAAAATCTTGGGACACCTACCAATTTCAAGCGAAATTGTTATATATCCCCGATTTCCCTGTGTCTTGACTTCGTCAATCCCGGTAGATCTCGCTTCGGTGCCCGATCTTGACGATTTCGACGGTCCGCATGGCATCATCGACCGAATAAACAACCCTGTAATCCCCCTGCCGGATCCGGTAACGTTCCTGGGCCGAGAGCTTCTCGCTGCCGTGAGGTCTTGGCTCGTCTCCGAGCGACCGGATCCGCTCGACGAGCCTGCGAAGGTCTTTTTTCGGAATCCGGCCTACTTCATCGACCGCTGATTTCCTGATGAGGACTCTATATTTTGCCATCGCGCTTGAGAGTCTTGACGACATCTTCGAAAACAAGAAGCGGTTCCCGAGCCCGCCTTTCGAAAGCCTCAAGGTCGATGGCGTCTTCGAGAAGAGCCAGTTTTACGGCCGAGTTCACCAGATCGGAAACGGAGTACTCCGTCTCCGCCGCTTTGATCCGAAGAGCACGATGGTATTCCGGCTTCAGATAAATAGTCACTCGCTTGTTTGCCTTTGTCATTTGCGTCCTCCGCTTTAGCATTATAGCGTTATAACGCTATGACGTCAAGCTTTTTAACAAGATGAGATCCATTTTGCTTGATTACATCCCGGGCCTGCGGCCGGCCGCGACGCCTTTGACAGTCTCCACGATCCGGCGCGCTCGCGTTTCCGGCTTCTTGGCGCTGAGAATCCACCAGGCCCAGAGCTTTTTTTGAGACGGCTGCAGCCGCTCGAATTTCTCATTCGCGACCGGGTTCCCAGCCAGAGCCCGCCGCAGGTCTTCCGGGATCTCGCCGGTCCGTCCGACCCTGTCGATATCGCTCAGTTTGTTCCATGAGCCATTGCGCTTGGCCGCCTCAATTTTCGCCATCCCCGGCGCAGCCATCCGGCCTTCGGCGATCAATTTTCTAACTCGCTCCTTGTTGGCCGCCGACCAGACGTTTTCGGCGTTCCTCGGCGTATATTTCTGCATGTACCGCTCGTTATCGAGCCGACTCACGACCGAATCGATCCAGCCGAAGCAGAGAGCTTCCTCGAGGGCCTCCTCATAGGTCACGGATGTCTTGCCCGATCCCTTTTTGTAGTAGGCGAGCCAGATCCCCTTCTCCCGGGCATGGTTTCGCTCCAGCCAGGCCCGCCAGGCGGCCGCAGTTTTAAACGACCTTTTCGTCACGGCAGAAATCCTATGGGAAGCGGCTTATGTTGTCAAATAAAATGGGGTAAAATGGGGGACGTCATACGTAATGCACTTGATTCCTAGTGATTCTCGGGCAACTCAATACTTCCCCCATTTGTGGTGCCACAATTTTGGGGATTACATATACTTTCGCTTATTTGCTTGCCTGTTTGCTTGTTCACCACTTTCTTGTATACGCTATACTCGTGATGCCATAATTTTGTGTATCACGTATGCTGTCACTGTATTTCCCGTTGCCATGGTCTCGGTCTGGTCGGCCGAACGCTCTGCTTCCCCCGGGGGCGTGTCCGTCCGGGCAAGCGGCGCCGCGCAGGTTTTGCAGAACCTGGAATCGGAGGTGTTGTCACTCCCGCATTGCGGACACTTCATGGCATTGTCCATAAGATGGCGTTAATCTTTTCTTTGCTGGCTTTGAGCATACTCAACCCCAGAAAAAAAGACAAGTGAAAAATAGGGGGGCGCCATCAGTGCTGTCCCACGAATTTTTCTCGTCCCACGAATTTTCTCCCCCGAATTTTCCTCTATTGTCTTGACGGCTTCCGATGCGCATTAGTATATTATTAGCATTATAATTCCCGAAGGAGGCGGCCATGATGCTCACCCGAATGTGGATAAGACGCGGAATACTTTTAATTGTAGTGCTCAGCGCGGCGATTGTGGCAGCGGCGCCAGGAGCCCTGGCGACTCAGGAGTCCTTCGCTGACATGCCTACTTACAACATCTTCACGAACGAAGAGCTCCGGCAAGATTTCTTGAGGATGGAGTACGACGCGCCGCTCGACCGGCAAGAGCTGGGATTCCTGCTGCTCATTCCCAAGACATGGAAGGAGATGCCGCTAACCATTTCCCGCGAACAGCTCGAGCACGATGACGAGAACACGATTTCGCTTGCCCTGCTTAGAGCTCCGGAGAAGGAAATTCAAGTCGAGGTCGCTTATTGCCGCGTGCCCGAGGCCATCGAACTCGAAGAATGGGCGCGCGCCTACCTGGAAGGCAACGGTCTCGATCTCTTGCGTTTCCAGACGGGGACTTTTTCGGAACGTGAGGTCTTCGACACGCTGCTTAAGGCGCCGGGCGACTATAAGGTTCGCATGACGTTCTCCCGGCACGGGGACAAGATTTTTATCGTTAGCGGGTCGGCTCCGGCTTCTCTATACGAGAAATACATGAAGGTTTTCGGCCTCGCCGTCGTCTCCTTCCACAAACTCTGACTGCGGCTGCCAAAATCTGCCCAACGTGGGGGAGGTCATACGTAATACACCTAATCCCCCTGAATTTCGGTCCGCGTGATTGTCAGATAGCTCAATGCCTTCCCCAATCTTACTTCCGCCTATCTTGCTTGCCCTATCTTACTTCCCTCCGTCTGCCACGCGGCTCTCCGGGGTAAGACTCTTTGCGGCGCGACTCTCTGCCATGCGACTCACCGCCTTACGACTGTCCGCCACGCAACTCTTTGCCGTGCGGCTCTCTCGAATTTTGTGTATTACGTATGCTGTCCCCCTGTTTGCCAACGTGTCCCCAGATTCTCAAAAACCTGAGAAATATTCCTTCAAAAAGCGTCTATTCTTATGAAATTTCGATAAAACCGGGTCGTTCATGCCAACGGTGTTAAGAACTGGAAAATATCGTTTCTTTTTCTTCAGCAATGAAGGCTCGGAGGTCCATCATATCCATGTCGAATCAGGCGAAAATTATGCGAAGTTTTGGCTTGAGCCTATTGACCTCGCCAGGTCCGTCGGGTATAAAGAAAAAGAGCTAATCGAAATCCGGGAGATTATTCTGCATAATGTCAAATACTTCAAGGAAAAGTGGGATGCGCACTTCGGCTTTAAAAGAATCTGAGATCATTGCTGTCAATGTCAGCTTCGATAAAGACATGATGCATGTCCGCCTCAAAGACGGCAGGGAGATCAGCGTGCCGCTCGAATGGTTCCCCAGGCTTAGGGAGGCCACACCGAGACAGCGAAAAAATTGGCGCCTGATCGCAAAAGGCGTCGGAATTCACTGGCCGGATTTGGATGAGGACATTTCTGTCTCCGCTCTCCTCAAATAGACGCTCGCCATTCTTGTCTTCTTATCTCCCACGCCTACTTGTAGAGGCACGGCCGTTTAAGATCACAATTTGTGACCTTAAAGATTTCGCCACTAATTGGGGGATGTCCTAATGGGGGGACGTCATACGTAATGCACTTCGCTGCGACCGTCAGACAGCTTAATGCTTTCCCCTGTCTCCTGTTCCCCTATTTCTCCTCATCGTCGAACAGGAAAACTTCCTCGATGGGCAGACGGAAGGTTTTCGCGATGTCGTGGGCCAGCCTCAACGAGGGATTGTACTTTCCCTTTTCCAGGAAGACGATGGTCTCGCGCCTGACCCCAACCAGCCGGGCTAGCTCCTGCTGGGAAAGGTCATGCCTGGCTCTCAGTTCTTTGATGCGGTTATGCATTTCTTATTCCGATTTCATCCCGAACGCCTTTACTCCGACCCAGCAGAGTAGAAAGATGATGGCCATGCCCAGGATCCCTCCCCCAACCAGGCTGTGCGCCTCGAGCGAAGTCCTATCGCTGATGTACATGATGAACAGCCACATATAGATGGAAATATAGTAGGCAAAGGAAGACGCCCGGGTCATCACCTTCCTGGACAGCTCGTCCTCGGCCGGCTCGCGGCGCAGGCGGCTCCGGACCCGCGAGACACCGATGTAGACGGCGAAACCGACAAGCACCAGTACTATGGCGGCCATCAGGATCTCCTGGGTGTTCCCAGTGATATGGCCTTTGAGGGCCCACACAGCCAAGGATATCAGCACCAGGGCGCTGACGACGAAACCGACAACCGTTCTATTCATTTGACCTCCTATGTTCACTTTGTGCTCATGGTGTGATATAATTCTAACATAACGTTAGAAAAAGTCAACATCTTTTTCCATTTTTTCTTTCCTTCGCCCTTTCCGTCCCCCTTATTCGAGGCAAATTCGGTGGCAAAAGCTGTATATTACGTATGCTGTCCCCCTATTATCTCCCATCATGTGTTTGAACAGAATGTCTCTCTATGATATAGGTTGAAAAGAAATTCAGGGGCCGGAAATTGGGCCACCATGAGAGTAAAGCTCGGCAATCTTAAAATCAAAATTCCAATTTTTTTATAAAAAAAAGTGACAGTTTTGACCTTCACATGTGTTTAACGCATGAAAAGGTCTTAAGGTGAACAAGAAATGTTATTCAGGCAAGACTCAGAGATCAACCTCGAGGAGTTCTATCTGCGCTATGGGCCGATGGTCCTTCGGAGATGCATTCAGCTTCTAAGAGATGAGGAAAAAGCAAAGGATGCCGCGCAAGAGGTGTTTGCTAAATTGCTTATAAACAAGAAAAAATTAAGAGGCCAGCACGCATCAAGTCTGCTGTTCAGGATTTCAACCAACACCTGTCTGAACATACTCAGAAAACATCGCCACGGCCACCTTCTTGACAGTGATGCTACCTTGAGAAGTGCTGTTGCCTATGATGATAGTGAAAACAAGATTGTGCTGCAGGACTTAGTGAAAAAAATTTTCAGAAAAGAAAAGCCTTCCACACGCGAAATTGTGGTCATGCATTTTGTCGACGGAATGACCCTTCAGGAAGTTGCTGATGAAGTCGGCCTTTCTGTCTCTGGCGTCCGGAGAAGAATAAGCGAATTCCGCTCTCGCGCCGAATCCAAAAGGGAGATCTACTATGACCAATAAACGGATCCGCACTTGGGAACTAGAACGCTATCTTTTAAGAGAACTTCCTCCCTCCAGGATGGCAGAGATTACAAGGCTTGCCCATGAGGATCCTGACATTAAAAAGGAAGTCGATCACCTGACTCAAGACAATGCTGAGATTTTGAGGCGGAATCCATCCGAAACTATGCTGCCTGGAATCCTCAGGAAGTACGAAGAAAACAGGCGTCAAACACAGATCAGACAAAAAGCCAGCTTCATCACCACAAAACGCCTTATGTATGCCACTCCTGTCCTGGCTTCTGTCGTTATCCTTCTTTTTATCGTGTTTATGAAAGACGGAGTCGCACCTGATTACACGCGCGTCAAGGGAGAGGAATCGCTTGATTTTATGAAGACACAGGTCGTCATCTATAAAAAAAGCAACAGCGAAATTACACTGCTGAATGACGGGGATCAAATCAAAGCCGGTGATCTCCTCCAGCTTGCCTATGTCCCTGCCGGGAAGAGATATGGAGTCATTTTCTCCATAGATGGCAACGGAGTTGTCACCCTTCACTATCCCGAGAAAAATAGCAGCTCCTCCATTCTCAAACAGGAGAAAAAAAACCTTCTCTCATCGGCTTATAAACTTGATAATGCTCCGGATTTTGAACGATTTTTCTTCATCACTGCAATGGAAAAAATAGAAGTGCAGAGTGTATTAGAAAAAGCTGAGGAACTGGCGCTCTCGCCCGAATCAGTTAAAACCGCAAAGCTTGATCTCCCGAAATCATGCAATCAGTTTTCCATCCTCTTGAAAAAGGAGAAATAGGATGAAAAAAAATATTTTTTTATGGACATTTATTGTTGTTTTCTCGATCGGGTCCCATCTTTATGCCGGAGAAAAGACTCCGAGCCCCGGCGATAATCTCATCAAAAGATATTCTGTTATCATAGGAGCAAATGATGGGGGAAAAGACCGTGTCAAGCTCCGCTATGCTGTTTCCGATGCCAAGGCTGTGTCTCAGGTGCTCGAAGAACTCGGCGGTGTCATGGCGGATGACAACCTGCTGCTTCTCAATCCAGATGTTAGAACCTTTTACAAAGAAATAGGAAAGCTTCAGACAAGGATGGAAAAAACCAGATCAGAATACGGCCGTGTTGAGATCATATTCTATTATTCTGGACAT
>Ga0172363_10003923_pt1 | contig 12038 bp, 8 predicted proteins | sample LakKivs2_kivu2a2_FD_114541 | JGI IMG/M metagenome (GOLD analysis project Ga0172363, IMG submission 114541) | Sediment microbial communities from Lake Kivu, Rwanda - Sediment s2_kivu2a2 | ecosystem: Environmental > Aquatic > Freshwater > Lake > Sediment | place: Rwanda: Western Province, Lake... | reverse complement strand
TCTTCCGTGTCGCCGAAGATGGAGTAGGCCGCCCGGGCCCTGCGGTAGTACAGGCTGGCGTCGTGGTCCATCGTCGTTCCGATGGCGCCGTGGACATGCACGCCGTCCTCTGTGACCAGTTTATAGGCCTCAGAGCACCAGGCTTTGCATGTGGACACCTTCCAGTCGCAGTCCATGCCCTCCTGGGCCATCCATGCCGCTTCGTAGAGGATGTTCTTGGACATGCTGGCTCGCAGATACAACTCCGCCAACTTGTGCTGTATCGCCTGATAGGAGCCGATGACCTTGCCGTATTGTACCCTTTCCTTGGCGTAGGCCGTGGCCATCTCCTGCATGGCGGCCATGCCGCCGCACATCTCGGCGCACTTGGCGATGGTGGCCTGGCGCAGCGCGCTGTGCACTACGGGCCAGCCCTTGTTGACCTCGCCGATGATGCGGCCCTTGGGCACGCTGACGTCCTTGAAGACAACCTCGCACTGCTTGTCAGCGCCGGTGGTGTCGAACGGGGTTATCGTTACCCCCTTGGCCTTGGCGTCGACCAGGAACAGCGTTATGCCGTCCTCGGGTTTGCCGCCGCCCTTGGTCCTGGCCACAACTACCAGATAGTTCGCCGCAGTCGCGTACTCGACGAACATCTTGGTGCCGTTCAGCACAAAGTTGTCGCCCTTGGCCTCGGCCTTCATCTGGACGCAGTCGGCTGTATAGCCCGCGCTCTTCTCGAGCAGGGCCATCGTCAATATAATTTCTCCTGCTGCTATCTTTGGCAGGAACTCCTTCTTCAGTGCTTCGGAGCCGGCCTCGACGATGGTCGGGGTCGACAGCGCCGTGTTGACAAGGAAGGGGCTGGGCAGTATGTTCTTCCCGACCTCTTCGAATACCACCATAAGGTCCAGGAGTTTCATCCCCATGCCGTTATACTGGTCCGGTATCATAAGCCCGAACCAGCCTAGCTCCGCCATCTTGCTCCATATCTCGGGCGAGTAGCCCTCTTTGCTCTTCTCGAGCTCTCGCACCTTAGCCTTGGTGCACTCGGTGGACACGAACTGGCGGGCCGAGTTTCGGAGCATATCCTGCTCTTCGCTGAAATCAAGGTTCATGACTAGCTCCTCTTCACTTACTTCCTGGGCAGCCCCAGGCCGATCCAGGCGATTATATTTTTCATTATTTCAGAAGTGCCGCCGCCCAGCTTGTAGCCGGGTGTTATCTGGACCAGGTTCTCGAACTGTCCCCTGATCGGCGCGAACTTCTTGGATGTGTGCGCCACCGTGCCGTAGAGGCCCATGATCTCCACGCCGGTGAAGGCGCAGCGCTGCCACAGCTCGGTGCTGAAGACCTTGGCCCCGCATGATGCCGAGGCGGCGCCGAGAAGGTCGCCCTTCTCCTGCATCCAGCCGCAGCGGTAGCTCATGGCGTGGCCGGTCTCGATGTCGATAAAGAGCTGCGCCAGGCGATGGCGCACATGCGGGTTGTCCTTTAGCGGTTTATTCTTAAGATTGTTTTCCTTGCAGTATGTTATCAGCTCATAGAGGGCGCGCTTGATGCCCGAGATGACGCCCACGCTGGAGCGCTCGAAGTTCATGGTAGCATTGGTCACGGCCCAGCCCTGGTTCACCTGCCCCACGATGTTTCGCGACGGCACGCGCACGTTGTCGAAGAATATCTCGTTGAAATGTTCAGAGCCGTCCATGCCCGGTATCGGGCGCACGGTGACGCCGGGGCTCTTCATATCGACGAGGAAGAAGGTGATGCCCTTGCTGCGTTTCTCATTGGGGTCGGTCCTGGCCAGCATGAAGCTCCAGTCCGCGCGGTGCGCGCCGGTGTTCCAGCACTTCTGGCCGTTGATGATCCAGTCGTCGCCGTCCTTGACGGCCTTTGTCGTCAGCGAGGCCAGGTCCGAGCCGGCGTTGGGCTCGCTCCAGCCCTGACACCAGAACTTCTCCGCATGAGCTATCGGCGGCAGGTGCTGTTTCTTCTGCTCATCGCTGCCCATGGCCAGCAGTGTCGGCCCGATCATGCCGATGCCCAGGGGATCGACGCCGGGGGCGCAGTAGTAGCCTATCGAGTCACTGAAGATAAGCTGCTCCATGATGGGGGCGTTGGATCCGCCGTATTCCTTGGGCCAGGGCCTGACCAGCCAGCCCTTCACCGCCAGCCTCTTGGCCATGTACTTGTTAAAAGGCCATCCTATATCATTGTAGAGGCCATCCAGGCCCCACATCCAGCCCTCGGGGGCCTTCTTCATCTCCTCCTCGAAGAAGGTATCGAACTCCTTCTTCAAGGCTTCCTGTTCCGGGGTAAGTTGGAAGTCCATTTTCACTCCCTTCCTTGGGTTTGACTATATTCGTTTGTTATAGAGTTTCCGATGAGTTGCCTGTATCACTTCCCGTAGCGGGAGGACAATCCTTATCGGAGACTCCTTTACATGACGCATGGCGAGAACGTTGTCCTGTCTCGCCATGCGCACGGTTAATTCAATCTATTTTCTATCCCAGCTCTCTGCCGAATATGCCGCAGAAGATTGTGCAGTGCGGGGGCTGTCCGCCGAGGTTCTGCGTCAGTCCCAATGTAGGGTTCTTGAGCTGGCGCTTGTCGGCCTTGCCCTGCAGCTGCTTGTACATCTCATAGATCATCCTCAAACCGCTGGCTCCGATGGGATGGCCGAAGCACTTGAGCCCTCCGTCGACCTGCACCGGTAGACCGCCGTCGAGGTCGAAGAACCCAGCCTCTATGTCATCTCTCATATGACCGCGCTCGCTGAACTGCAGGTCTTCCATGATAACGGCCTCGGTTATAGAGAAGCAGTCGTGGACCTCGGCCATGCTTATCTCTTTACGCGGCACTTTGATGCCGGCCTCTATATAAGCCGCTTTGGCGGCACGAACTGTAGACTCGACATGTAGATAATCGTATTTCTGGGAAACGCTGCCGTCCGCGGGGGCTACGCCCATCTGTGCCGCTTTGATATATACCGGGTCGGGGCGGTACTTCTTGGCGTCCTTGGCTGGCACGATGATCGCCGCTGCCGCTCCATCGGAGACGCCGCAGCAATCGAATAATCCCAGCGGCCAAGCTATAATCGGGGCCTTGATTATTTGTTCCATGCTGACTTCCTTGCGGAAGTGGGCCCGCGGGTTCAAAGCACCGTTCTTATGGCTTTTCCAGGAGACGTGTGCCAGCATGTGCTTGCCGTCCTCGGGCTTTATGTGATAGTGATCGAAGTACCTGGTGGCCAGCATGGAGAACATGCCGGGCATAGTCATGGAGAACATCAGTCCGTTGAAGTCCAGATTGCGCACGGCCAGTCCACTTAGCCCCTGGTCCTTGATTTTCTCGGCGCCCAGCACCAGCACCAGGTCATAGATTCCGGCGGCCACGGCGTAGCTGGCATTTCTCAGGGCATCGGAGGCGGTGGCGCAGGCGTTCTCAACCCGGGTGACCGGAATATACTGCAGCCTGAGCGGCCCGGCCAGCGCCTGGCCTGTCAGGCCGGTAGTATCGTAATAGTTGCCGAACCATGCGGCCTGGATGTCCTTCTGCTCGACTCCGGCGTCCGCGTAGGCTTCCTTTGCCGCATCGACGATCAAGTCGACGCGGCTCTTGTCCCACAGCTCGCCGAACTTCGTGCAGCCCATCCCTATGATTGCGACTCTATCTTTAATACTTCCTACCATATTATCCTCTCTTTAAAACCTGATGGGGCGGGTCTTCCAGAAATACTGGTGAAAACCACGGTCAACATATAATTTCCTGAATGTCATCTCCACCTCCATCCCCACCTTGAGCTCCTGTCCCCCACGGTCGGTCATATCGAACAGGGCGCGGCCGCCGCCAATGAAGTCGACCACATTGACCGTAGTGGGCGGATCGTTGGAATCAGCGAGCCGGTCCTCTGTGAACGTGAATATCTTGCCTATCTTATCGGAGAACTTGTACGGTTCCATCTGGTCCACGGCCTGGCAGTCGACGCATACCCGCAGCGGGGTGAAGTAACCGTAGCTGCCGCCCTGGCTGAACTGGGGGGTGCCGCAGGCCTTGCACTTTACCCCGTACATGGCAAGGGCTATCTTGGAGTCGCGGTGGAGATGCGCAATGGAAGTTGGGGTCTGTTCGGAGCGGCGCGACTTCTCCAGCGGTACGATCTTACGCCAGCGCAGGTAGCGGTCGTTGTTCTCCAGCATGCGCTTGTTGGCCAGGTGTTTCTTGAAGCCACGACGCGGCGCCAGTTTTTCAATCTCCGGGGTTACCTGGAGGATAAAGGCATCGACACCGTTGCTGTAGCTGGCCCACAGGATTTTATCCCCGGGCTTGGCCTCCTCCAGGGCTGCAACCAGCATCAGCATAGCATGGGCCGACCCAGTGTTGCCGACCGTATCGAATATCGGGTCCTGGACCTGCTTGTCCTCCAGCTTCAGCTGTTTCGCCATCTGCGGGTGCCTTCTGCTCTCGAGCGTCGTGTCGTATACTACCTTGGCGAAGTCGCTGGCCTTCATATTGTATTTCTTGAGCAGGCCTTTAATCCCCTTCTCGAGGACCTCGGAGTAACCTTTGTCGTAGATCATGCGGTCTTCCCAGGCGCGTATATACTGTTCGCCCTCGGGGCGCCAGACGCCTGAGAACTCATCGGATATGTGATAGCTGCCTTCGATCGTCGCTATCACCTTTTCGCTTCCGATCATTAATGCCGCTGCGCCATCGCCCAGCGCCATCTCGAAATCTCCTGCCGGTGCCGCCATGCGGTGATCCGCGGCGGTTACCAGCATGTTCTTCGCCGATCCGGCCTTGACAACGTCGGCCGCGGCGGCGAATGCTGTCGTGCCCGCCCTGAGCGTGTCGGTGACGTCCATGGTGCGGATATCTTCACGCATGTCACACACTACAGCCAGGATGCTGGCTCCCAGCCTCTCCAGATAGGAGTGGGTGGTTGTAGCAAAAAATAAGCCATCGACCTTCTTGGAGTCAAAGCCCCTCAAGCAGTCGTTGGCTGCCTCCCATGCCATCGTTACGCTGTCTTCATCGAAGTTGCAAACGGCGCGCTCTCCCGGCATTTTTGCGCCGCCCCATGCCTTGTAGAAAACGTCGCGTGACATCCGATGCAGGGGAATGTAAGCGCCATACGAAGTTATTCCTACTGCCATACTTATCCTTTCTCTCAAAATAGATGGGGATGGTTACGGAGTCAATCCCAAAAGTACAGTATACAGTAAATACGAATTGGGAGTCAACTCCGATGAGAGCGATTAATATATTATTGAAAGCAATGAGACCCCCTGCCGTCCCCCTTGTAAAGGGGGAAACAATAACCGAACCCCCTGGTAGTCCCCCATACGTTGGGGGACAGTTAATATCTGGGGGACACCCCCAGTCCCCCGGCAGGAGATGATTCTCCTGCACCTCTGTTGGTGGCTAACCTCTCATTTTATGAGAGGGCTGTAGGATTGTTTGAAGGCTATCCGAGACGCAACTATTCCCCCTCTTTTTAGAAGAGGGGGCCAGGGGGAGATAGCCTTAAAAATATTCTCCCTCTCCCTCCGCAGGGAGAGGGTAAGGGTGAGGGTAAGGGTGAGGGTCGCCCCCATTTTCAAAAATGGAACTTCATGGTATCATTACCCTTCGGCCAGGCCCCGAGGCAAACGGAAATTGGTTTCCGATATATTGCCGAGTTCTCTTTCCAGCACCATCGGGCGCCGGCGCGAATTTTGTATACCCGGAGGAAATCATGAGCGCGTTAACGAAAAGGGCGAAATCAATCAGCCCTTCACCAACCCTCGCTATCACCGCCAAGGCCAAGGCCATGCAGGCCGAGGGGATCGACATCATAGGTTTCGGCGCAGGCGAGCCGGACTTCGATACGCCGGAGCACATCAAGCAGGCGGCGATAAAGGCGCTATCGGAAGGATTCACCAAGTACACGCCGACCGCCGGCATCCCGCCACTGAAGAAAGCGATATGCGATAGGTTCAAGCAAGATTCGGGACTGGAATACGACCCGTCGCAGGTCATCGTCTCCTGCGGCGCCAAGCACAGCATCTACAACATAGTCCAGGTCCTGTGCGAGGCCGGCGACGAGGTCATCATCCCCGCCCCTTACTGGGTGAGCTACCCCGAAATGGTGCGCGTGGCCGAGGCCACCCCGGTCTTCATCGATACCGCGGAGAAGGACAACTTCAAGATAACCCCGGCTCAGCTGCAGAAGGCCATAACCAAGAAGACCAAGCTGCTCATACTGAACAGCCCGAGCAACCCCACGGGGCAGGTGTATTCCAAGAAGGAGCTCGAAGCCATCGCTAAGATGGCGGTCGACAAGAACATCTGGGTTATCTCCGACGAGATATACGATAAACTGGTTTACGGCGGCGTGGAGAATGTGAGCATCGCCTCTCTCAACCCGCAGATCAAGGCCAAGACGCTGGTGGTCAACGGCGTCTCCAAGTCCTACTCCATGACCGGCTGGCGCATCGGCTACGTGGCCGGCGACAAGGAGATCATCGGCGCTATGTCCAACTTGCAGGACCACTCGACTTCGAACCCCGTCTCCATCTCGCAGAAAGCCGCGTTGGCGGCCCTCACCGGCCCTCAAGACGCGGTAAAGACTATGGCCGCCGAGTTCGAGAAGCGGCGCAACTACATGGTGGACCGGCTGAACGCTATGCCTGGCATCTCCTGCCTGCTGCCGCCGGGCGCCTTCTACGCCTTCCCCAACGTGTCCAAACTGTTCGGCAAGTCCTACAACGGCAAGCAGATAAAGGGTTCCATGGGCCTGACTGAACTTTTACTCACCGGGGCCAAGGTGGCCGTGCTCCCCGGCAGCCCGTTCGGCGCGGACAACTACCTGCGCCTCTCCTACGCCACCTCCATGAAGAACATCACGGGCGGCATGGACCGCATCGAGGAGTTCGCGAAGAAGGTTAAATAGCGGCGCGGGTCGATATTGCAAACAACGAGGGGAGCCCGTGAGGGCTCCCCTTTGTATTCTGTATTTCGCACAGATATAGTTAAGTTATCTTGACGCTGTCTGAGGCGGGTGCTATATTCAGACAACTATGATGTGAGCGGGAAGAGAAGGTAGAGATGTCTTCATCTCTGAAAGAGGTGAAAAGGTGGAGTCTGTTAAGAAGATCAGGACAGCGCTGGGTATAGCAAGCGAAGCCGTCGGGTTGAAATACACCGATGAGTCCCCGGCGGTAAAATCAACTGAAGGCCCTCATACTGTATGCAACGGCATATTGGAGGCGGCCGGCGGCGAAGTGATAATGCTCTCCGGAGAGACCTGCGCCTGTCCCGGAGGGAAGCGCTATCTTGGACTCACTGAGACAGGCAAGATACCGCTTAAGATGCTCGTTGAAGGCGAGAAGCTGTGGTGTGATGTGAAGACGGCGATGAGGTCGATGATTGAAGGCGAGAAGTTGGCTAAGCCGCCTTCGGGCATTGGCAGCAAGGTCTATCTATATCCGGCTGCCAAAGATATCTTTGTGCCTGATCTGATCATCTTCCTCGTGAATGCGGAACAGGTATCAAGGCTTATCACGCTGGCCCAGTTCTGGGACGGCAAGACGCCGCCATTTCAAATGGGAGGGTCGCTCTGCTGGAGTTCCATAACCTATCCGATCGTATCGGGCAACTTCAATATTACCGCCGGGGATATAAGCGCAAGAAGGATAGCGGGATGGGACGAGAACATAATGATCGCATCGGTTCCGGTAGAGAAGATACAGGGCATCGCCGATGCCATAGACAAGAGCACAGCCGGGACAGCCAAGCCCTCCTCGCAGTTTGAGGAGATCACAAGAATGATAAGATCCCAGAGAAAATAAGGCTTTGGGCGGGATGGAGCGCATCAGGGAGTGCGCGAAGAAGGTTAAATAGCACAGCGAATCAGCATTGCGTACAACGAGGGGAGCCCGCGAGGGCTCCCCTTTATGTTGATATAAACTCTACTTTGTGGGACAATTCACATACCAAATCAACATAAAGGAGTGTGAGCTATGAGCATTCCTGATTATCAAACAGTGATGTTGCCCCTATTGAAATGTCTAGCAGACGACAAGCCTCACCAAAAGGGACAAATAGTATCAGAATTAGCTAAATACTTTAAATTAACACCTGAAGAAAGAAGGGAATTGTTAGCTAGCGGTAGGGAAGAAGTTTTCAACAACAGAGTTGGGTGGGCAAGGACTTATCTCATTAAGGCTGGTTTAGTAAAGTCGGTTAGCTGGGGAGTGATGCAAATAACTGATGAAGGCAAACAGTTACTGAAGCAGAATCCATCTAAAGTCGATTTAGATACATTGTATAAATATCCTTCATTCCGTGATTTTAAAGGAGTGAAAGACGATAAGAAAGAGGATGCTGGTAGTACATTTATTGATGAAGAAAAAACACCAAATGAAATATTGGAAAGAATAGGCAAACAATTAGATAGCGAATTACAGATAGAGTTGCTGAACCAATTGAAGAAAGTATCTCCGCAAAAATTTGAACGTATAGTAGTCGACGTGCTTGTAGCAATGGGATATGGTGGCAGTTATGAAGACGCGGCACATGCAATCGGTGGAAGTGGTGATGAAGGTGTGGATGGAGTAATAAACGAAGACCCTCTAGGTCTTAGTAAAGTTTATATTCAGGCAAAAAGATGGAAGGAAATTCCCATTAATCATGGTGAAATTCGGAACTTCATCGGGGCAATTGATCTGAAACATGCGGATAAAGGCGTGTTTATAACTACTTCGTACTTTAAAAAAGAAGCACAGGATGCTACAGCTTTGTGCTCTAAAAATATAGTGCTTATTGATGGTCAGGAATTGTCTAAGATAATGATTAGACACGACATTGGTGTAGAAGTAGAGAACACTATAAAAGTAAGAAAACTTAACACGGATTATTTTTCTGAGTGAAAGGTCATTAATGAGGTGTATACATGTTCGAAACTATTCCCCTTTCAGATTTTATGGAGACGTTTGTTAAATTTATCGGTTGCTGGCCTAGTGTTACATTTGCGGGAATAGCACAAAAAGACACCGGCTCTGTTTTTCATCCTATAGCGTTACAGATATGGGCGAGTAGTGACATAAATAAGCAGACTGTGCGAGTATTTCAATATCCAGATTTGCCACCAGATTTAATATTCTTTAAAGCACAGCGATGGCAAACTTCTGCTTGGCCGTTTATTGAGTCCATTTTAAAAAAAGAAGAGCAAGTATTTATTGATAATGATATACCTGTTTCCTTTGCCGATTTTAAATATGTGAACTCCGCCTTTCTTACTTCATTTGAATATGGTGGTGAATATCCTAAAGAACTGCGTGACAAGATTCTTAATTATCCCTCTCTATTTTTAGCTGGCACTTTTGAAAATGCCAGTAGAGTTTCTGAAAAGAACGGGAGCAACGTTAGAAAAGCATTCGAAACAGGAAAGTATAGTTATCCGACATTGCCTGATGCGTCAAGACACCTAATAGATATCGGAGTAGACATTAATTATCAGTGGGGGGCACTATATCTGGTCTTAAGAATCCCTATAAAGATAGAAGCATCTGCTGTGGATGGTCAACTAAGATGCAAGTTTGAAATACCTTCAAACCTCCGGAAATTGCCTACTGATGCTATTTGTGTGATATCCTCTACTAAGGGAGAGAGGTTTGAAGCGCTTCCTATGAATTACGTATCGGAGAGAGAAAACATTAGAATTCTCTCATCGTCGCTAACGCTCAAGGCCGGTGAACGAGCGAAGGAGATTTTCTTGCGTATAGCAGATAAACGAGTGGCGTCAACTATCTTGGAAGAATTACAGCCACTATCTACCAGTTCAGCAATGGCACTAAAGGTGTCACCAACTATGTCCTCAAAACAGGGTATAGGCAAGAAACGAGTTTGGGTAGTTCATGGGCGAAACAACAAGGCAAGAGATGCTATGTTTAATTTCTTGAGAGCTATCGGTTTAGATCCAATTGAATGGTCAGAAGCGATTAAGTTAACGGGCAAATGCAGTCCATATATTGGGCAAATACTGGATGTAGCCTTTGAAAAAGCTCAGGCAGTCGTTGTTCTCTTAACAGGTGATGATTTGGCTAGGTTACAGTATAAATATAAAGAACCTCAAGAAGTTAGAGAAAAGCTTACTCCGCAAGCAAGACCTAACGTTATTTTCGAATCCGGCATGGCATTTGGTAAAAGTGAAGAAAGAACTATACTGGTTCAATTAGGGGAGATTAGGGAAATCAGTGATTTGGCAGGCAGACACATATTGAAGATAAACAACTCGCCAGAGAGAAGGCAAGACTTAGTTAGCCGCTTAAAATCAGCTGGGTGTGACGTTCAAATAGATGGTAAGACAGATTGGCTCAAAGTAGGTGATTTTGAAGTTAGTATTTTTAAGTAAGTTCCTTATCGGGAATCTCAGTAATTCTTTCCCTATTTAGGCCGGCGCATGATCAGGAATGAGATATCGCACTGAAAAACCATCTCACCCTTCTGATTGAACAGGTCATCCCTGCACGTCACCACGCCGCAGTCCGGCCGCGTCTTTGACGGCCGGGCCTCAGGCGGTGTTCCGCTGCACCCAGGCAACGTAGCGGTTCATCCAGCCCTGGAGGAATTTCTTGGTATCCTCGTTGGCGATGTTGCCGGCCTCGTTGAAGAAGCCCTCCTTCACCTGCAGGAAGACCTCGGGCTGGGCCAGCAGCGGAACGTCCAGGAACGCCAGGACATTGCGCAGGTGCTGCTGCGCCAGCGCCGTGCCGATGGCTCCGATAGAGGCGCCCAGTATACCGGCGGGCTTGCCGGCCCAGGAATTCTGGCCCGGAGGGCGTGAGCCCTGGTCGAGCGCGTTCTTGAGCACGCCTGGGATGGAGCGGTTGTACTCCGGGGTGACGAAGATGAGCCCCTGGCAAGCCACGAGTTCGCTCTTCAGCCTCTTTACTGATGTGGCCTGGTTGGCATCATCATCCTGATTGTAGAGCGGCAGGTCTCCGATCTCCAGCAGCTTGAATGAGAACTCTGGGGGCGCCAGCCTGACAAGCGCGTTAGCCAGTTTGCGGTTGATCGAATCCTTGCGAAGGCTCCCGACGAACACGCCGATCTGGTATTTGCTCATTGCTGCCTCCTTTGCTTGTCTCCCCCTTTAATTAGCTATAGGTGATATTACTGCCCAGTGATTCCATGAACTCGCCTGCCTATTTGTTGATATATATATCCAGACAGGAAGGGCAGTAATTCTTCTTACCCAGCCCCGTGAGGCATAGATCGCAGACGCTTCTACCGCAGATGCTGCAGGAGGCAACGGCGTTGCGTAGTGGATGGATGATGCACTGTGCGCTGCCGTTGTCAAAGGTCGGACCGGCCGGCCTGTCCTCGACGATATCTTTCTTCGCTTCGGGCCGCTGGTGTACCTCCTGAGGTTTCTTGACCTCCCCCTGAAAGACCCGGTCGTACAGTTCCTGGTATCTCCTGTTCTCGTCCCTCTGGCGCTCCAGTAAATCCTCCTGCTCCTCTTTATACCGTTCGAACTCGGCTTCTTCCTCTGTGATGGTTTGTTTCTGCTCCGCTACGCGCTGTTCGAAAGCAGTTTGCAGGCCGCTAAGGACCGCTTTTTGCTCCAGTCTGTATTGCTCAAATTTGGCCTTTTCCCCGTCGATTATCGTTTCCTGTTCCGCTTTATATCGATCGAACTCAGCTCTTTCGTCCGTGATGACTTTGTCCTGTTCCGCTTTGCGCCTTGCCATCTCGGCTTTCAAACTGTCGAGAACCGCCTCCTGCTCCAGTCTGTATTTCTCGAACCTCTCCCTCTCGCCATCGATTATCGTTCCTTGTCCCGCGCTGTACTTCTCGGACTCGTGTTTCTCCTCGTTGATTATCGCTGCCTGTTCCGCCCTGTATCGCTCGACCCCGGCCTTTTCCTCCTGGATTATCGCTTCCTGCTCCGCCCTGTACCTGGCGACCTCGGCTTTCTCATCCTCGAAGACCTTCTCCAGCTCCGCTTGCAGCCTTTCGATCTCGGTTTTCAAGCTGTCAAGGCGGGCCCCCTGCTCCTCCCTGTATCTCTC
>Ga0172363_10003922_pt1 | contig 12043 bp, 7 predicted proteins | sample LakKivs2_kivu2a2_FD_114541 | JGI IMG/M metagenome (GOLD analysis project Ga0172363, IMG submission 114541) | Sediment microbial communities from Lake Kivu, Rwanda - Sediment s2_kivu2a2 | ecosystem: Environmental > Aquatic > Freshwater > Lake > Sediment | place: Rwanda: Western Province, Lake... | reverse complement strand
CCTTACATGGGCTACACCTACACCTCGGGGCGCATCACGACCCAAGGCCTCTACACCTTCGGCCCCAACGTGCGCATCGAGGTGCGCGCCAAGCTGCCGGCCGGAATCGGCTCGGCCCCCGGGGTCGTGGGACTGGGCCAGACGGGCGGCTGGCCGCAATGCGGGGAGTTGGCGCTGGTCGAGCAGCACGGCCAGGACAAGAGCTGGGTCTATGTCACCGCCTATGCCGATTCCGTCGCACGCGGCTCGACCGGCAACATCCGCTATGACTTCGCCAACCCGACCTCGGCCAGCACCGAGTTCCACGTGTACTCCCTCGACTGGTACATCGACCATCTGGTGTTCAAGATCGATGGCAACCTGGTGGTGAGCAAGACGTTCGATGCCACCTCGCCCTTCCGACTCATCCCCGAGTACCTCAATCTCAACGTCGCGGTGGGCGGAACCTTCGGCGGTCCTGTCGATCCTGGCGCGTTCCCCATGGACATGACGGTGGACTACGTGCGCGTCTACCAGCTCTGATGACGAGGTGAACCGGCCGTCGGCCCGTGGTCGCGCGGCGGCGTGGGGCCGATCAGCCGCAGGTGAGATCCGCCCGGCAGGTTTGCGGAGAGGTGCACTCGGAGTCGTCTGTGCACGATTGCACGCCCGGCACCGTGACCGCACGCTCGACCGGAGAGGCAATGGTCAGCACGACCCGCCCCGCCGCGATCGTGGCCTCGCCGGTGAACACGCGCGCCACGGTGACCGTCGGATAGCCGGCCACTCCCAAAGCGACCAGTCTGGAGATGAGCGAGGCCGGGATCGACAAGGAGCCGGTGTCGGCCGTGTTGCATTCGATCTTGCCCTTGGTGCCGCCGTGGTGACTGATGTCGAGGTGCACCTTGATGCGCGCCGCACTTACCGAGCCCGCCGTCCACGTGAGCGTCAGAGGCGCGCCAGCGGCGAGGTTGTACGCGCTGCCGGCAAGATCGAGCGGCGCGATGCCCATCCCGTGCAGAACGAACGGCGCGAGCGCCCCGCCCTCCGCATCGATCTCGACGGCGGCTCCCTCGCTGAACGGAGGATAGGCGAGTTCCACGGACGCGTCGGGTTGGTAGGTGTTGCCCGGCCCGGCTTCGAGCCCGAAGTCAGGACCCAAACCCTTGACCCGCACCCCGCCGATGTTCTGCGCCGTCGGATAAACAACGCAGGTACCAGCACCGACGCACGCCTGACCACTTGCGCAACTCGGGTTGCAGTAGGGCACCTTCGGCGTGGACAGCTCGCACCCGCCGGATGACTCGACCAGCGTCCACTCGGTGTTCGCCGGGAAGGCGCCGTCGTAGACCTTGCCGAGAAACGTGGTGTGGGCCGCGGTGGCGGGCATGGTTTCGCTCTCCGGCACCTCCGCGACAAGCGTGATGGTGAAGCCACCGAGCACAACGTTCGACCCGCCCGTGCCGGCGGACCCACCCGTGCCGGCGGACCCGCCCGTGCCTGCAGACCCACCCGTGCCGGCGACCCCACCGGTGCCGACGGACCCACCCGTGGCGCTGGACCCACCCGTGCCGGCGGACCCACCCTCCGGCCGGCCGACCCTGCGGCCTTCAAACGTCCCGGAATGCCCGCTGAGAGACCACTTGCCTGAAACCCGGAAATCTGAGAGTACCTTGCCTTGAAAAGCTGTTCCGTCCGACGATGTTCCGAATACCATGCGCCCCTTCTCGTCACAATGACCTGTGAGTCCGTAGTCGTTATTGACGATCGTATTGTGAGCGGTCCCGGAAAGCTCTCCGTTGGCATCAATCGTAACCTGCCAGGTTCCTTCCGTGGCGCCCAAGTAGGTGCCTTGATAAAGGCCAGCCAGCTCATTCAAGCATTCAGTCGGGTTCCCGACACACTCATAGGAAATGTCGTCGTCACCACCCGAGCACCGACTCGCAAAAAGAACGAAAATGAGCATTGCACCCAGTTTTCGAACCTTTCGCTCCGTACGCATCTCCTCCAGCCTCCTCTTCCTCATCGTAAGGCGCGCCGTCGTTTCTATCGCCATTCTGCTATCGCCGCATCGTGAGCCTACAGCCAGGCAGGTAGTCGTTCTCGGCACCATTGTCGCATTGCCTCCACGGTGCTCAACTTATCGAATACCAGCTACGGCCGCAACCACATTCGTTCCGTCGACGATCGGCTTCCACCCGACCGAATCTCGCCACGAACGTCGTGGGTTCAAAACCCTTGGACTTGGCTTGTTCTCCACAGGTGCAGACTTGTCCAGGACCATGAGCCCGCGCGGCCTGCTGGATGACACGTTCCATGGCTCTGCGGCCCACGGTCGCCAACGTCGTCGCCAGCGCAGCCCCCAGCGTCACCACGGACATGCTGTCGCAGCGCAGCTCTTGCTGTTCGAGTTCGGTCAGTCTCTGGACGAGCGGTCCAAGAGCCTGCAAAGCCAATCCTGCGACATCGCGTCGTCTCATGGCGGTGTCTGCTTGTCCAATACCTGAAGGCATCGCCATGAGTCTTCTTTCTGGGCAACTTCCCTTGCATTTCTGGGTGTGTCCCATATGACCGGTCAGGTGGACGGCCGCGGTCCAGCGTCGGCACCTTCGATACCGTGGCATTCCGGGCACTTGCACGCGAGCGACGGCAGTTCGGGCCTGTGGAGAACCACCTCGAAGTGCTTGGAAGCACTAGGGTTTTCATGGAAATCGGCCAGATTCTCTGACCGGTCATGCGGGACACACCCGCACTTTTCTGCATTTCTGGACCCGCGCCAGGGCACGTGCAACGCACCCTCCATCTGCGATGCGCTGGGTGTTTCAGGCTGCCTGCCGTAGAATCGGCCGATATGGAAACCCCGGCAGGGTTTCCGGACCTTCCTTCGCGCTGGCTCGGCCTGGAGAAGCCCGGCTTGGCCAACGCGGACCTTGCTGAGCCGTTTCTTGCCTCTCGTCGCCCCTCAAGGAAAGCCGACCATGAAAGCCCGCCTGACGTGCAGGGCGTGGATCTTGCCCGTGCCGTTCTTCGTCCTTGCCTGTGCGCCGACCGAAGGCGACGCGAAGCAGGACCCGTGGACCGAGGGCGAGCCCACGCTCCTTCACCCGAGGGCCAAGACAGCAGCCCTGTATGCGGAGAGCACGATCGTCGATTTCGACGTCGGCTTCACCGAGGACGCCTGGCTGGCCTTCGTGGCGGCATGGAAGCCGCTCAAGAACACGAGCACGTGGTTCCACTGCTCGTTCCAGTTCCTGGGCGTCAGGTTCCTTGATGCCGCCTGTCGTCACAAGGCCACGTCGGCAAAGCCGGCATCCGAGAAGAAGCCACCTCTCATCGTGCGCTTCGACAAGTGGGACGACACGGGTCGCTTTTTCGGTGTGCGACAGATCAACCTGGAAGCCAACCCCGACTACCCGGCTCCGGTGCGAGACCGCCTGGGGATGTGGATCATGCGCCGCGCCGGCCTTATGGCTCCTCGGGTCAACCACGCACGGGTGACGCTCAACGGGCAGCCGCTCGGGCTCTACCAGAATATCGAAATCATCGATCACGAGTTCCTCGAGCAGCGCTTTGATCCGCCAATCGGGAACCTGTACAAGCAGGACGGCAACGGGTGGAACCTCCGTACCAACGGGTCGACGGGCAACACCAAGCCGGTCAGCGACCTGGAGACCCTGCTCACGGCGTGGAAAGCGGCGCCTTCGGCGGCACTGGAGGAACAGCTCGAGGCGACCGTGGACGTGGGCCAGGTGCTGCGCGAAACCGCCGCCGAGATGGTCCTGCCCGTGTGCGACAACTTCTCAAACGGCGGATACAACTTCTACCTCTACCAGATGGCCGACTCGCGTCTCGTGCTCTTGCCGTGGGATCTTGACGAAGCCATCTCGGACCGTGCCCCACCCGACGCCGATCCGTGGACGTTCCTCGGCAATCTGGCCAACAGCAATCGCTTCCCCGCCATCGGCTTCCACTTGCGGGCGATGCTCTTCGCCAACCCATCGTGGAGGGCGGAGTACGAGAGCGACATGCTGGCCGTGCGCGACGGTGCCTATGGCGCCGCGAAGGATCGCCTGGCGCAGGTCTGTGACCAGATCCGCAGCCACGTGGCCGACGACCCGGCCGCGTACGGGACGATCGCGGAATTCGACGGAGACTGCGGCCGGATAGCCGAGCGAATCGCCGAACGAAGCGCATACCTGCGCGACGCATTAGGACGCTAGAGATCCCGACCCAGCGCCGCTTCGATGTCGAGCTGGGCCGTGCGGCAGGCGAGCAGATCGTCGAGAAGCGCGAGGCGCGCCACAAGAACCTTCTCCTCGGCATCGAGCGCGGCGGTGATGGGCAGTCGGCCGGCCTCTACCGCCTGGCGGGTCACGCGCAGGGCTTCTTGCGCCGCCGGCAGGGTTGCCGATTGCGCGCGCTCGGCCCGGTTGTGGCTCCTGTTCCAGCGAAAGAGGGATCGGTGGAGCCCCGCGATGGTGGCATCCAGGGTCTCCCTGAAACGCGCCGTCTCGCCTTCGGCGCGGGCAAGAGCAGCCTCGATCCTGCCGCCGTTCCAGTTCCAGACGGGCAGCTCCAGCGCCAGGTGGAGATGAGTCGCCCAGGCATAGTAGCGAGGCTCGATCTCATATCCGGGCACGATGGTTTGTGAGCCGACAAGGTGATTGCGGCTGTAGCCCACCTCCAGGTACTTGAGGCGCGGCCAGCGGGCCAGGTGCTCGGCACGCGCCTCCTCGCGCGCGCGCTGGTGCAGGGCGCGGCGCTGCTCCAGCGCAGGCGAAGTGGCCAGGATGCGCTCTTCGAGAGCCTGGGCATCGTCGGGCGGCGGGCGGCATGGTGGCGACGCGGGCAGCGCCAGATCGTCGAGGTTGACCAGATCTTTGCCGAAGATCCGGCTGAGAGCGGCCAGCGCATCGCTCATCTCCTCCTCGGCGCGGCTCAGCCGATCGCGGGCCTCCTCCTCACCCACGCGGGCCAGCTCCAGGTCTCCCGCGACGCTGTGCCCGCCTTGCACGGAAACCGCCAACGTGGCCTGCCGCTCGTGCCGCACCTCCACAAGCCGTGTCAAGAGGGCCTGCCGCTCCCGGGCCGTGACCACGCGACCGTAAGCCACCCTGACCTCGCGGCGCACGCGGGCCTCTTCGAGCGAGGCACTCGCCTGCGCGACCGTGACCGCGGCGTCCGCCGCACCCACCCGAGCCGGACGCTCGGCCAGCGCGGACAGAAACACGCGGAAATCGAGACCGAGCTTGTAGACGTCGCGGTCGAGCGTGCCGGTGCCCCGGCGAAGCCAGGCGTTGTCCACGCGGATCTCAGGATTGTCGAAGGCCCGCGCGCGCACGGCACCACCCTTCGCCTCGCTGACCATCGCCCGCGCCACCTTGACCGGGGCGGAGGTGCTCACCGCGAGGCGGACCGCCTCGTCCTCGGCCAGGCGGCCCGCGCTGGCCTCCCCCTCGCCGCCTCGGTTGCGCCGCAGATCGCGCAGCATTCCACCGGCATCGAGCGGCAAAGGGGTGTAGCAGGCACAGAGTGCGCACGCGACCAGACCGAGCAAGCGACGCAGAAGCGTGCCGGCCCGAACCGTCTTTCCCATCACGTCACCTCTCTTACGGTTGTTGGGGTATCGGGACGGTGGTCCATTTCGGAGTCTCCCCGTCTCGATCGAAGATGACCGTCAGAATCCCGGCCGCAGGACCGTATGCGACGCCCTCGGCCTTGAGTCCGGGGAAGTCCCGCAGTGCCAGCGGCGACCAGACGCCCGCCTTGGCGGGCGCCGCCACCCAATAGAGCGCGCTGAAGTCGCCTGCGAACGACTGTTCCGGATCGACGGATCGGGAGGCCACGGCAAGGATTGCGACGCCACCGCCGGGAAGCTTCAGCAGATCCGAGATCCCGCCGGCAACCTTGCGGTTGGCCGGGCCGACCCTGAGCGGAACCCGCGCGTGAACGGTGAGATCCGCGCGCTCGAGCTTGCCCGAGGCGAGCAGCCGCTCGGGGCGTGCAAGCCGCCACACGATGGCCCGGCCGTCCGGGTCCAGCGGCCTCTTGAGCCCGAGCAGGAGTCCATCCTCGTCCCACGTCATGCCCTCGATGTTCAGCTCGCGGTCGAATCCGGCCACGCCTTTCTTGAAGTTCGGCGCGCGCGCAGAAAGCCCCAGGCCGGCCAGCCACGCCGCATCGCCTGCGGCGGCAAGCGCAGCACACAGGGACGCCTTGCCCGTGGCGACGAGCTTCCCGTTCCGCGCCTTCAATCTGACAAGCAGGGTGCGTCCCTCCTTGCGGGCGCCGTGGCGGCTCACGGCCTGCGAGGAAAGGGCCCAGACCGAGCCGTCAGGCGTCCGGGCAATCGACTCGAGATCGATGAGGTCGGCCATCCCCTCGACCGGCACGGGGTGTTCGTCGAAGCGGCCCTGCCGGGTCATGGTGAAAAGCCACGGCGCGTGCTCGTCCGCCTCGGGCCGCCCCGTATCGTCCGACACCACGAGGAAGCGATCCATCTCCGGCACCCACACCAGCCCCGAGGGCTCGACCCGCGTGCGCTGCCCGAGCGCCGGCGGCACGTCCGCGAGGGCCGGAGAGTCGTCGGTGGCCTTGGGCGGCGGCGCGGCGGCCTCTGCCTGGGTGACGATCTCCGGGTTCGGATTGTGCTCGAGATCGAAGCGTGCGTCGACCACCTGCCCAGGCGCGAGCGTCCCCGCCTCATCCAGCTCGACCACAACCTCCTGGCCGAACTCGCGCCAGTTCGGGTTCAAAAGTATCTGGTCGGGCAGCGGCCGCACGCCCGACCCGAGGGCCAACGCACGGCCTCTGAGCTGGCGATTGCGCGCGTCGCGTGGAACCACCGTCACCGGCGTGCCGGGCTTGATCATCGATGCCACGACGTCGCTCACGTACACCAGGACGTGGCGCGAGGTCTGGGCCCGGATCTGCACCACGGGGGTACCGGGCATGGCGATGTCCCCCGGTCGGACCTGGATCTTGTAGACCACCCCCGCAGCGGGGGAGCGCAGGGTCAGCCCGTCGAGCTTCTCCTGGATCTGCTCACGCCGGGCCTCCAGCATCTGCAACGAGGCGATGTAGGGCGCCAGGACGGCCGCCATCGCCTCTGCGCTTGGAGCCGCGCCCTGGTAGGCCGAGAGGCGGCCGCGTGCGCGGTCCAGGACCGTTCCCCAGCTCTTGACCGCCTCGGCGTTGAGCGACAGTCGGTGCTCGACGGCCGCGGCATTGGCCTGGAGATCCTGCAACGTCTGGCCGGGCGCGGCCTTGGCCTCCACCATCGGCTTCCACCACTCGATCCGCTGTTTCAAGCTCTCCAGCTCCGCCTGGTCGGTCTCCTCACGGATGCGTGCCTGCAGCTTCGACACCTCGGCCATGTCGACCGTGCTCGAAAATCGCCGCTGCTCGAAGATGCCGCGCTTGGCGATTTGGATCCGCTGCGCCTCGATTTCAGCTTGGGCGCGCGCGATGTCGGCGGTGACGATGTCAAGCTCGCGCGTGGTCGGACCGACATCGAGCTGCGCCACCGCGTCGCCTGCGCGCACTCTCTGGCCGACCTCGACCAGGACGGCCACAACCCGCTCCGCCTCGCGGGCGGAGGGGTGGTACTCGACCAGCTCGGCCACGCCGCGGAAACCGGCGAAGCCGGGCGAGGTCACCTGCAGGGCGACGCTGGCGATCAGTGCGGAACCGCAGACGGCCATGAGGACAACGTATTTGGGCGAGCGCAACCTGCTTCGCCGTGTGCCGCCGGACATCCCGAGTTCGCCGCTCATCAGAAATCCACCGCTGCTTCCTGAGAGAAGAAGGTCACGCCCTTGGCGCCGGGGAGCTTCTGCAGATCCTCGAGGAGCGCGCCGGGGTTCTTCGGGTCGTGCAGGGCGATGTGGTAGTTCTGCTCCGCCATCCTCCCGCCCTCGGCCTCACGCAGCGTGACAAGAACCCAGCGCCGGCAGTGGCGGTCGAGCACCGCCCGGACGGGATCGCCGCCGCCGTCGGCGGGAAGGAAGACGCGCACCAGGCCGTCGTGGTGCTCTTTCGCACTGAAATCGGTGTACCTGAGCAGCCAGGCCGCGGCTCCGAAGATCGCGGTCCCGGCGACGCCGACCGCATAAGCCCGGACCCCCATCGCGATTCCGGCCGCCAGCGAAGCGAACACGAACACCATGTCGCGCGGGTCCTTCATCGTGGACCTGAAGCGGATGAGGGCCATCGACCCCAGGATGGCCACCCCGCGCGCCAGGTTGTTGCCCACGGCAAGCATGAGCATGCTCGCGACGAGACTCGCCAGGACGAGGGTTTGCACGAAGGCCCGCGAATAGCTCAGCCCTTGGTGCGTCCGGACGTAGATCCAGGCGACGGTCATCCCGACCAGGAAGGCGTAGACCAGGGAGAGAACCACCGCCTGCCAGGGCAGGATTGGATCCGGGGCGAGAATCAAACGCAAGAGGTCTTCCATGGGCTACACCAAGGCTGAACGATACACCGTAGGGGCATGGGAGATCCGATCTGTCTGCATCTCGTCCACGCTGCGCACGTACTTGCTGAAGGACCCGCGATCGAGGTCAAACCGCTCGATCAGCTCCATCATCCAGATGGGGCAACCGCGGTTGAACTTCATTTCCAAGATGACCCTCGGCTCACACGTGAAAAGACCCGCACCGAAGTTCACAGCCAGATACCCGCTGTCGTCTGACGCAAGCACGGGATCGACCGCCGAGCGGTAGCGGAGCGAACGGTCCAGGGTCACGCGGTTCTGGCGGTCGTTGCGCCCGGCGAAGGGCTCGCGCTCATAGCGCACCAGAATGGTCGGCCGCAGGTGCATGCTCGCGCACTGTAGGCAGAAATCCTCAAGCACATGCAGCTTCGAAGATGGAAACAGGGAGCGATCGAAGGCGGGCGGGGACACGACGAGGGTCGGCCACATGTCGCGCGGAACGACGGTCCGCGACTTGCAGACGATGTCTCCGTAACGGCGCTTGATCTCCACGAACACCGGGCCTTCGGACTTCCGCCCGTAGGTACGGATGCGCAGCTTGATCCGATCCCAGCGCAGGAGCTTCTTGTCCCAGAAGAAATGCAGCTCGGGGGTGTCCAGGTAGAGACTTGTGATCGTGTACCGGGTCGCACCGGGGTCGAGATAGGAATCGCGATCGCAGTAGGCGGAAGCGCAGCGCCCGACGCGCTCGGCAATCGACTCGGGAACCACGTACTTGAGCTCGTGGCGAGACGGCAGGGTGAACGTGGCGGCAGGGCTCATCACTGTCCTCGCCCGGGGTAGGGACGGGCTTGCTTGATGTGGAGGCCCTGGTCGAACTTGAATTCCACGTCCATGGCATAGAGTCCCTTGTTGCCCGATGCGGGTCCGTACGCGGCCGAAAACCGCTGGTGGATGGCCGCGAGGGCCGTACCGAGCTCGTGGATCTGGTCGCGGGTGAGCACCGTCTTACCGTCGGGTATGAGATTCGAGTGCGACAAGTAGGTGACCGGCTGGTTGGGCTCGAAGAAGTAGTAGAGGAAGATGTCGTTGGTCACGCCGGGGACGGGATGGACGACCTCGACCACGCCGCCGGATTGCACGTTGACGTAGAAGGCCGGGTCGAGACCGGCCTCGTCGAAGGGGTTGCTGGTCACCGCCACGCCGTTGGCCTCTTCGGCAGGGAAGTTGTGGTGGACGAGCAACGCCATCCCGACCGACTTGTGATCGACGCGGTAGTAGGAGCGCTCTTCGAAGGTGCGAAACAGCCACGTGCTCGCGAAGGTCTTGCGAATGGCGTCGAGCACGCTGTCCCAGTCGCCGGGATCGCCGGTGTGGGATTCGTAGCAGCCGGCGCACGGGAAGCCCTCCAGGTCCTCGCTGTTGGTGCTGGTGCGAAAGCGCATGGTGAGGCCCGGATAGTCGGCAGCCAGTTTCGCCTTGAGCACGGCCTGAAAGCCCGCATCGAGGGGGGCGCGCACCATGTCGGTGCGAAGCTCGAAGAGCTTGAGGTCGCGGACATTGGAGTCGCCCGTGAACGACGTATCGGCAAGCAGAGTATCGACGCGGTCGAAGAAGCCGTTTTGGGTCATGAACTGCCAGTAGTAGTAGACGGGTATCGCGAACGCCTTGCGCGTGGGCACGCCGGCGGTTCTGGCGAGGATCGAATACTGCGCCGCCTTGCCGCCGAAGGCGTTGCAGGCGGTCTTGAGCGCCTCGCGCAACGACCCGCCCGCCGCCGGCTCGGGCGTCACGTCCTCGATGTCGTGAAGGCCCGTCACGGAGAGGTCGAGCGGCGGCAGCACCACCGGAGGCGGCATCTTCTCCGCCCACGAAGCCTCGGCCTCGGCTTGCGTCGCCTCCTTGATGCTCCAGGCGGAAGGGCCGACCGTGAGCTCGACGAGCTTGCCCGCGAGCGCCCGCAGCGTGGGGTGGGTCGTGGCCCCGCGCAGGCCCATGTTGGGTGTGCGACGATTCGCCGCCAGCACGTTGACGTGCGACAGCGGTGTCTGGAATTGCTCCGTGATGAGGCCCTGCACGACCGTGATGTCGTTGGGAGCCTGGTCGAGTACCACGATTTCCTCGAAAGACAGATAGATCGAGTCAAGCTGGGCGACGGTGGCGAAGCGCAGCCTTCCGATCCCGGTTGCGAGAGTCAAGGGCTGATAGTCGGTCTTTGCGTAGAGCCGGTCGGTGGTGACGACCGGCACGCTCGCGGGCAGCTTCTTCGCCTCGGCCGAGATGGCATCCGAGGTGGGGTGGAAAGCCAGGGCCGGGCCGAAGAAGGCGGTATCCTGCACGGCCTGGAAGAGCATGGTGATCATCGCCGCTCCTGCCGTGTCGTAGGGCGCCAGCTCGACCGTCCACATCCCCGGCCCCTCGTAATAGGTCACCGCTCCCAGAAGAAAACGTCGATCCGGCAGGTAGTACTCGCTGCCGTTGAAATCGGCCAAGCTGCCCACACCCGCAAGATGCGCGACGGCGAACTTGTAGTGAATCGGGTAAAGGACGCTGTTCTGGAAGTAGAGCGCGTTGCCGTTTCGCTGATCGAGGACGACTTTGGTCGAGCGCGCACCCGGCAAGGTCGCGGCAAGGGGCGCCGAGGCCAGCGCCTGGAAATCGGCCGTGCATCCGAGGCGCCTCAGGTACGGCGGCGACGCGGCGTCGCCCGCGGTTTCACACCTGCCCTCGACCACCGGCGGGGGTGACCACAAGGCGGGGCCGGCATCTGCTGGCGCGCCGGAACCTGTCCCGCTCGCGCCCTTGCACCCCGAAGCCCCGGTCGCAATCGCAAACCCCACCGCCGCGATCCCCAGAACGTGTATCCAGGCGTGCGTCGTTGGCTGCGCCATCACTCTCAGTCAAGGTACTAGCGCAAAACAGTAGATCCCGCCATAGCCGCCGCCGGATCCCACGCTGTTGCCGGAGCCCATGGGAGGATTGGCGTTCAGGTTGACGCCGGCGGCGCATCCCCCCGCATTGTGCTGCGCATTGATCCAGTGCTGCGAGGGCCCGCCGGGCCACGAGTGGCCGACCCGGGGTGGGCTGCCGGAGAGACTCGTCCAGTCGCTGCACGTCGCGTTGGAGGCATAGAGCCTGCCCTGGTTGTTCGACCCCGTGAGCGTATCGTGGTTGTCGACCGTCGTGCCGTCGGGCGCGTGGTTGGGGACACCGTCCTCGTTGGGAAGATCGTTGGCTATCTCCGGGGCGGCGTTGCGCGGGCGCGTATTGAGAAGATCCGCCGTCACCCTGGCCACCATCCGGCCCTTTCGATCGTACCAGGGCCCGGGCCCAACCCGGTCGATGGCACTCTTGGTGCTGGTGCTGAGGAACGCGCGCCACTGCTTCGCGCTTGCACCCGGCATGCTTCTTTCGGCGATCGCCGCGCAGATCTTGTCCGCGCCGCGCAGACCGGCGTCGGTCCCGGTCTCGCCGAATCGGAGGTCGCCGCCGAAGCCGTTCTGGCTGCCCGAAAGTGCCCGCATTGCCGTCAGGCTGGTGACGAAGAAGCTGAAAAGCGGCAAAGACCCGGCATCCCGGACCGTCGTTCCGCCAGCGCCGCTACTGCCGCCCCTGCCGCCGCCGCTG